>Ga0207695_10009017_pt1 | contig 12402 bp, 7 predicted proteins | sample KBSC54metaG_FD_184354 | JGI IMG/M metagenome (GOLD analysis project Ga0207695, IMG submission 184354) | Corn rhizosphere microbial communities from Kellogg Biological Station, Michigan, USA - KBS C5-4 metaG (SPAdes) (version 2) | ecosystem: Host-associated > Plants > Roots > Rhizosphere > Soil...
CCGCCCGTGTGAGAGGATGCACGGGATTGACTGAGATGGAACTATACCTGTAGCCGCAATCGCGGCATGATATTAAGAGCGAGATGAGCCGCAAAAGGAAAGTTGGAATCGTCGTCATATTGCTGCTGGCGGGGGCGGCTACCGCCGTGTGGGCGGTGCGGTACGTCAAGAACCGCACGACGACCCTGCACGGCGCGGTGATTACAGCAAACTCCGACCCCCGCAAACAGTTGCCAGTCGGCGACGTGGAGATCACCGCGACCGATGGAATTTCCGTAGTACGAACGTCTTCCGATCCAACAGGATTATTTACCGTGGCATTGCGCAAGCGCATCTTTCGCGATCACCCGCTGACCTTGCACTTCCGCCACATGGATTACGCGCCGCTTGATATGCACGTTCTCGCGTCAGGCAAAATCTATATCGCGGAAATGGCGCCGATCCAACCGGAGAAACCGTTCGAGCGCAGTTTGGCGACCCAGACAATTTCAAACAATATCGTGGTGCGGTATTCGATCAAGACCGCCACAGTTATGAATGTGGGTAGCGCGGTGCAGCCGTTCGAGGTACAGAACAAAGGCAACGTACTGTGCAGCGAGCGTCCACCGTGTTCCCCGGATGGAAAATGGAAAGCCGCGATTGGAGAAGCCACTCTAGATGCCGGGGTCGGAAACGAATTCCGCAATATTCGCGCGTCATGCATCGCCGGGCCGTGTCCATTTACCCGGATTGAAGAACCCAAAGTCGAACAAGACGGCCGCATCATCACCGTCACCGCGACAGCCTGGTCGGATACAGCTACTTTCTTAGTAGAAGCTGAGGTAGTCCACCCCATGATGAGCGACCTGGTGCGTAACTCTTATCCGGTCATCTTTGGAGACGCATTGAATTTCACTTTACCCCCAGCAGCGGAAGGCGTGAGTTTGCAGGCGGAATTGAATGGCGAGAGCATTATCTTCCCCCTCGGTCCGGCGCTCGTCTTAAGCTGGGCCGATTGCAACGTGCGAGCGAACCCTGATCAGACGCGCGTCTATCGCTGCACCCTGAAGCCCGAGTACCGCTGGACTCACTCTAGAACCTAGCTTTTCGGGTTGACGACACACAACCCGCCATCGTAGAAGAGCATCTTTGGGTGGTTCCATCAGAGACTTAGCTTGTTCTGCTCGGAGGTGTTCCCCATGAAGTACGCTATTCAGCGCTTTTTCCTGACCGGCCTATTTTTCGGTTTGCTTCTTCTGGCCTCGTCCGCCTCAGCCCAATATCGTGCTTCGTTGCGCGGCACCGTTACAGACCCCAGTGGCGCGGTCGTCTCCGGCGTGAAGGTGACGCTGGTGGACACGAGCACGAGCCGTACCGTGGTCTCGACCTCAGATGCCAACGGCATATACCAATTCAACGCGTTGCCCGTGGCACCTTATCGTCTGACTGCAGAGGCCGCCGGCTTTAAGCCCACAGTGCTCGAAGATGTACACATCATCTCAGATCAGCCCAACGGACTCGACGTTCAACTTCAGGTGGGAGCGACTACGGATACCGTCACCGTGTCGGGCATAACCGAAGCGCTAGACACTGAGACTGCCACTATCAGCGGCACGATCAGCGAAAACCAGATTCAACATATGCCATCGTTCGGACGGGACGTCTTCCAGCTTACTCAATTAGCTCCCGGCGTTTTTGGCGATGGCGCGCAAGGAAACGGAGGAGGCGGCCACAATCTTCCCGGAACCCAGGGTCCGGGTGGAACCGGCGGTAATGCAGGCATTTTTCAAACCGAAAATGGCCCCCAAGCCGTTGCCGCGGGCCAGCAGTATGAAAACAACGGTATTTCCATCGATGGGATCAGCACCACCAGCGCCGTCTGGGGCGGGACAACCATCATCACACCATCTGAAGAATCAGTCGAGAACGTAAAGGTGGTGTCGAATAGCTATGACGCGGAGAGCGGGCGTTTCGGTGGGGCTCAGATCCAAGTCACTTCCAAGAGCGGCACCAACGATTTCCATGGGAGTTTATTCTTTTACGCGCATCGCCCGGGCTTGGACGCATACCAGCCCTTCAATGGCAATAACAACAAAGTACTAAGGGATAACAGTTTTTTTGATCAGTTGGGCGGCAGTGTTGGCGGACCAATCTGGAAGAATAAGATCTTCGCTTTCTTCAATTATGAAACAATTCGCAGCCCGCAGGCCCAGACAAATATTGCCAACGGATGGTACGACACCCCAGCGTTTGACAAGCTAGCGCCAGCCGGAAGCATCGCTGCCAAATATCTCGCCTTTCCCGGTTCAGGTGTCGTTAGCCGGGGCATCAACCCTTCGACCTGCGCTGATGCTGGATTGGTCGAAGGGGTAAACTGCGCAACCATTTCCGGTCAAGGTCTGGACATTGGCTCACCATTGACCACCGGGCTAGGCACCCAGGATCAAACATGGGTTAATCCAACTACCCCTGGCGTCGGAGGGGGCCTCGACGGAATTGCCGACATTGCGAACTATGTAACCGCCAGTACGAGTAATTTCTCCAAGGTTCAATACAATGGCCGCCTCGATGCGAATGTGACGGAGACGGATCGCATCGGCTTTGCCATTTATTGGGTGCCGCAGACCACTACCTTCCTGAACGGCCCGGCGCGTCAGTACAACTTCTTCCACCACGACCAGATTAATGAAGCATATTCCGCGATTTGGAATCACACTTTTTCTTCCAATCTCCTTAACGAATTTCGGGTGAATGCAGCCGGATGGCACTGGAATGAGGTTACTTCTAACCCACAGTCACCTGTTGGATTTCCGAGCGATCGTATCGACCAAGAAGGCAGCCTCGTAAACAGTACTGCGATCCAGCAGTTCGGACCGAATGTCGGTAGCATACTCAACCAGTGGACGTACAGTTACAAGGATGTGGCCACCAAGATTGTAGGCAGGCATACTGTTAAGTTCGGCGGCGACGTCACGCGTCTTTTTTATCTGCAAGACTGTGCCGGTTGTGGAGTCCCCAGCTATAACTTCTTCAACATCTGGGACTTCCTCAACGACGCACCGCACACGGAAAGTGGCGGATTCAACCCGAGTACCGGTTTCCCCACAACAATTCGACAGGACGACCGCACCGACATCTGGGGTTTGTTTGTACAGGATGACTTTAAGCTCCGCAGGAATCTTACGATCAACGCAGGATTGCGTTGGTCTTACTTTGGCCCTCTCTCTTCCAAAGAAGGAAATATGCTCGCAGCCATTCCTGGCCAGGGCGCGAGTTTCTTGACCGGCTTGACAGTGCGCAAGGGAAATTCGTGGAACGCACAAAAAGATAATTTCGGACCACAGATCGGCTTCGCCTGGAGTCCGAGTCGATTCAACGACAGGCTCGTGGTTCGCGGCGGCTACGGATTAGCTTACAACCAAGAGGAAATTGCTATTTCGTCCAATATCGTCAATAACCCCGGATTGGTCGTGTTCCCGACATTTAACATGTCAACACCAACGTCGCCGAATCCTGGCATCATCTACGCGACTGCCGGCTCGCCCAATTCGCTGACCACCTATCCCAGCAACCCGAACGCGATATCGACCTTTGGGCCGAATGGACTTCCTACCACCGGCCAAGTCGGCGTCAGCATCTTCCCTCGTAACCTTCCGACCATGCGGGTCCATCACTATTCGCTGGATACCCAATACGACTTGGGCCACCATTTGATAGCGACGTTGGGATATATGGGAAGCCAATCGCGTGACATCTTCTTCCATGAAAACCCGAACGCTACCCCAGCAGTTCTCGGCATTCCTCTGAATCCGCAGATCGGCGGCGGGGACTTTTGGGGAGTCTCAGGACACGGCAACTACAACGCGCTTCTGGCTGAGCTGAAGCATCAGTTCTCGCAGCAATTTATGGCAGACGCTCAATTCACATGGGCAAAGACGATGGACACTAGTTCGGGTCCTTACTTTGAACAGCCCTATCCGTATGATCCGAGCCTGAGTTATGGACGCTCGGACTACAATGTGGGCAAAGCGTTCAAGGTTTTTGGTGTATGGCAGCCGATCCTGTTTCACGGCGATAGAGGATGGGTGGAGAAAATTGTCGGTGGCTGGTCACTCAGCGGCATCTTCAACATTCACTCTGGGTTCCCGTGGAGCCCTCTTGTAAACGTTCAGGGCGGCAGCCTCTATTGCGGAACTTGCGGTTATACGTCGATATTCCCTATCTACCTGGGCGGCGCGGGGACCAGCACCAGCAACGATCAATTCAAAACGGGCTCGAATTACTCGAAGGGCAGCTTAGCGTATTTCGCGAACCCCAACTACACTGCTTTTAGTGGTAGTAGCTCCGGAACCGCGCGTCCACAACTCGGTCTCCAGCGCAACTCCTTTAATGGGCCAGGATACAAGGACGTGGACTTGACGCTCTCAAAGGCATTTGGCTTCCCTAAAATGCCCGTGCTGGGCGAAAACAGCCGGGTCGAGTTCCGACTCGATGCCTACAATGTCTTCAACAATTTGAACTTCGATCCAGCGAGCATTTCCAACAATATAGGAGACCCGATAGCTGGCACTAACAACCCAACCTTCGGGGAGGCCCAAGCCGCTCTTGCTGGCCGTGTCGTCACGCTTGGCGCGCGGTTCAGCTTCTAGCCATTACTTTTGCGGCGTGCTCGGTATCGGGCACGCCATTTTTTCGAATCGCACTCACAGTCACTTCCGCTAATGGCCGGCCTTTTGCGGAGCCACATCTCGCATGAATCCGACCCTTTCCAGCATCGGCTTGATCTCCGGATTGGACATGAATAATTTCCAGATCAGCCCTGTGCGGTAGTTCTCGATCATGACCGTGATCGGCGCTTGGTCCAGGCCCATGAAAATGGGCGACACCCAGTCCTGGCTGAGATTAATGGCATCACGCGGACCATAGACTCCCCACACCTGGTTTCCCAGATCGCGGTAAACGTATTTAAGCATCGCCATCGACTCTTTTGGTGTGTAGGGAAACGAAGACAACGCCCCGGTGAAGGTCATAGTACCGTCGTCTACTCGAATCGTCGGCTCATGGGGCATATATCCATCGGGCCCATCGCTGGCCGTGAGTCCCCAAAAATCGCCTCCATATCCTTTATAGTGACCCGGATTGCGCACAGAATAAGCGAGATTGATTTGGGCCATGTTGCGGTTGTTTTGAAAATAATCTGTAAAGCGGTCGTGAATCCCACGCGGATCAAATCCCATGTACGAATAATGCGTGAAGAATAACGGCCCGCCCGAGCCGACTCCCACATCGAGCTTGATGCCGTAGTGAGTGTGGCCGTTGGTATAACGCTCACCGCCTGTAGTTCCCGACCATGCCTTTCGATATTTTGCGCCCGATTCTTTTTGGTTCGCCCAACCTGAGTAATAAAGCTCCGCCGGCACGCCATGCGTGGGAGAAGCGATGGCAAGCAAATAAACCATCATGCACTCGTTGAATCCCGTGATCTGATGATTGATGTGCCACGACCAATCCGGCGACCAATGCCAGTAGAGCGCCGGGCTGTCGGACGAACGCCGATACCAGTCCCACTCCACCGTTTCCCAGAGGTGAGAAATACGAGTGAACAATCCGCGCTCAGCTTCGCTAGTCCCATCGAAATATTGACGCGCAGCCAGCAGCCCTTCCATCAAAAAAGCGGTTTCCACCAGATCACCGCCGTTGTCGAACATGTCAAAGACAGGCAGCGATTGCCCAGTTGCGCCATCCATAAAATGCGACCATACTCCGTGATAACGCGGGGCATTTTCGAGAAAGGTGACAATCTTCCTCAGACGGTCAAGGCCTTGTTCGCGGGTGATGAAGCCGCGATCGACTCCCACGATCAATGCCATGATGCCGAAACCACTGGCACCGGTAGCGACAATACGATCGTCGCCGGGAATGTTCTCCAGCGTCGTCCCCGCCACCGGATGCGCTCCTTCCCAGTAATACCGAAAGCAGGCTTCTTGCAACATGGTCAGCAGTTCGTCATCGCTCATTGCTTTTGTGGTGGCGTTGGCTGGCTTCGAAAGAGACGAAAGCCGGTATTGATGATCTGAGGCTGCGACTTTGTAATACGCGGCCATTCCGGGCTTGCCGAGATAATCGGTGTAGCGGTTAATCCCGGGCACCTGAATTCCGATCGGCTCGAAATTCTTGCCGTCCAGAGAACGATAAACAACATAGCGTTGAAGTTTCGGCGACTCGACCGAAGCCCAGGAAATATCTACGTGACGTTCATAGCCTCGCGCTGCGACATTTTGCGGAGCGGGCAAGGTGGGTGTGTCCTGAGGGGTTCCGGAGGCAAGAGCGGCATCGATTTTCAGATCGTCGATGATGAGCGTGTGCTCCTGGCTGTCAGCCTTGTCTTGCGAAAAAGTGATCTTCGCGGTTTGATCAGACCGAAACACATGATCAGAGCCGGTGGCAAATTCTTGGAGCGGAATCGCGACTTGGACCCACTTTCCTGCAGGAATACTCGACTGGAACTTTCCAACTTCAAGAGCTCGCGAAAACCCTCGGTCAACATCCGATAGCCAAATGCGCGGCAGTTCGTCTCCGGCGATTTCATCCTTCGAAAAGCACCAGAAGTACAGTACGTCACCATCGAATTTTATTTCGCGATTTCTGAAATCGATGGCGCGAATGCTGGCTTCCCAGCCGCCGTCGGGCGCCGAGCGCCACCTCAAACGGATTGCATTAGGCGGCGTGAAGAAAAAGTCATGACTGACGGGAAGCTTGCCATGCAGCAACTCAAGACTGGAAGGAGACGACGCCCGAGCATCGCTGTAGTAGTATGCGTCAGATTCCAAACTGTTATCGAAGAGAATATGGCGATAGTACTCGGTATGGGCGTTACAGGACGAGCAAAGAAAAGCTAGGAAAATAAAATGGCAAGCAGCGCGCGAAAACGAGGACGTGAATAGTTTCACTTTCATTGGCATGGAGATGCAATTAGACTACTGCAACTCTAGCCGGTGCTGACGTTGGAGGGACAGTAACGACCCGCCAAGCGGGAATGGGCAGCGCCCATGTCCTCAGATTGGTTCGTTCCGGCGTTTAGTGTCTACTGCCCGAACGAGACGTTCAACCCTGTGGTCAGTATCACGTCGTTCTGTTTCTTCCCGACCGGCGGGTTGGTTACATACACGTCCGCGAACGAGTTTTGCCAGCCGAAGCGTTTGTTGATCTTGGTGACTGAAGCAAGATCAAATGTGCCGCGAAAATTGCCTGCGCTGTTGAGATCGGGGAAGAAATACAGCTTCTGGTTAAGGACCGTGCTCTTGCCCAGCTTGTGCATCAGTTCCTCGCCCAGAGTGAGGGCCACCAGGTTGCGCTGGAGGGTGGTGTAGGACTCACGCGTATAGTTGACTCCACCCAGAAAATCGAGCGTGGTGTTGTCATTCTTAATAGCGTGATACCCGAGGCCGCCGCCGAACACCGAGCGCAAGTTCAAACCCTGCAGGGCATCAGCAAAGAAGTCTGCAGCCACGAAAGCAAACGTCTTAGGGTTCAGGTCGTGGTCGTAGCGAATACCGCCGGCTTCGGTGTTGGCCGTGGTGGAAGTGACGCTCGTGGTTGTCAGTGGAGGAATAATGCTGACGATTGTGGTTGTGCTGGTGGCATAAACCGTGTTGGCGTACATGCCTAGCTTGGACTTCAAAGTTTGCCGTGCCGCCAGAAATCCGATAGCAAGGTTAGTTGTCTCGCTGTTGCCACCGGTGAACGAAAATCCCGCATTTAATCCGCCCTTCCAGCCTTGTAGTATCGAAGCTTTCTCCATTTTTTCGTAGGCCGCTTGTTGCGACAAACCTTTTACGCTACCCACCGGCGCCGCGACTTCGCCGGATGAGGTGGCGACTTTCACCGTGTCATCAGTGGTCGAAACCGGCCCGATGGCAGTCTTTCCATTCGGCAGTTCCACCCGCAGCGGCTCACTGCTTTCAATGCCCTTGACGGAGTCCCACTTCACCGTGACGTCGCCGGCGTATTCGGTGTGCAGAACCAGGGTTTTGCCATCAAACTGGACGATAGTGCCAGTGAGGCGGTCTCCGTTTTTGAGTGAAACCTGGTCGGCCAGAGCAGGAACAGCGGTTATGAGAACGATCAACGCGACGAAACTGATTAATTGGCGCACAAATCCCTCCATTCAGGACTGCGCAATTAGTAGCTACTTAGGTGAAAGAGGTTGTACGAATGATGAGCGGATCACGTCGAACGCCGAGCGTGCTTACTGTTTGGCGTTGATCTCCAGATCGCTCCCGTGGCCGTCGTCGGGGACCGTCACGCTGACCATGTGATGTTCGGCATCAAGGCTAGCCTTGCCGGCCTTGCCACCGGTCGTATAGGCCGCTCCGGAAGTTTGGCCGTAAACTTCCACTCGCAGCTCAGTCCACCAGGGACGATAACTGCCTTCGTGCTGTCCAATGTGCACTTTGACCGAGTCGGCGGCAGCTTCGCAGGTAAATTGCATTCGCAGGAACTCGCCTTGCTTGTATGCCATGGTCTTTCCGTCATCCTGGTACAGCGAACCCTTGCAATCGCGGCCGGGATATACGCGCAGAGTAAGCGGTCCATTGGGAACTTCGTTCGTGCTTTGGGTTAGCGGTTGCATGGGCACAATTGCACCTTCGCGCACAAAGACCGGTAAAACCTCCAGCGTGGGAAGTATGGAGGCCTGCATCGGTGCGGCGGCCGAAGCATTCGCCTGATGCAGGCGCTCTCCGCTCCAATACTCGTACCAATCTCCCGGAGGAAATTTCACTGCATACGCGTCCGGCTTTTCAGGGAATGGCGCTGGCGCAACCAGCAGGTCGGAGCCGAACAGAAATTCGTTTCCCGACTCGAGGTCCAAGGGATGCTTGTCGGGGGCAGCGGCAGGAAATTCAACGAACAGTGGGCGCAGAACCGGCACGCCGGTGCGCGACATCTCTTCGACGACCGTGTAGAGATATGGCATCAACTTGTAGCGTTCTTCGATATAGCGGCGGCGAATATCTTCCTGCTCGGGTCCATTCACCCACGGCTCGCGATGCGGAGTTCCCTTTTCGCTGTGATTGCGATCAATCGGCTGAAACGTCGAAAGTTCTGTCCACTTGGTAAGGAGTTCGGGAGTCGGTGTACCGATGAAGCCGCCACCGTCTGCGCCGCTCATGCCAAAGCCGCTCAGGCCGAGATTTTCCAGCATCGGAGTGGTCAAACGCAAATGGTTCCACGTCGCACTGTTATCACCAGTCCATGTCTCCGCATAGCGCTGGCCGCCTGCATACGAAGCGCGCGTGAGCACAAACGGCCGCTCATCGGGAGAAATCTTAAGCAACCCTTCGTAGGTCGCGCGCGAATTTTCCATGCCGTAAACGTCGTGGATCTCAAAATGACGGGCAGTGCGCCGCTTGAAACCAGGCTCATCGATCTGGTGCTCGACGTCGCCAGGAATCGTCTTATCTGGAGTACTAAAGACCGACGGCTCATTCATGTCATTCCAGAATCCGGCGACACCATCGGAAACAAAAGTCTTGTAAAGACTGCCCCACCACTCGCGCGTGTTTTGGCGAGTGAAGTCGGGAAACACCGACGGCCCCGGCCACACTGTGCCCACGAAAATTGACCCATCGGGATTTTTTACGAAGTGGTCGCCGGCGACGCCAGTGTCAAACGGAGCGTAGTCTGTGTTCGGCAAAAAAGCGATGTGCAGGTCGGTGATAGTGACAACGTGAAAGTTTTCTTTTTTCAGGTCAGCCAGCATCTGCACGAAATTAGGAAACTTCGCTGGATCGACGGTAAACGGCCGGTTGTTTATCTGAAAATCAATATCCAGATAAAGCCCGTCCGCCGGAATTCGCTCCGATCGCAACTTCGCCGCGATTTCGCGCAGCTCCGCTTCCGTCATATAGCTGTAGCGCGACTGCTGATAGCCGAGCGACCACAGCGGTGGCAAAGGCGGAGGCCCGGTCAGCCAGGCATAGGTTTGCAAGACCTGCTTCGGGTCGGGGCCGTAAAGCAAGTAGTAATCAATAGGGCCACCATCAGCCCCAAACGAATAAACTCCGTCAGTCTGCTTGCCGAAATCGAAACTGGTGCGCCAGGTATTGTCCAGAAGTACCCCCAGCGTGCGCCCGGCCCGCATGGTCAGAAAGAACGGAATGCTTTTGTAAATTGGATCGGTCGATTCCTGAAAATTGTAGGCGTCGGTGTTCCACATGCTGAACGCCTGGTTTCGGCGATCAAGCGGGCCGACTTTGTCGCCCAATCCAAAGTAGTGCTCATCCAAGGGCATTTTTTTGTAAATGCGGAAGGCCTTGTCGTGAAACTCTATCGGCCAGTCGGCGGGGTCCTCTTGCAGAATGTTTCCCTGAAGATCAGTGACGACAAGACGCAGTGCCGCACGCTCGATTTGGACGCGCAGATTTTTCGTCCGGAAGCCGACGCCTGCTTTGGTGTTTTCTGCAGTGACGGTTACCCGCTGTTGACGGGCGGAAGGAAGAACCGCCCAGGACGCGTCTTCGGGCAACGCTCCGTCGCGCCCAATGCGCACGCGGATGACGTCATCGCGTAGGGCTGTGATCTGAATGATCGCCTTTCCGCTGGAGACTTCGACGCCATTCGAAAGCGCTTTCGCTGCCGAAAATTCCTTTAGCTCCGTCATCGCTGGATCGTGCGATTTCTGCGGCGTCGCGGCGAAACCGTTGGTCACAATCAAAAGGTTCAGAAAAACGACACTGCGCACGACCCTGATTAAGTCCATGTAGAGGTCGATTTTACAAGAAGTCGGGCGTCGATCTTAATCGGCACAAGCCTTAAATATTGTCATCCTGATTCTGCACTCCGAAGGAGGGGAGGAGATGGGCCTTATGAAGCCCGTGAAGTTGCTCGGGAATCAGTCGGGGACGCGAAGACCGCCGGCGGTGGGTGAAGGCACATGTGCACTAGACAGCCTGTCTACGTTTGCGGCAATACAATCGCAGCGTACGATCCCTCCCTCGTTCGCTTTCAGCGAACGAGTTCGGGATGACATGGAAGGTAGAGGTTGTAACTTTTTCTCCTCATGCGAATCCAATCTGCTGCGAGGTGATGCATGAGCACCGAGACCAAGAACTCTGCAATCGTTTCTAAAATCATGGCGGTAATTGCGGTGGTCGCAATAGCGTTTCTTGTATTTGCCGCTAAGGGGAACCCGGCCAATGCCGCCGAAGGTAGCATTGCTCTTCCCAATCCCGCGGTTGATGCGCCATTGGCCTCGACGCCAGGCAAGCAAACTGCGGTTGTCGCCGGCGGCTGTTTTTGGGGAATTCAGGCTGTCTTCCAGCATGTCAAAGGAGTAAAAGAAGCCACCTCGGGTTATTCGGGAGGATCACTTGCGTCTCCGGATTATGAGGAAGTAAGCAGCGGCAATACCGGTCACGCCGAGTCGGTGAAGATTACCTTCGACCCTTCGCAAGTCTCATATGGTCAACTTCTCAAAGTGTTCTTTTCCGTGGCGCATGATCCTACGCAATTGAATCGCCAGGGACCGGACACTGGAACTCAATATCGCTCGGTGATTTTTTATGGCAACGAAGAGCAGCAGCGCATCGCCCAGGCCTATATCGCTCAACTTGAGCAGGCAAAATTATTTCCGGCGCCGATCGTTACCCAGGTCGTGCCACTGAAAGCCTTTTACATGGCCGAGGCCTACCACCAGAATTACGCTACCCTTCATCCCAACAACCCGTACATTGCGATCAACGATGCGCCGAAGGTGGAGCACCTCCGCCTGCAATTTCCAGATTTGTACAAGAAATAATTGCCGGAACAAAATAAGTGAGTGAAATGGTGGGCAGTGCAGGACTCGAACCTGCGGCCTTCTCGGTGTAAGCGAGACGCTCTAACCAACTGAGCTAACCGCCCCAAAAAACTGTCAGCCATCAGCTGTCAGCCATCAGCAAAACCGAATCAAGCGACCTGCGAGGCCAAGCTCAATGATCGGCGAAAACTGCGGGACTCTCGCAGTATAGGGAACGGTGCAAACGGCGGTCAAACTCCGCGTCCCTGCTAAACTCGCATCGTGCGGCGGCTGATTGTTAACGCGGACGACTTCGGCCTGACCTCGGGCGTAAACCGGGGCATTATCGAGGCGCATGAGCGCGGCATTGTCACCTCAGCCACGCTGATGGCTTGCGGCACAAAATTTCGGGAAGCCGTGGATCTTGCTTCACGCACGCCACAGTTGAGCGTCGGTTGCCACGTGCTTCTGGTGGATGCGTCGCCGGTGCTCGAGTTTCAACAAGTCTCGACGTTGGCGACCGGTAATTTCGCAGCGCCAAAATTCCGCGACAACCTGGTCAGTTTCGCCGGCCTCGCTGTCGCCCGACGTCTCGACGAAGATCAGATCGAAGCCGAGATTACGGCACAAATCCGCAAATTGCA
>Ga0207695_10009021_pt1 | contig 12398 bp, 11 predicted proteins | sample KBSC54metaG_FD_184354 | JGI IMG/M metagenome (GOLD analysis project Ga0207695, IMG submission 184354) | Corn rhizosphere microbial communities from Kellogg Biological Station, Michigan, USA - KBS C5-4 metaG (SPAdes) (version 2) | ecosystem: Host-associated > Plants > Roots > Rhizosphere > Soil...
CCGGAGAGCGCCGCGAAAGTTCTGGTGGCATGACACGTCCCACGGCTCTTTACGCCGTGGCAGTTTGGATGCTGAATCGTGACCAAGCCTGAAAGCCCTTCCGAACCTTTCAAGCGCGCCGTTACCGTGGCGGTGCGGTCGCTGGCGGGCGAGCCAGAATTGGAAGTCAATTTTTCGTCCGAACCGCCGTCGCTGAAGGGTCTCAAGGCCCGCCTGCCCGCACCCACCCGTTCGCTTGCCGCCAATGAAGTGGCGTTCGTGCGGGGCACCGGCGATGCCTATGCACTGCGCAAGGCCTATCACGACGAAAAAATTCACAATCGTTTCCGCCCGGCGGGTGCCGACAGCGGCGCGATTTTCGAGGCCGCGGAATCCGCCCGCGTTGAGGCGATCGGCGCCCTGGCGATGGAAGGCGTGCGGCAGAATCTGGCGGCGCAGCTGGAACAGCGGCTGAACGCCAGGGGCATGGGCCGGGCTACCAGCAAGGACGATACGCCTCTCGCCGAGGTGATGGGCCTTTTGATGCGCGAGCGCATGACCGGTCAGGCGCCTCCCGCCAGCTTGAAGACCGCGGTCGATCTGTGGCGCCCCTTCATCGAGGAGCGCGCCGGAAAAGATCTCGCCAAACTGCCGGACGTGATGCGCGATCAGCGGGCCTTCGCGCGCCTCACCCGCACCATTCTCAACGACCTCACCCAGGGCGACGACAGCACGGAGTCGGGGGAAGAAGACAGCGAGGGCGAAAGCGCCCAGAATGAAAACGAAGGCACCGAAGAGCAGGACAGCCAGCAGCAGGGCGAAACCGGCGAGACCGAGTTCACCGAGGATCGCGGTGAGGAAGGCGAGGACGCGGAATCCGAAGTCAGCGGCGAACAGTCCGAGGATTTCGCCGAGACCGACCAGCCCGAAGAGGGCATGCAGCCCAACCGCAACCAGCCCGCTTTCTCGCAAGCGGATGCCTGGGGCTATAAAATCTATACCCCACAATTCGACGAAGAGATTTCGGCGCCCGATCTTTGCGACAATGAAGAGCTGACGCGTCTGCGCAGCTTTCTGGACCAGCAGCTGTCCCAGATGCAGGGCGTGGTGTCGCGCCTGGCCAACAAGCTGCAGCGCCTGCTCCTGGCGCAGCAGAACCGGCTCTGGGAATTCGACCTGGAAGAAGGGCTGCTCGATACCTCGCGCCTGCCCCGCATCATTATCGATCCCATGTATCCTTTGTCCTTCAAGCGGGAGAAGGACACCAATTTCCGGGACACGGTGGTGACCCTGCTCCTGGACAATTCCGGTTCCATGCGGGGGCGCCCCATCATGGTGGCGGCGATGTGCGCCGACATTCTGGGCCGCACGCTCGAGCGCTGCGCCGTCAAGACCGAAATCCTGGGCTTCACCACAAGAGCCTGGAAAGGCGGCCAGTCGCGTGAGAAGTGGACACAGGACGGCAAGCCCGCCAATCCGGGCCGCCTCAACGACCTGCGCCACATCGTCTACAAGAGCGCCGACGAGCCCTGGCGGCGGGCCAAGAAGAATCTGGGCTTGATGATGCGCGAGGGCCTGCTCAAGGAGAATATCGACGGCGAGGCCCTGATGTGGGCCCATAACCGGCTGATCGGCCGCCCGGAGCAGCGCAAGATCCTGATGGTGATCTCGGACGGTGCGCCGGTCGACGATTCGACCCTGTCGGTGAATGCCGGCAATTATCTTGAACGCCATCTGCGCCGGGTGATCGAGGATATCGAGACCCGTTCCAGCATCGAGCTGACCGCCATCGGTATCGGTCATGACGTGACCCGCTATTACAAGCGGGCGGTCACTATCGTGGATGCCGAACAGCTTGGCGGCGCGATGACCACCCAGCTCATTTCTCTGTTCGAGGAGGATCGCGCGCGGGATGAACATGCCCGCCGCCGTGCCGAGCGCTAGGCGCGCAAAATCGATCTGTGAAAACAGATGATTGACGAAAAATCCTGAGGTAAAGCCTTAGGCCGCCTTGGCGACCTTCTTGGCTATGGCGCGCTTGAGGCGCAGCGCCTTGGTCGACAGAACATTGTCGCGGGCCTGAAGCAGGAAGGCGTCGAGACCGCCTACCTTGTCGACCGAGCGCAAGGTGTTCATGGCAATCTTGAGCTTGTAGCTGTTGCCCAGGGCTTCGCTGACCAGGTCAATGGTCTGCAGGTTGGGACGGTAGATCCGCTTGGTCTTGTTGTTGGCATGGCTGACATTGTTGCCAACCAAAGTGCCTTTACCGGTCAATTCGCAGCGGCGCGCCATGGTAGTCGTCTCTCTCAAAAACCCGGAAATCCGGCCCCGGAAGCCGGGTCTCATACGGAATGGGGCCCGATTGGTCAAGCAATTTGCCCCATCCAGGCAGGAAACATTATAACGGCCAGTGGCTTAAACCGGGACGGTCTGGAGAAATCATGAAAGTGCGTCATATTTTCACTGGTCTGGCTATCCTTTCCGCTCTCGCGGGACCGGCCTGGGCGGCCGGTGGCGTGGGGGCTGATTCGTCCGGTCCCGGCTCCAAATTCCAGATGGCTATGACCATCTATGCCGGCGGCATCACCCTGGGGAAGATGGACATCGATGCCACGGTACGCGGCACCGACTATCACGCGGTCTCCAATCTGGAGACCTCGGGCGTGGTCAATGCCTTCTGGCAGGCGGAGATCCAGGCCACCTCGTCCGGCAAGATGGGCGCCAACATGTTGTCGCCTCAGCTCTACGATTCCTTCGACATCAACCGCACCGGCAAGAAGCAGGAAGTGTCGCTGACCTATGACAGCGCGAACCCACCCCGCCTCTTTGCCGATCCGCCCTATTCCACCACCGGCTATGAAGTGAAGCCGGAAGACCAGAAGGCGACCCTCGATCCCTTGTCGGCGGTGATGTTCATCGTTTCGGGCGCCGGCACGGCGGGCACGCCCTGCACGGTCACCGCCCCGGTCTTCGACGGCCGCCGCCGTTACAACATCGAAATGCGCAAAGTGAAGGACATCGACATCAAGATGGACAATGGCCTTTATGCCGGCCGCGCCACGCTTTGCCAGATCAAATACAACCAGCTCGCCGGGTTCAAACCACGGGTACTGAAGGCCAATGAAACGTTCCCCACCATCAATGCCTGGGTGGTGACCTATCCCAGCGCAACCCGTGGCAGCGATTATGTCGTGCCGCTCAGGGTCTGGGCGGATACGCCCTATGGATTGGTGTCGGTGGTGGCCAATTCCTTGAAGATCGACGGCCAGGTCCCCAAAGCGAATTGATCCGATGCAAAAAGCTGCGGCCCTGGTTCTGACGATCATGATGCTGCAGACGGCCGCTGCTGCGGCCGACCCAGCCGGGGACTATGCCGCGCTGATCACCGCCGCCAAGGATGGCGATCCGGACACCGACTACACTGCGATGCGTCAGGCCTATGCCATGATCGCGGAATATGACCCCTTTGGCGAAAAGACCAACACGCTGATGCGGGACGGTCAGGCCGCCTATGTGGCGAAGAACTGCAAGGCCGCGCTGGAGAAATTCAAAGCCGCCATCGCGCTCAATTTCACGCTCTCCGATGCTCATGCCCTTTCCGCCGATTGCCTGGAGCAGGCGGGCGACAAAGCGGGCGAAGCACGCGAGGAGGCCATCGCCCAGGGGCTGTTCAACTCCCTGATCAGCAGCGGCGATGGGAACAGTCCCGCGACCGCGTTCCACATCGTCACCATGCATGAGGAAGGCGTGATCCTGGCCGTGGCCGGTGTGAACGGCACCAAGAAGACGATGATCACCACCGACCAGGGACCGGTGGAGAAAATCGACATCACCGATCAGCAGACCGGCAAGAAAGGCGCGGTGTTCTTCAATACCGGCGTGGTGGTGCTGGCCAGCGCGATGCAGAAGGCGAAATCACGCCCGCCAGCCAAACCGTGACGATCAGGGCGTGTTCCGCCGGCGGCGGGCGCGTATAAGACCGAGTACCGAGCGCGCCGCATCGGGAATATTGGTGCCCGGCCCGAAGATCGCGGCCACGCCGGCCGCGCGCAATGCCTCGTAATCCTGTGCGGGAATGACCCCGCCCACCAGCACCAGGACATCGTCGCGCCCCCGCGCCTTCAGTTGTTCCATCAGTTGCGGCACCAAGGTGAGGTGTCCTGCCGCGAGGCTGGAAATGCCGATCGCATCCACCTTGGCGGCAAGCGCATCCTCCACCACTTCGCCGGGATCGCGGAACAGGGCGCCGATCTCGACCTCGAAGCCGATATCGCCGAAAGCGGTCGCCACCACTTTGGCGCCCCGGTCATGGCCGTCCTGTCCCAGCTTCGCCACCAGAAGCTTGGGCCGCCGGCCCGTTTCCTTCTCGAAGGTCTTCACGTCGCGAATGATTTCGTCCAGGGCGGGGAAATTTTCGCCATAGACGCCATGCACCGAGCGGATCTGTGCTTCATGGCGGCCGAACACATCTTCCAGCGCCGACGATATCTCGCCCACCGTGGCGCGGGCACGGGCGGCCTCCACCGCCAGCGCCAACAGATTGGCATGGTCCCGGGCACCGTCCCGCAGGGCCTCCAGCGCCGCCTTGACCTTTTTGTTGTCGCGCTTGGCTTTGAGCGCATTGAGTTTTGCGATTTGCGCATCGCGCACCTGGGCATTATCGATGGCTCGAACATCGATGATGGGTTCATTTTCCAGACGGAATTTGTTGACGCCCACAATCACATCGTCACCGCGGTCTATGCGCGCCTGACGCCGCGCCGCCGCCGCTTCAATCTCCAGCTTGGGCCAGCCCGCCTCGACCGCCGCGGTCATGCCGCCCGCCACTTCCACCCGCGCGATCACGTCCCGCGCGCCCTTCGCCAGCGCATGGGTGAGCGCTTCGACATAATAAGAACCGCCCAGTGGATCGGCCACCCGCGCGATCTGGCTTTCATTCTGCAGGATCAGCTGGGTGTTGCGCGCCACCCGCGCCGAGGCTTCCGTCGGCAAGGCGATAGCCTCGTCGAAGGCATTGGTGTGGAGCGACTGGGTTCCGCCCAAGGTCGCGGCCAAAGCTTCCAAGGTGGTGCGCACGATATTGTTGTGGGGATCCTGCTCGGCCAGCGACACGCCGCTGGTCTGGCAATGGGTGCGCAGCATCCGGCTTTCCGGATTCTTGGCGCCAAGCTTTTCCATGATGCCCGACCATACCAGCCGCGCGGCGCGCAGTTTGGCGATCTCCATGAAGAAATTCATGCCGATGCCGAAGAAGAAGCTCAGCCGCGGCGCGAAACTGTCAATGTCCAAACCCCGATCCATCGCAGCACGGACATAGGCCATGCCGTCGGCCAGGGTGAAGCCCAGTTCCTGCACCGCCGTCGCCCCGGCCTCATGCATGTGATAGCCGCTGATGGAGATCGAATTGAAACGCGGCATTTTCTGCGCGGCAAAGGCGATGATGTCCGCGACAATCCGCATGGAAGGCGCGGGTGGATAGACATAGGTGTTGCGCACCATGAATTCTTTGAGAATGTCGTTCTGAATGGTGCCCGACAATCGCTCGGCCGGCACGCCCTGCTCTTCTCCGGCCACGATGAAATTCGCCAGCACCGGCAAGACCGCACCATTCATGGTCATGGATACGCTCATGCGATCCAGCGGAATGCCATCGAACAGGATCTTCATATCCTCGACGGAATCGATCGCCACCCCGGCCTTGCCGACATCACCCACCACGCGGGGATGATCGCTGTCATAGCCGCGATGGGTGGGAAGATCGAACGCCACCGACAACCCCATCTGCCCGGCTTTCAAATTCTGGCGATAGAAGAGGTTGGATTCCTCGGCTGTGGAGAAGCCGGCATATTGCCGGATGGTCCAGGGCCTGCCGGCATACATGCTGGCGCGCGGGCCACGCGTGAACGGCGCCTGTCCCGGCCAGCCTGACGCCTCGATCCCTTCCAGATCGGCTTCGGTGTAGAGCGGCTGAACTGGGATCCCTTCCGGGCTTTGCCAGACGAGATCCTGGGCTTCGCGGGTCTTCAATTCCCGCCCCACGGCCTCTTCCCAATCTTTACGATCGTTGGCTTTGCGCTCATTGGCTTTGCGATGGTCGGTCATGCAGCCATGTTCCCCAACGGGCGGCGAAGCGCAAATCCTGGTGGGTTCCTTCCGCCCACGGAAGATCGAGTCCCGCAAACCTGCCCCGACTCCATGACTGGCCTTACCCACAAGATGTTGTGGTTCCACTTTCTTGACAATCAGCTAAATGTATGAGAACAAACGCAGATATCAAACAGGTTGGTGATTCGGGCCCGCTTCGTTCCCTAACTGTTCCACCCCTTTACCGGACATCCACAGACACTCAAATCAAGCCCTTGATCGGATGGCGCTTTCCGCGTCCGGGCTAGAACACCATATTGCCACCATGACCAACAGACCTGCCCAGGCCGCCCCTTCCAGACAAATTGGAAAAGTCAGCGCGATCCTGGGACCAACCAACACCGGCAAGACCTTCTTCGCCATCGAACGGATGCTGGCGCACAAGTCGGGGATGATTGGCCTGCCGCTGCGTCTTCTGGCGCGCGAGGTCTATGACCGCATCGTTCGCCTGAGAGGCGCGAATGAAGTGGCGTTGATCACGGGCGAGGAAAAAATCCTGCCCAAATCGGCCCGCTTCTATGTCTGCACTGTCGAAGCTATGCCGCTGGAAATTTCCGTCGCCTGTCTGGTGGTGGACGAAATTCAGCTTTGCGCCGACCCCGAGCGTGGTCATGTCTTTACGGACCGGTTGCTGCATGCGCGCGGACTGGAAGAGACGCTGTTCCTGGGCGCCGAAAGCATGCGGGGCGTCATTCAACGTTTCATTCCCAAAACCTGGTTCATCACCCGGCCTCGCTTTTCCGATCTGGCTTACACCGGAGCAAAAAAGCTCACGCGCCTGCCGCGCCGCTCCGCCGTGGTGGGCTTCAGCGCCGAGGATGTCTATGGCATCGCCGAGATCGTGCGGCGGCAACGCGGCGGCGCGGCGGTGGTGCTGGGCGCGCTTTCGCCTCGCACACGCAACGCCCAGGTGGCGCTCTATCAATCGGGTGATGTGGATTTTCTGGTCGCCACCGACGCCATCGGCATGGGCCTCAACATGGACGTCGATCATGTGGCGTTCGCCGGCCGCGAGAAATTCGATGGCCGCGGCTTTCGTCCGTTGACGCCGGCCGAAACCGGCCAGATCGCAGGACGCGCAGGCCGTTACATGAATGACGGCACCTTCGGCGTCACCGGCGAATGTGAACCCTTTGAAGAGGAAATCGTCAGCCGGATCGAAAGCCATCGCTACGATCCGGTCAAAGTTCTGCAATGGCGCAATCCGGTGCTCGATTACCGTTCGATTCCCGCATTGCTCGGAAGCCTGGACGCGCCGCCGCCCGAGCGAGGACTGGGCCGCGCCCGGCCGTCGTCCGACGCGATCGCGCTGCATCATCTTTCGAATGAAGCCGATATCCAGGCGCTGGCGAATTCTTCGTCCCATGTGAGGAAGCTCTGGGAGGTCTGCCAGCTGCCCGATTTCCGGAAACTATCCTCGGACGAACATGCCAAGATGGTGCGCACGCTGTTTCTCTATCTGATGAGCGACAGCGGCCATATTCCCGATGACTGGATGGCGCGACAGATCGCCCGGCTGGACGTGACCGAAGGCGATGTCGCGACCTTGTCGGGACGCTTGGCACAGATCCGCACCTTCACCTATGCCGCCCATCGTCCGGGCTGGACCGGCGACGGCGCGCATTGGCAAGGCGAAACCCGAGCCGTCGAAGACCGGTTGTCCGATGCCTTGCACGAACAGCTCACGCAACGCTTCATCGATCGCCGCACCTCGGTGCTGATGAAACATATGCGCGACGACGATGCCGCCGATGTGAAGCTGGAAGAAGACGGCGGCGTTCTGATCAGCGACGAGTTGATCGGACGGCTGGACGGGTTCCGCTTCACGCCCGACCCGCGCGCATCGGAAGGCAGCAACGGCCCCTTGCATGCCCGGATGGTGCGGGCGGCGGCGATGCGTGGCCTGGAGAGCGAATTTCAGTCGCGCGCCCGCGCGCTGGCGGACGCACCCGATGGCGCGATCAGCCTCAGCGAGCATGGCAAGCTTTGGTGGGACGGGGCCATCGTCGGGCACCTGGTGGCGGGACCGGCGCCGCTGACACCAACGATCACATTGATCGCAGATGATTTGTTGAAAGGCCCATCCCGGGCTGCCGTGCAGTCACGTCTGGAAACCTGGCTGTCGGCACGCCTGGACGCGCGGCTGGAGCCGCTTTTGGCGCTCGCCCGGGCGGCAGAAGCGCGAGCGGGAAGCACAACCGCTCTGCCTGCCCAGGCGCGCGGTCTGGCGCATCAACTTGCAGAGAATTTCGGTGCCCTGGAACGCGCGCCGCTGGCGCTGCCGGAGAAACTGGGACCCGTCCTGCGCGCGTTGAAGCCGTTCGGCGTCTGGGCCGGTCGCCGCACAATCTACCTGCCCAAATTGCTGCGTCCGGATGCCGCCGGACTGCTGGCGCTGCTTTGGGGCGTCTGGACCAGACAATCGCAATTGCCCGGTCCGCCCGCGCCCGGCCTTACGTCTTTCGCACCTTCGGGTGAGCCACGGGAATTTCTGCACGCTGCGGGCTTCGCCGTGATCGGCGGGCGCGCCATCCGCTTCGACATGCTGGAGCGTGTGGAAAGCGAACTGGATCAAGCCACCATCAGCGGCGCCGATGCCGCGGCTATTCTGCCGAAGCTGGTTTCACTGCTGGGAACCAGTAATGACGAAGCCAGGGCCGTTCTGGCCGCGCTGGGCTGGCGCTTGATCGAAGTGACCGATGCGTCGCCGGTATGGCGCAAGCGCAAGGAGAAGCCGCATAAGGCCGCGCCCGCCAGAAACCAGCCTCCGCCAAAGGATTCCCCGTTTGCGGGCCTGAAGGAACTGATGGTCAAGTGACAGCCACCCGGATCGACAAATGGCTTTTCCATGCCCGGTTTTATCGGACCCGGGCCTTGGCACAGGCCGCCGCCAGCGCCGGAAAGGTACGATTGAACGGCATCCGGGTGGAAAAACCTGCCCAAACCCTCAAGCCCGGCGATATCCTCACCCTGGGAAGGGGTAGCGAGATTGTCGCGCTTAGGGTCGTGGCCCTGGCCGAACGGCGGGGCCCGGCGCCAGAAGCGCAACGGCTGTACGAAATCGTCGCGGACTGACCGCTTGCTATCGCCGCCAGCCGGTTTTATGGACCTAACCGCTTATCGCCGCCCGTTGGAGCCTGCCCATGACCTATGTCGTTACCGAAGCCTGCATCAAGTGCAAGTTCATGGATTGCGTCGAAGTCTGCCCGGTGGACTGCTTCTACGAAGGCGAGAATATGCTGGTGATCAATCCGGACGAATGCATCGATTGCGGCGTCTGCGAGCCCGAATGCCCGCCCGAGGCGATCAAGGCGGACACGGAATCCGGTTTGGAGAAGTGGCTTTCGGTCAATTCCGAATATTCCAAAACCTGGCCTAATATCAGCCAGAAGGGCGACGCCCCGGCCGACGCCAAGGACTGGCAGGGCGTGCCGGACAAGTTCGAGAAATTCTTCGATCCCAAGCCCGGCTCGGGCTCCTGAGATCCTGTCCATCCGGATTAACACCGTTCGGTACCGTCCTTTTCGGAGTGGGCTGCCGGTTCTCGATTCGGGACAATGGATCAAGGGCTTGGGTGGAGCTTTGAAGTAAGGAATTCGAAAGAAATTCCGCCTTTTCAAAGACTTGTGACGATTTTCCTTCCAATTTGCTTCAACCTGTGATAGGGTCACCTTCAATCTGATCAGGCATGAACCACACTCGCCGCCGCTCCCCGGCGTGTTTCAGCCATATTGATGTGAAATTGTCATGCGTCTGCCGGACGCCCAACGGAAGTAACGATGACCGCACCCAAAGCCCACACGCCTGCCGCCAAGCCGGCCCCTGTACCTGTCAAAAAAGTCCCCGCCAACTCCAACAAGAAGCATGAATTCAAGACCAACGACCATGTGGTTTACCCAACCCATGGCGTCGGTAAGGTTTCCGGCATCGAGGAAAAGGAGGTTGCCGGCTCGAAGCTGGAACTGTTCATCATCGAGTTCGAAAAGGACAAGATGACCCTGCGCGTGCCAACCCTGAAGGCCAAGGCCGTGGGCATGCGCAAGCTCTCCTCCCCGGAAGTGGTCGGCAACGCCCTGAACACGCTCAAGGGCCGCGCCCGCATCAAGCGCACCATGTGGTCGCGCCGGGCGCAGGAATATGAAGCGAAGATCGATTCCGGCGATCTGGTGTCGATTGCCGAAGTGGTGCGCGACCTGCACCGCGCCGGCGGCCAGCCGGAGCAGAGCTATTCCGAACGCCAGCTCTATGAAAAGGCCTTGGCGCGCATGGCCCGCGAAGTTGCCGCCGTCGAACGGACCGACGAGCAAACCGCGGTCAAACGCGTCGAAGGCATGCTGACCAAGAAGGCCGCGTAACGCAGGGGCTCGGGCTGTTCGTTTCGGCGCCCTGCAGATTCCAATAAGAAAAGCCCGGTGACAACGCCGGGCTTTTTCATTTCAAGATCTCGATTTGCCTGGGATTGGAAAGCGTCATCTCCCGTCGACCGTTGAACGCTTCCACAATGCCCCGCACGCGGACCTCGCGTCCAACAAGCTCTTCTGGGATAGGATCGCTGTTGCGGAATGCCTTGCGGTCCTCCGGAGCGATGATCGCGGAAAAGCCTTTCCGATAATCTTCGTTGAAATCCAGAAAAAACCGTCCGTCATGGCTGGCAACATTGACAATGCGGCCTTGGATGATTTGAAAGCTTCCTGCTGGCGCCGCCACCGACGCTGCGCTGCGGATCGCGAATTCTGGCAGCGCCCAAAGCCCGCGCCGCGCGTTACGCGCTTCAATCTCGGCGTCGTAGAAATCGGGCGAACATTCCTGCCGGTCCGGCATCACCGATACCCGGGCAAGCCCGCGCTTCAAAAGCTCCACCTGGAGCCATGCCGTCCCAAAGGCCTGCACGCGGATGCGGCCATAGCGGTCATTCCTGGGCGATGTGGATGTCAGGGTCAGGGTTTGCTTCGCCGCCCATGCGCGCAAAACAGCAAGCGCCTCTTTCGCAACCGGCGCGGCGGGTCGATCCGCTCCCGGCAAGCGGATGCCCTCCAGCAGGACGCGCTGGCCCCCATCCAGCACCAGAGCACCATTTTCCTCCACCCGCGTGACATGCGCATTCGCGCCAACGACATCTCCCGCGCAATCGGGCAACGGCATGGCAAAAGCCATCGCCGGCCAGGACAGGCCGGCCATCACCAAAACGGGCAGAATTCTCATGAAACAGCCTTGAGGCTCACACTCTTGGGTGGCGGCATTGAATCCGGCACAAAGAAATCCGGTACCAGATCCTGAGCAGGATCGACGCGATAGCGGTCAAAGTCCGTCACCCCGTTTTCGGACAGGAACGTATCGTCGATCAGGAAATTGCCGCTGAAGTTTTTCGATTTCGAGAAAATCGCATAGGCCGCGTCCGCCAGGATTTCCGGCGTGCGGCAATGGCGAGTTGCATCGGCGCTGCCCATCGCCAGGCGAATGGCGGCGGTGGCGATGGCGGTCCGGGGCCATAAGGCGTTGAAAGCGATGCGGCCCGAAAATTCCGCCGCCATCCCCAGCACGCACATGCTCATGCCATATTTGGCCATCGAATAAGCGGTATGCCCGGCAAACCATTTGGGCTGCATGTCGAGCGGCGGCGACAGCATCAGCACATGCGGATCGTCCGCCTTCAGCAGATGCGGGATGCAAAGCTTGCTCACCAGAAAAGTGCCCCGCGCATTGATCTGCGACATCAGATCGAAGCGCTTCATCTCCGTGCCCTCCGTTCCGGTCAGGGATATGGCGCTGGCGTTGTTGACGCAGATATCGATGCCGCCGAATTTCGCCACTGTCGCGTCTACCGCTGCCGCGACCTGATCCTCGAACCGGATATCGCAGACCAGGGGCAATGCCTGGCCGCCCGCCTTTTCTATTTCGTCCGCAGCGGAAAAAATCGTGCCGGGCAATTTTGGGTTCGGTTCGGCGGTCTTCGCGGCGATGGCGATATTGGCGCCCTCCCGTGCGGCCCTCAGCGCAATGGCAAAACCGATGCCGCGGCTGGCCCCGGTCACGAAAAGTGTTTTTCCCCGCAACGGCATGTCTGGACCTTTCGAAGCACGTCGGATCGTACAAGCGGGCATGGCGGCCAGCCATAAAGAAAAGCTGACCTAGCGGCGCCGACCGGCTAAAAGGCCGCGATGGAAAGCCTCTCCGCCAAGACCATGCCCGCGGATGCGCAAGCGATCGCCCAAGCGGCGGGTCTGTTGCGCGACGGCCGGCTGGTCGCCTTTCCCACCGAAACGATCTATGGCCTG
>Ga0207695_10009022_pt1 | contig 12397 bp, 12 predicted proteins | sample KBSC54metaG_FD_184354 | JGI IMG/M metagenome (GOLD analysis project Ga0207695, IMG submission 184354) | Corn rhizosphere microbial communities from Kellogg Biological Station, Michigan, USA - KBS C5-4 metaG (SPAdes) (version 2) | ecosystem: Host-associated > Plants > Roots > Rhizosphere > Soil...
TTGGCGCCGGGATCATATTCGGGATCGGCGCGGGTCACGCCCAGAAGCTCGATGAAGCTCGTGTCGGCGAAGCGGATATAACGGTTGGCGACCCCGCCCGGATCGCGCCCCGGACGCACCTGGAAGCCGAGCTTGACCGCCATGATCGCGGTCGCCTCGTCGATGCTCTTGCCCCATAGCAGGACATGGTCGAGCCGCGTCGGCGGGACGGGCGCGGCGGAGGCGGGCACGCCCAGCGCGAGGGCGAGGGCCGGGGCCATAAGCGAAAGCAAGGATCGCACGTATCGGTCTCCTGATCGGTCTTGACCCGCTGGGTAGGAGCCAGACGCGCGCCGGATCAATGACCCCGGAGGTCATGGACTTTTGACCCCGAAGGTCATTGACCCGCCGCATCCATGGCATAAGCCCTGCCTTGTGAACCCCATTTCCCAGTTCGGCGCGATGCTGCGCGGATGGCGCGATGCGCGGCGGATGAGCCAGCTCGACCTTGCCATGGCGGCGGAGGTTTCGTCGCGGCATTTGAGCTGCCTGGAAACCGGCAAGGCGCAGCCGGGGCGTGAGGTGGTGGTGCGGCTGGCCGAGACGCTGGAGGTGCCGCTGCGCGATCGCAACGCGCTGCTGATGGCGGCGGGTTTCGCGCCGATCTATCCCGAAACCGCGCTCGCGACCGCGCCTCTGGCCGAAGTGCGCCGCGCGATCGATTTCCTGCTGGAGCAGCAGGAGCCGTTTCCGGCGGTCTTGCTCGATCGCCATTGGAACATGCTCCAGACCAATCGCGCCTTCGATCGCGTGGTGGAGCGCGTGCTCGGCGGCCGGCCCTCGCGCCATGCCAACATGATCCGGCAGATCTTCGATCCGGACGATGTGCGCGCGACGATCGTCAATTGGGAGGAAGCGGCGCGCGCGGTGATCGGCAATCTCCAGCACACGCTCGCTCTGTCGCCCAACGACGCGGCGGGCCACGCGCTGATCGCCGAAGCCTTGTCCTATCCCGGTGTGCCGACGCGCTGGCGCGATCTGGATGTCGCACGCGCCCCCGCGCCGCTGATGAATACGATCATGCGTGACGGCGACGCGCAGCTCTGTTTCTTCTCGACCATCACCACCTTCGCGATGGCGCGCGACGTCACGCTGGAGGAATTGCGGATCGAATGCTGCTTCCCCGCCGACGATCGGACGCGGGCTGTGTGCCGCGCGATGGCCGAAGCGGACGGTGAAGGCAAAGAAAAGGGCGGCCATCCCAAAGGATAGCCGCCCAGGAGATCGCCGACGGGAGACCCCGCGGCGTAGGAATCAGAATTTGAAGCGGCCGCCGACGCGGAAGGCGCGGCCGATGATGCCGGCTTCCGCCACCACCGGATTGTAGAGATAGCCGCCATAGGTGACCGTATCGAGCGGCGGCTTCACATTGAAGACGTTGAGGATGTTCGCATAGAAAGTGAATGCCTTGCCGACATTGATCTGGCCGGTCAGGTCGACGTCGATGAAGGACTTGACGTTGCAGGCCTGGATACCGCTGTTGAGGCCGGGCGCGTTGACCGGATCGGTGCAGCGCCCGCCGCCCTGGTCGTCGGCGGACAGATTATAGCCCGACGTGTAATAAGCGGTCGCGGTGATCGACCCCTTCTCGCCGAACTCCAGCGTGTTCTGCCAATTGCCCTTCCACTTCTGCGTGCCCGATCCGGAGGTCAGGTTGAAGTTGCCGAGCGTGCCCGCGTAGCGCTGGACCACGCCGCCCGCGAACGTCGTGTTGAGCTTGTGGATATATTCCGCATCCGCATTGCTCTCGATCGACCAGCCGTTCGCGAAATGGATCGTGAACGACGCGCCGAAATCAACACCGTCGGTCGTGACCGTCGTGGCGTTGATGTAGGGCGACCCGATGACGCCCACCAACGGCAAGGCGGTGGGATTGAGGATGTCCGGCGCGGCCGGCTGGATCGTGTAGCCCGCCGGGATCGGCTGGCCATTATAATAAGCGTTGAGCGCTCCGGTGACGGGTGAGGCAATGATCGCGCCCGTCTTGCGGATATTGTAATAATCGACCGTGAAGCGCAGCCCGCGAATGGGCTTGAGCTCGGTGCCGAAGGTGATGTTGCGCGATTTCTCGGGCTTCAGGTTCGGGTTCGAGATCGACTGCAGGCCGAAGCTGGTCGTCAGATAGGCTGAGCAATTGGCGGGCGTCGCCGCGGTGCAGACCACGCCGGGATTGCTGTGCGAAGCCAGGAATGCCGCCGGCAGCGTGGAGAGATTGACCGGCACGAAGCCGACCGTCGGGATCGCCGAGGATTCGCCGAACGAAGGGATGCGGAATCCCTTCGAGATCGCACCGCGCAGCGTGATCTGGCGGAATGGCGTGAACACCACGCCCGCTTTCGGGGAGAAAGCGTGCTGGCCGCTCGAATAATTGTCGTAGCGGCCCGACAGATCGAGGTTGAGGCTGGTCAGGATCGGGGCCTTGATCTCGAAATAAGGCGATTCCACCCAGCGGCTGCCGACCGTGCCGAACGCGTTGATGATGAAGTAACGTTGCGTCGGGCCGTTGGCGTCCGAATTGGCGCTGGGCGAATTGACCGATTCTCTGCGGATCGAGCCGCCGAGCGCGAGCTGCACCGGTCCGCCCGGCAGCTGCATCAGGTCGTGCGTCAGGTTAGCATCGAGCTCGTACATTTCGGACCGCGCCGGCGCGTCGAGACGCGGCGCGAGATAGTCGCGCTGGGCTTGCGTGTTGGCGAGCGGATTGACGAAATTGTACGAACCGTCGTTGATCACATCCAGCAGGTGCTGGATGTAGACATAGCCGTCGAACCGGCGGCGAAGGTCGTCGACCATGCCCAGCGCATGGACACTATAATCCCAATTGTTGCCGAACGAGCCGGTGATGCCGCCGGCGAGGCGATAGACCCGGCTGCGCGTCGAGGTCTGTTGCTGGATGCCCGGAAGCGAGCCGATGATCTGGGCCTCCTGGCCCGCCGCCGCGAACGGGTTCTGCGGATTGAGCATGCCATTGGTGGCATTGCACCCGCCGACCGTGCCGCGCGGGCAGACGAACACCGGAAGCGCGAGCGGCGCCGAGCCCAGGGCATTGGCGCCGCCGGGCAGGCCCGCGGTCGAGAAGCGCGGGAAGAAGATGCCCGCCGGTGCATTGGCGCGGATCGTGCCGGCGGTTGGAAGGCCGCTGCCGGCCAGACCGAAATTGGGGAAGGACGAGCTGCTCTGCTCGAAATTGAATTCGAGATAGGCTTGCGCATTGGCGCCGACATTGACCGTCGCGCGCGTCGATACGCCCCAACGCTGGCTATGCGGTTCGACCACACCGCCGTCCGTCACCGAATCCTGGGTGCAGACGGTGGCGGGGGAGGTGGTGAACTTGGCGAATTCGGCGGCGGTCAGATTGTAGGGCGCGAAGCTGCCGCACCCGGCCGACGGGTTGAGGAATTGGAAGCGGGTGCCGGGAACCGAGGTGTGCGTCGCGGTGACGCCGGGGCGGACCAGCAGCACGGGCACGATCGTCGAGACGCCGGAAAAATTGAGCGGCGAATTGGATCGCTGGTCGATGCCGCAAGTGCCGTTGTAGCAGATGCCGGTCTGGTTGGACGAATTGTAGGGCGCGGGCAGGTCGCGATTATAGATCGCGTCCTGGTTGATGTAATGGCCGCTGACATAGACGTTGAAGCCCTGGCTGGCGAGATCGCCGAAGCCTGCGGTCAGGCTGACGCGCTGGTTGCCGCCATAGCCGCGCTGGGCGACGCCGCCCTCGGCCATGCCGCTGATGCCGGTGATCTGTTTCTTGGTGATGATGTTGACCACCCCCGCGACCGCGTCCGCGCCATAGGTCGAGGATGCACCGTCCTTGAGCACGTCAACGCGATCGACGATCTCGTCGGGGATGGTGTTCAAGTCCACGAAGTTGCGGCTGCCGTCGTCCGCGAGCGGGTAATAAGCTGCGCGCAAACCGTCGAACAGGACGAGCGTCGAGTTGGTCGAAAGGCCGCGCAGCGAGACGGCTGACGCGCCCCCTGCGAACGCGCCATTGGCGGTGAAGCTGTTGGTCAGCGCCGGGCCATTGTTCGAAGCCAGCGACTGGATCGCCCCCTGCACGGTGGTGATGCCGCGCTTAGCGATATCGTCCGACGTCAGGACGGTGACAGGCGAGGCGATATTGTCCGCGCTCGAGCGGAACAGCGTGCCGGTGACGACGATTTCCTTGGTGTCCTCGGGCGCGGCATCGGCCGCGGGCGCAGGAGTGGCGGCTTGCGCCAGTGCCGGGGATGAATAGCCGGTTGCACCGATCAGCATCGCGGTGCCGAGAATCGTCCCGGACAAAAAGCGTAATTTGGTCATTATTATCTCCCTTTGGCGGGATCACCGCTATTGCGGGTATCCCGGGCTATGGGGGTCCAATGCGCGCGCTACGCCGGCTCGCTTCCGAATATTGGCCGGTGGCACCCGCAATGTTGCGAGTGTCCCCGGGGGACAGTTTCGCCGCAGTTTTGACCCATCAGCGGCGGTGAAGACCGCGGGCTTCCAGTCACCCGTTTCGCGGGGCGCAAGAAGCTGGCGGACCGGCGAAGCGCAGGCCTGATTGCCAATCTGCGAGTGGAAGCCCTGGCTCAGCGGATGACGTGCCCGACCGTGAACTGTCCCGTGTCGGCTGATCAGTGTCTCGTTCGACAGTGCGAGCGGGCCGATGTGGGCGCCGCTGCGAATCGCACCTGCGTCCCTGCCTTTCCGGCTCCGCTAGGGGCGCCACCGCCGCACCGAAGTGCACGTGTAGGTCCGGGCCTGGTCCGCAGTTTTTGCTCCGGTGCGGAACCAGATCTGCACAGGAATGTTGCATCGCTTAGGGCGGAGGTCTGAGCCTGGGGGATTTTTGCCAGAAATATCGCATCACGAGCTTGGTGACAGATTCTTCAAGGAATTGGCCGACTTCGCACCCGTCATGATTTGGCGGTCGGGTACCGATGCCCTCTGCGATTGGTTCAACAAGCCCTGGCTGGACTTCGTCGGCCGGTCGATGGCGGAGGAAGTCGGAAACGGGTGGGCGGAAAACGTGCACTCGGAAGACTTCGACCGCTGTGTGGAAACCTACCTCGCCGCCTTCCATGCGCGGCAGCCCTTCACGATGACCTACCGGTTGAAGCGATCGGATGGCGTGTTCCGCGAAATCCTCGACAATGGCGCGCCTTATTATCGGGACGGCGACTTCGCGGGATATTTTGGCAGCTGCATCGACATTTCGGATCGGACGGAGACCGAAGCTCAACTCCGGCAGGCGCAGAAGATCCAGGCAATCGGCCAGCTGACAGGCGGCGTCGCGCATGACTTCAACAACCTCCTGCAGGTCATCAGCGGCAATCTCCAGCTTCTGGAGCGGGACGTTCCGCGCGACGAGCGCGCCCAGCGCCGCTTGCAGAGCGCGATGGAAGCGGTCGCGCGCGGATCGAAGCTCGCCGGCCAATTGCTCGCATTCGCGCGCCGCCAGTCGTTGGAGCCGCGGCCCATCAATCTCGGCCGCCTTATCCGCGGCATGGATGATCTTTTGCGGCGCGCAATCGGCGAAAGCATCGAAATCGAAACGGTGATCGCGGGCGGATTGTGGAACACCTATGTCGATCCGAACCAGGTCGAGACGGCGCTGCTGAACCTGGCGGTCAATGCACGCGATGCGATGGGCGGCCGCGGCAAGCTCACGATCGAGGCCGGGAATGCCCGCCTCGACGATGCCTACGCTGCCAAGCATGTCGAGGTCGCCGCCGGCCAATATGTCATGGTAGCGGTTACCGACACCGGCTGCGGCATGCCTGCGGACGTGATCGCGAACGCCTTTGACCCGTTCTTCACCACCAAGCCGGAGGGGCAGGGGACCGGCCTGGGGCTTTCCATGGTCCATGGTTTCGTCAAGCAGTCGGGCGGACATATCAAAATCTACAGCGAGCTCGGTCACGGCACGACGATCCGCCTTTATCTTCCGCGATCGCGTCAGAAGGAAGACCTGCCCGTCGATGTCGCGACGGGAGATGTGGTCGGCGGCACAGAGGTCATTCTGCTGGTCGAGGACGATGACGACGTGCGCGCGACCACGGCCGATCTGCTGATCGATCTGGGCTATCGAGTATTGCGCGCGCGCGACGCCGACGCCGCCATGGTGATATTGGAAAGCGGGGCATCGGTCGATCTTCTGTTCACGGACGTAGTCATGCCCGGCGAACTTCCGACCCGCGATCTCGCGCGCCGGGCGCAGCAGCGACTGCCTGGCCTGCCCGTGCTTTTCACCTCGGGCTATACCGATAATGCCATCGTCCATGGCGGACGTCTTGACGATGGGGTGGAGCTTCTCTCCAAGCCGTACACGCGCGACGATCTCGCGCGAAAGCTGCGCAAGATGTTCGGTCAGCAAGCCGCATCTGCTCCGGAAGAGGTGGTCTCCGCCTGATGACCCGCATTGCGAAAGGCGCGGAGCCGCACGAATGAGCGACGCGATTCTTCATCAGAGTCGGCTCGACAGGGGGGTGCGTCTGCTCACGAAGCCATTCGGATCCAATGAATTAGCAGCGAAAGTGCGTGACGTTTTGGACGAGATGGAATAGAATGCCGCCGCGTTCCCGAACCTCGCATCCGCCCGGCTCCCGCGACGTCCGGAGGCGATCATGTTACCCACCAACATGGAAGAGATAATTGAGCGCGCCTTGGGCGCTGCTGGCATCGGCGAACGCAGCCTGCGCGATGCGCTCGATCAGCTCCCCGCCGCCATCTATGTCACCGACGAAGATGGCGTAATCACTTATTTCAACCCCGCTTGCATCGACTTCACGGGGCGCCGCCCTGAGGTCGGGCGAGACCGCTGGTGCGTGACCTGGCGCCTCTACACAAACGCGGGCGAGTTCTTGCCGCACGACGAATGCCCGATGGCGGTGGCGATCAACACTCGCCGGCCCATCCGCGGCGTCACCGCCGTCGCCGAGCGGCCGGACGGGACGCGGGTGAACTTCCGTCCCTGGCCTACGCCGATCTTCGACAAGGAGGGCAGGTTCAAGGGCGCCGTCAACATCCTCGAAGATGTCACCGATGAGGTACGCGCCAATGATTTCCTGGCGCAGGCACGGCGGTGCCGCCGTCTCGCCAACAGCGTCGATGATGTGCAGGCATCGAACGTCCTGAGGCGGATGGCGGACGAATATGAAGAGAAAGCCGCTGCTTTGAGGCAGGTGACAGGCGCCTGAGCCCGCGAGCGTAGCGATCGCGCCGTCCTTTCTTGCCTTTCACGGTAGGGTGGGCTAGGGGCGCCACCGATCGTTCCGATACGAACGTGAAGATAAGCGAGCACCGGGAGGGTGAGCGCTGAGCTGGCCGACGAGGTTTCGTCCGCCGGCTCGCTTTGCGTTGGATCGGTTCACAAGAGGTTTTGCGCTTATGTTCGACAGTCTGAGCGACCGGCTTGGTGCAGCCTTCGACCGCTTGCGCGGCCGGGGTGCGCTGACCGAGGCCGACGTTCGCGGTGCGATGCGCGAGGTGCGGATCGCGTTGCTCGAGGCCGACGTCGCTCTGCCGGTCGTCCGCCAGTTCGTCGATGCCGCGACCGAAAAGGCCGTCGGCGCGGACGTGCTGCGCTCGGTCACGCCGGGCCAGCAGGTCGTCAAGATCGTCCACGATGCCTTGGTCGAGATGCTGGGTGCGGACTCGTCCGAACTGGAGCTGGCGGTAGCGCCGCCCGCGGTCGTGATGATGGTGGGCCTGCAGGGCTCGGGCAAGACCACCACCACCGCCAAGATCGCCAAGCGCCTGAAGGAGCGCGGCGCCAAGAAGGTGCTGATGGCGTCGCTCGACGTCAATCGCCCGGCTGCGCAGGAACAGCTGGCGGTGCTCGGCACGCAGGCCGATGTCGCGACCTTGCCGATCGTTGCCGGCCAGACTCCGACCCAGATCGCGCAGCGCGCGCTCCAGTCCGCGAAGCTGCAGGGCTTCGACGTGGTCATGCTCGACACCGCCGGTCGACTGCATGTCGACCAGGCGCTGATGGACGAGATGAAGGCGGTCGCGGACATCGCGAACCCGCACGAAATCCTGCTCGTGGTCGATGCGCTGACCGGCCAGGACGCGGTCAACGTCGCCACCAGTTTCTCCGAGCAAGTGCCGCTGACCGGCGTGGTGCTGACCCGCATGGACGGCGATGCGCGCGGCGGTGCGGCGCTGTCGATGCGCGCGGTCACCGGCAAGCCGATCAAGTTCGCGGGCACGGGCGAAAAGCTCGACGGCCTCGAAGGTTTCCATCCCGAGCGCGTCGCGGGCCGCATCCTCGGCATGGGCGACGTGGTCAGCCTGGTCGAGCGCGCCGCCGAGACGATCAAGGTCGAGGATGCCGAAAAGCTTGCCAAGCGCATGGCCGAGGGCAAGTTCGACATGAACGACCTGCGCGCCCAACTCGACCAGATGAAGCGGATGGGCGGCCTGTCGGGCCTCGCCTCGATGCTGCCGGGCGTGAAGCAGGTGAAGCAGGCGATGGCCAATGGCGCCGCCGACGACAAGGTGCTGGTGCGCATGGACGCGATCATCGGATCGATGACGGTCAAGGAACGCGCCAAGCCGGAACTGCTCCAGGCCAAGCGCAAGATCCGGATCGCCAAGGGTTCCGGCACCACGGTGCAGGACGTCAACAAGCTCCTGAAGATGCATCAGGAGATGGCGACCATGATGAAGAAGATGAAGAAGATGGGCGGTCTTTCGAAGATCGCGGCCATGTTCGGAAAAGGCGGGGGCGACCTCGACGCCCTGATGGGCGGCGCGGGGCTTCCGCAAGGACAGGGGGGCCTTGGGGGCTTGCCCGGAATGCCGGGGCTCCCCGGTGCCGGCGGCGGCCCGCAGGGGCTCCCCCCCGGCTTCCAGAATTTCTTGAAGAAGAGATGACCCAACGGCCTCTCCCAAAAGTCCCGTCACCCCAGCGAAAGCTGGGGTCTCAGGAGTGAAGGCCGGGGCCTCATCTCATGAGATCCCAGCTTTCGCTGGGATAACGATTGAAGACCGAGACGATTTGAAACCGATTTTGAAGAAGGAAGACTAAAAATGGCAGTTTCCATCCGCCTGTCGCGCGGCGGCGCCAAGAAGCGCCCTTACTATCGCATCGTGGTCGCGGACTCGCGCGCGCCGCGTGACGGCTCGTTCATCGAGAAGATCGGCACCTACAACCCGCTGCTCGGCAAGGACGACGCCAAGCGCGTTGTGCTCGACACCGATCGTGCCAAGCATTGGCTGTCGGTCGGCGCGCAGCCGAGCGATCGTGTCGCCCGCTTCTTCGACGCGGCCGGCCTGAAGGAGCGCGCCGCGCGCAACAACCCGAACAAGGCGGTTCCGGGCGAGAAGGCCAAGGAGCGCGCCGAGGAGCGTGCCGCCAAGGTGGCGGCTGCCGAGGAGGCCGCGGCCGAAGCCGCCGCTGCGCCGGCACCCGCCGCGGAAGAACCCGCGCAGGAAGAGACCGTCGAGGTAATGGCCGAGGCGATCGAGGAAGCGACTGCCGAGCCGACCCCGGAAGCCGAGCAGGTCGTCGAGGCGGTTGCCGAGGAAACCCCGGCTGTTGAAGCTGCCGCTGAGGAGGCGCCCGCCGCCGAGGCTTCGGAAGAAGCGACTCCCGCCGACCAGGCGACCGACGAGGGCGAGTCCGCCCAGGATCCGGCTGAAGGTTCGGACGCGGCGACGCCGGCCGAGGGTGCGGAGCACGCCGAGGCGTGAAGCCTGACGCGCCCGTCACGCTCGCCGTCATAACCGGCGCGCATGGCGTGACGGGCGAAGTCCGCCTGAAACTCTTCACGGGCGATCTGTCGGGCTACAATTCGTTCAACGGCGGTAGCCTGACCCTGAAGAGCTTGCGCAACGGCATCGCCCGCTTCGCCGAGGTGCCGGACCGCAATGCTGCCGAACGATTGCGGGGCACGGCACTGACCGTGCCCCGGTCGGCCCTGCCGCCCTTGGAAGAGGGCGAATATTATCACGCCGATATCCTGGGCCTGACTGCGGTCTCCACGACCGGCGAGCCATTGGGCGTGGTCGTCGCGATCGACGATTTCGGCGCGGGCGACGTGATCGAGATCGAACGCCCCGACAAGAAACGCTTCATGGTCCCGATGCGCGCGCCCGCCGTGCCCGAATGGGACGACGGGCGGCTGGTTGTGGACGAGGCCTTCATCAGCTGACGACCCGTCACCCTGAACTTGTTTCAGGGTCCATTCCGCAGCGAGGCGATTGCCTCTCGATGGATGCTGAAACAAGTTCAGCATGACGATGGATTTTGCCGGGGAGCGTTGTATATACACCCCGTATATACGGAGCTTTCCCATGAGCGAGGAATATCGCGCCAAAGTCTTCAAGTCGGGCAATTCGGTCGCGCTGCGGTTGCCGAAGGCGCTCGGCCTGAAGGAAGGCGATGAGATGATGATCGTGCGCGAGGGCAAGCCCGGCTTCAAGGTCGAGCCGGTCGCGGCGCCTAAGCGCAAGATCGATCTCACGGGAATCTGGGGCGCCGCGCCGGACGCCAAGCCGTTCACGCGCGAAGAGCGCGAATTCGATGACCCCCCGCGCGCGTGGGGCGCTCTCTCCGATGATGAGAGTGAGGTCTAGGTGCAGTATCTGATCGACACCAACTGCTGCATCTACCTGTTTAACCGCGAATATCCCCATCTCCGACGCCGGATAGCCGAGACGGAAGCGGGCGATATCGGCCTTTCGGTTATCGTGCTTGCAGAATTGGGTGTTGGCGCGAGGGTCGGTAAATTTCCGTTAGGCGAGCACCTTGTGCGGCTCCGCCAGGAAATGCCCCTGCTCGCCTTCGAAGAGCAGGATGCCGAGATATTCGCGACGCTGCCTTTTCGGCGTGGACGCTTCGATCGGTTACTGGCGGCCCATGCGGTAAGCCGCGACCTGACCCTCATCACCAATAATGAGGCCGATTTCGCCGGCTTGCCTGGCTTGCGCATCGAGAACTGGCTCAAGCCATGACTCGCTACGCCATCCTCTCCGACATCCACGGCAATTTGCCCGCGCTGGAAGCGGTGGTGGCGGATGCCGGGGCGCAAGGCTGCGATACCTTCGTCAATCTGGGCGATATCCTGTCCGGCCCGCTCTGGCCGGCCGAAACCGCCGATTATCTGATGGCGCGCGACTGGCCGACGATCGCGGGCAATCATGAGCGCCAGGTTCTGACGCATCCGATCGGGCGGATGGGCGAGAGCGATCTGTTCGCGCGCAAGCGGCTCAATGTGGCGCAGCTGGCGTGGATCGCGAACCAGCCGGCGACGCTGGAGCTGACCGACGACATCTTCCTGTGTCACGGCATCCCAGGCAGCAACCTGATCCATTTCCTTTTCTCGGTCGACATGTCGGGCATCCACGACGCGACCGAGGCCGAGATCGCCGAACGCGCGGGCGACCGCACCGAGGCGCTTATCCTGTGCGGCCATTCGCATATGCCGGGCGAGCGGCGGTTCGGGCAGGGGCAGCGCGTGGTGAATCCGGGCAGCGTCGGGCTGCAGGCGTTCCACGACGATCATCCCGTGCCTTATACCGTTTCAATCGGCGACCCGAAGGCGCGCTATGCGATCGTGGAAGGCGGCAATGTCACCTTCCGCCAGGTCGATTATGACCATAAGAGCGCCGCGATGAAGGCCGAACGCGAAGGCCGGCCCGATTGGGGTATCGGCCTCAGGCTGGGCAAGATGGAACCGACACGATGACGCTTGGGCCTTTGCTGCTGACTCTGCTCGCCGCTTATCTGGCGGTGATCACTTATGGCGTGGTGGGTGCGCGGCGGAAATTCTCCGGCCCGGCGCTCCGCACCGTCCAGGCCGGGCTGGTGCTGATCCTGCCGGTGGTGCTGGTGGGCGTCCTGCTTGCGAGCGGCGATGGCGCGGTCGTGCGCGAATGGGCCAGGCTCTTCGCCGCAATGCCGGTGCTGGGCCTCGTCACCGTCATCCTGGCCGATCGTATCGCCAGCAAGGTCGACGCATGACCTTCGCCGCGACCGTGCTGACGCTTTACCCGGAGATGTTCCCGGGCCCCCTCGGTACGAGCCTTGCCGGGCGCGCGATGAGCGAGGGCAAATGGTCCTTGAACGCGGTCCAGATCCGCGACTTCGCGACCGACAAGCATAAATCGGTCGACGATACGCCCGCGGGCGGCGGCGCGGGTATGGTGATGCGCGCCGATGTGCTGGCGGCGGCGATCGATGCCTCGGTCAAGCCCGGCATCCCGCTCCTCGCGATGACCCCCCGCGGCAAGCCTCTCACCCAGGCGCGCGTACGCGAACTGGCGGCGGGGCCGGGGGTCGCGATATTGTGCGGCCGGTTCGAGGGGATAGACGAGCGCCTGTTCGAGGCGCGCGACATCGAACCCGTCTCGATCGGCGACTATA
>Ga0207695_10009028_pt1 | contig 12394 bp, 10 predicted proteins | sample KBSC54metaG_FD_184354 | JGI IMG/M metagenome (GOLD analysis project Ga0207695, IMG submission 184354) | Corn rhizosphere microbial communities from Kellogg Biological Station, Michigan, USA - KBS C5-4 metaG (SPAdes) (version 2) | ecosystem: Host-associated > Plants > Roots > Rhizosphere > Soil...
TGGTGCGGCTCAGACCTGATCCTCGTCGCTCCCCGGTCACGTGGGGGCGGGACTTGCATTCATTATGTCTCGTCGCGCCTCGCAAACAGCGCCCGGGCTGCTCCCGGCGAAGTCGGTTGGACGGAGATTTGAATCCCCGCAGGAGCTCTGGCGCGCCGGCCTGGTGCGAGGGCGCCTCGGCGCCGAGGGCGCGGAGCTTGTCCCGCCCCTCAGGCCGGTTCGGTGGCCATGCGGCGGAGCAGGGCGTTGCGGCCGGCGAGTATGTGGCTGACCATCACGCTCTTGGCCCAAGCGGGGTCCCGGGCGCGGATCGCGGCGACCAGTTCGACATGCTGGGCCGCGCTCCGCCGGAGCTCCTGCAACGAGTATTGCAGGAACGTGCGCAGCACGAGGGGCGCCTCGACGATCGAAGCGAGCGCCACCTCGAGCCGCGGATTGGCCGCGGCCGCGATGATCAGCTTGTGGAAGCTGTTATTGAGCCGCGCAATCTCGTCCATATCCTTCCGCGTCTCGACCGCGTCGACCATCGTCTGCGCCAGTCGATCGAGCTCGGCGATCTGAGCGTCCGTCGCCTCGGCCGCGGCCGCTTCGGCTGCGAAGCTCTCGAGGACTGTTCGCAGGTCGTAGATCTTCTCTATGTCCCGCTCTTCCATCTGCGTGACGAAGGCGCCCCGGTGCGGGATGAAGCTGATCAGGCCTTCCGAATGCAGTCGTCGCATGGCTTCGCGCACCGGCGTCCGGCTGAGGCCGTTGGCGGCGGCAAGGTCCTGGGCGGTTAAGTGGCTTCCAGGCGCATAGTCGCCCCTGACAATCCCCTCGCGGATTGCCTGGTAGGCTTTCTCGACGGCCGCAGCCATGACCTTCGCCTCGCTAAGCGCCCGAAGCCCGAAGCTTGCATCCAAAGACCGCGATTCCGCAAGCTGTGGTCGTCAGCGCATGATCGGACGCCCATCCGTTGTGTGATTGGCAGTTGCATGCATTTTAGCTGACTGCTTATCAGTAGGTGAGATTTGGGCCGGGCGAGATACGAGGGAAGGTCTACAAATTCTCGGTCCAAGTCCGCAGCTTTTCCGCGTGTTCGTACGCGAAATTGCATGCAATCCTCACGGACGGTGCGCGCGGCGCCTCGAATTCGGCGACTCGGCTGATCGCGTGGTCGGGCTCGCGCTTCCGAACTGAAGCCATCGCCAAGTCTGACTAGAAGGAGGTCTAGCCATCGCCCAAGACTCTCCTTCCTGGCTTGAAGATGGCCTTCCCGACACGCCTTCCGGTCGGCCGGGCGGCGAGCCAGGGGTCACGGCCGCAGCCAGCGTGACGAGCGAGGCAGGCTATCCGTCGGCCGCCTACGCCTACTTCATCGTCGGCGTCATGATGGTGGCCTACATGTTCGCCTTCGTAGACCGCATGGCTCTAAGCCTCGTGGTGGACCCGATCCGGCGCGACCTCCATCTTACGGAGACGCAGGTGAGCGCGCTTGCGGGCGCATCCTTCGTGATTTGCTACGTGCTCTTCTCTTTCCCGTTCGGGAGATGGGTCGACCGGCGGAGTCGGCGTGACGTGATGACCCTCGGCGTCGCCCTCTGGAGCGTCGCCATGATTGGCTCGGGGCTGGCCACCAGGTTCTGGCCTCTCTTCGCCGGCCGGATGCTCGTCGGCGCGGGCGAGGCGAGCGTAAATCCCGCGGCCTACTCGATGATCCCGGACTGCTTCCCTCCCGAGCGACGAACCTTCGGCATGGCCATCTTTTCGTCGGGAGCGGCTGTAGGCGGCGGGCTCGGCGTCTACTTGGGGAGCCTGCTGCTTAATTGGGCCGAGGCCATGCACCCCGTTTTCCCGTTCCTCGGGCGGGTCGCGCCCTGGAAGCTCCTGTTCATCGGGATGGGCCTGCCGGGGGTCGCGGTGTCGATCCTCATCTTTCTCACTGTGCGCGAGCCAGCGAGACGGAACGTCGGGGTGATCGGGGATCACGCGCCGTCGGCGGAAGGAGCTGCGGCCTACCTGCGGCGCCATGCGCGCCTCTTCACGCTCGTCTTCGTGGGGTTCTCCGGCTTCGCCATCAGCAACTATGGGTTTACGGTCTGGGGACCCAGCTACTTCATGCGGGTTCATCATCTGACCGTCGCACAGGTTGGCCTGCTCGCCGGACTAGGCTTCGCCGTGTTCGGCACTGCGGGGATGCTGACCGGCGGTCTGTGGTCCGATCGGCTGATCAAAGCAGGGCGGCCCGAGGCGCCGATCGGGGTGGCACTTCGGGCGGCGTGGATCCAGGCGCCGCTCTTCCTAGGCGCCTATCTTTCCCCATGGACCACCCCAGCCACGGTTCTGTTCTGCGCCGGCATGTTCGCAGCCAGCCTGGTCGGGGGACTCCAGGGCGCCATGATCCAGGCGCTCGCGCCCAACCGCCTCCGCGGCCAGGTCGGCGCAGTGTTCCTGACGACCGTCAATCTTCTCGGTCTCGGCATCGCGCCGACACTTACGGCTCTCATGACGGACTACGTCTTTGGCGGGCCAGCCGGCGTCGGAAAATCGCTCGCCGTCACCTCCGCCGTCTCGCTCGCCATGGCCTCCATTCTCATCGCCCTCGCCATGAGGAGCGCCCGAGCGCGTGCTCACGACGTTCTGAACAGCTGAACGGACGCCTAACCTCTCGCGCGAGGTCCCCAGGATTGGCGAAACTCCGTCGCGGACAGCCGTTGGCCGCAGGGCCCATCGGGTGGAGAGCCGGCGAGCCAGGCGATGGCTTCGGCGACCACTTCCGCCGATATGCTCGGCCGCTCCTCGGTTTCCCGTAGTCCAAGCGCCGCCACCCCGGGCGTCAGTACGAAGGCGCCAGGCGTGAGGGTGTTCACGGTCACGCCCAATCTGCTGAGTTCAGCAGCAATGCCGAGCGCCCAGCGATCGAGGGCGGCCTTGGAGGCGCCATAGAGCGAGAACTCCGTCTGCATGGGATCCGCGACGGCCGCAAGCAGTCCGCTGCCCGAGGTCAGGAATATCATTGCGCCGCCGTCAGTCATCAATGGGATGCTAAGCGCGGCGAGACGGAAGGCTGCGCGGAAATTGACCCCCATGACCCGGTCAAGGTCTTCAACGGTGCTTTCGCTGAAGGACTTCCGCGGGAACAGGCCAGCGCTGTGAACAAGGGCGTCAAGCCGCCCAAACTCCCGACCTACCCTATCAACGACGGCTTGAAGTTGCTGGTCCTGGAGAAGGTCCGCCGCCGCGACATGGACCCGCAGATTCAAGCGTTGGGCATGAGTGGCGAGCGATTGGAGAGACGCCTCGTCAAGGTCCGTCGCGCAGGTTTCGTATCCCGCTCGGGCCAAGGCAAGGGCCGTCGCCCGGCCGATTCCTGCGGCCGCCCCGGTGATGAGGGCGACGGGTCTGACGGTCTGGTCCATCGAAGGAGGTCGCCGTTAGGCCGCCGCGACGGCGGAGCTCGAGGCCAGGTGCGCATCGAAGACGGCGTCACTGACCACCTCGCGGGCGACGAGCACGCTGCAGGAGAGGCTGTCGACGAGGTAGCCGCCAGAGGATCCCGACCACCAACGTTCGAGCAAGCTCGTCCGACGGTGGCCGACCACGACGAGCTCGGCGCCGAATGCCTTGGCTCTCTTGGCGATCAACATCGTCGGTTCGCCAATCACGACTTCGCCCTCGGCTTGCACGCCAAGTGCCGAGAGACGGCTCAGGCCTTGCTGCAAGAGGTCCAACGCCCCGCTCAGATCACGAGGAGCCGGATAGATGCCGTCCGCCACCCGCACCGCCGGCGCCTCCGTCTGGATGATCAAGAGCCAAACGTGTGCGCCGGTCGACTTTGCGAGCAGCGCGCCTTCCCGGAGCGCAACGAGACTCTCGCGTGTGCCGTCACTGGCGAGAAGGATTCGTTTGTACATTTTCAGGCCCGCATTCCGCCGTCGGCGCAGACGATCTGGCCGGTCATGTAGCTCGCATCGTCGCTGGCCAGAAATGCCGCAACTGAAGCCATCTCTTCAGGCTCTGCGGCGCGACCAAGCGGGATCATCGTCTTGGCTCGTTCGAGCATATGCTCCGCGGCGCTCAGCTCTGGGTGCTCACGCGCCAGGGCCTCAAACCTCTGACGGACATAGGGCGTGGCCGTCATGCCGGGGGAAAAGGCGTTCACGCGAATACCGTCCGCCGCGAGCTCTAGAGCGAGGGTGCGGGTGAGGGCGATGACCGCATACTTCGCTGCGGAATAGGCCGATAGGCCAGGAACCCCGTGGTGCGCGGAGATCGAGACTGTGTTCACGATCGAGCCTCCGCCGCTTCGCGCGATCAAAGGCGCTGCACTGCGCGAACAGAGGAACACCGACGTCAACGATATCGCGAGCGTGTAGTCCCAATCGCGTTTCGCCAAGCTCACGAGGGGCGTCCGGTCGACGGGCCCGGCGCCGGTTCCGCCGGCGGCGTTGTTGAAGAGCGCGTGGAGCGCGCCAAACCGCTCCTCGACGCCGGCGAACATCGCCGCCACCTCTTCCTCGTGGGTCACGTCGGCCCGTATTGCGAAGCCCGTTCCGCCCGCCGAGTTCACGCGCTCGGCGACGGCCTGCAGCTCGTCCCAGGCGCCGAAGCGCTCGCGAGGCGCGGCCGGATTGGGCCGGCAGAGGTCGACGACTGCGACGCAAGCGCCCTCGCGCGCGAGTCTCAGGGCGATTGCCTCGCCAATGCCGCCTGCGCGTCCCGCGCCGGTAACCAGGGCCACGCGCCCTTGGAACCTCATTCCGCGTCCCTCAGCTGCCGGTCGGGAATTTCGCCCATTTCCAATTTGGATGCAAATAGACGTTTGATGCGTGCTCGGATATATCCGCGCGCAAAGAACTATTACAGTTATTCACGCCAGTTATGACGATCCTTCCCCATACGTGCTCATGCCTGCTGACTTGCAGATGCCTAATTTGCATGCAAATCTTGGATGCGCGTCTGGTGGCAGGCGAGTTCGAGGAAGTCGCCAAGACGGCTGCTCAACCCATCGGGAGGCGTTGAGCACCGCTAAAGTTAGGGAGGCCGCATGCCACGGCTACGACTGGTCAGCCGCACCGAAACGGACGATCCGCTCGTCCAGTTCATGTATAATCGTAAGTTCGGTGACCGCGATCCCGCCAGGGACCCGGGGACGACCGCGTCAGGCGCGCCAGGCAATTACGAGGCGGTCTTCGCCCACTCCCCCGACATCCTCGAGCACGCCGTCCAGGGTTTCTATCTCAAACAGACCAAGAAACGGAAATTGCCGCTGCGCTTCATGGAGTTGGCGATCACCCGGATTGGATGGGTGTGCGGCTGCCGCTGGATGTTCTCGGAGCACTCCAAGATCCTTCGCGCCATCGGAATGCCGGAAGGCTCGATTGCAGCGCTCCGCAACTGGTCGATCCATCCCGGCTACGCTTCCGCCGAACGGGCCGTTCTCGCCTACACCGACTGCCTGGCTTTGGAGCATGGGCGCACCCCCGACGAATTGTTCGCCGAACTGCAGAAGCACTTCGATGAAGAGCAGCTCATCGAGCTCACTTACCTAGCGTCGATGTTCGTGATGAACGCACACATGATCCGGGCGCTCCGGCTGGAGCACGACGACTATGACGACCCGGTGCGCGAGATGCCCTCGCCGCCGGAGTACAGGTACGTGGATCGGGAGCCGACGCCGCTTCCGAAGCGCAGCTAAGCCGCTCCAATTGCGCCGGGCGCTTGTATGCGCGACTGGGCTGACCTTCAGCGGATGAGCAGGCCGCCGTCGATCACGAGCTCCGATCCCGTCACGTAACGCGCTTCGTCGCTGGCGAGATAGACGACGCCCCACGCGATGTCCTCCGGGCGTCCGGCCTCGCCCAGCGGCACGAGGTTCGAGGCGATCGCAGCCGCGTCGGCGGCATCACCTTCGACCCCTTCCAGCCGCGCGAAGATCGGCGTGTCGATCACCCCTGGATGGATCGAATTCACGCGAACGCCGTCCTTCCGCGCGGCGCATTGTTTCGCCACCGCTTTAGTGAGGGCGCGGACGCCGCCCTTCGCCGCCGAATAGGAAACAAAGGTGCCGGAGCCCACCATGGCGGTGACAGACGAGATATTCACGATCGAGCCGCCCCCCGTCTCCCGCATCAGCGGTAGAGCGTGCTTGATGCCGAGGAATACGCCGTCGAGATTGACCGACTGCTGGCGGCGCCAGTCAGCGAGGGAGAGCGCCTCGACGGGGCCGCCGATGCCCATGCCAGCGTTGTTGACGATTACGTCCAGCCGGCCGTAGCGACGACCGATCTCGGACATCGCATGTTCCCAGCTTGGTTCGTCGCTGGTGTCGACGCGCAGGTAGGTCGCGCGGCCGCCGGCGGCGGCGATCTCGGCGGACTGACTTTCGCCCAGTTCGTCCTGGATGTCGGACAGCACGACGCAAGCGTCCTCCTGAGCCATGAGGCGCGCGCATGCGGCGCCGATCCCGCTGGCCGCACCGGTTACGAGGACGACCTTTCCGGCGAGCCGACTCATCTAATTGCAGTCCAGCCTCATTGACGATGAATGCAATCTGCATTCAGAATGAGGAGTCAAGCGGCGCCTGACCGGCTGTGCCAAAGCCCTATCGCGTTGCCTCTTACCGAAGATAATCCGGGGACCCCAAGGGCGTTTGCATTCCCCTACGTCGCGCCTTCGCCGTTGCAATGTGGATGCAATTCTGCGACCTTCGCTTCTAATTGGATGCAGTCCCGCGAGCGCGGGCCATCCGGCGCACGCGGCGACCGGGCAGCGGCGAAATAAGCGAAGGGGAATGAATGTCGCGCAGAGGGCTTGCTCTGGGTTCGGCCGCCAGCGTGCTGGCGCAAGTAATGGCGTTCACATTGTTCGGCGGAGCTGCGCATGCCGCCGAAGCGGCCGAGGCCAGTGCGCTCGAGCCGGTGATCGTCACGGCCCAGAAGCGCGAGCAGAACCTTCAGGAGGTGCCGGTCTCGATCAGCGTGATCTCCGGCCAGAAGGTCGCCGACATGCATATCGACGATCTGCGCACCTTGCAGGGTTACGTCCCGAACCTCGCGATCCTGAACAGCGGCGTGAACCCCGTCGTCTACATCCGAGGTTTCGGCTCGGGTCCCAACAACGTCGCCTTCGATCAGGAGGTCAGCGTCTACGTCGACGGGATCTATGGCGGGCGCGGCGCGCAGTTTACCGCGCCCTTCTTCGACGTCTCACGGATCGAGGTGCTTCGCGGTCCGCAGGGCGCCTTGTTCGGCCGCAACACTGCCGCCGGGGCGATCAGCATCGTCTCGGCCGGACCAACGACGGCGCCCGAGGCGCAAGTGACCGGCCTCTACGATTGGACCCGCAGGGGCTACGATATCTCGGGCTACGTGAGCGGCCCCCTTTCGGACACCCTCGGGGGACGGCTCGCGGTCAAGTTCGTCGACCAGGACGGATGGCTCAAGAACCGCGCCACCGGCAATCGCGACCCAGAGCTCAAACAGCAGCTCGTCCGCGGCACCCTGGTCTGGCGACCCACCTCCGATTTCGACGTGACCGGGAAATACGAGTACGGCCACCACCACTACTTCGGGGGCGTCACACTATCCGGCTACCTCGACCGCCCGACTGATTTTAGCGACGAGCGGTACGTCAGCGAGCCCTACGGTCCGAGCCCACAGCCGGAGGAGAGCGGGATCACAAGCAACAACGCCTCGGTAACCGCGAACTACCATTTCAGCGGCTTCACCCTCACCTCGGTTACCGGGTTCTCAAAATTCAAGACGGTCAGGCTGTCGGCCTACGACGAGGCCAATCCGGACCACACGTTGCCGCCAAACGACACCAATGCGCTGTACGCAAACGGTTTCCCGGAACACTACGATCAATTTTCGGAGGAAGTGAGGCTGCTATCGCCCACCGGCCAAAGGCTCGAGTACCTCGTGGGTCTTTATTACGACACTTCCGACTATCACCTCCACCAGGACACCTACTATCGGCTGCTCGGCGGTGGGACCATTACCGGCCACCAGTCCACCGATTTCTACCAGTACGGCTCGACCTGGTCTCCCTTCGGCCAAGCCACCTTCCACGCCACGGATAAGTTCCGCGTCGTCGGAAGCATTCGCTACTCGCAGGTCAAGAAGTCGGCCAACTTCAGCTCGCGAACCGATTCCGGCACGCCGCTCAATCCGATCAAGCCTCAGGTCTTCGGGGACCTGAAGGAGCACTACACCGATCCGTCCTTCACGCTGCAGTATGACGTGGCGCCTCATGTGATGCTCTACGCCACGGCCGCGAGGGGCTCGAAGTCGGGTGGGTTCGTCAGCAACACGTACGGCATGACGCCGGACCGGTTCCAGTTCCGCCCAGAGCGGTCGACGAACTACGAGGCGGGAGTGAAATCGGTCTTGGCCGACGGCAGGGTGCAAGCGAACCTCGCGATTTTCGACATGAAGTTCAAGGATCTGCAGCAGTCTGCCTATGACCCCGACCGGCGAACCTTCCTGACCCGCAATGCGGCCCGGGCGAGTTCCAAGGGTGCGGAGCTGGATCTCGAGTGGCTGCCGCTCAACGAGCTGCAGCTATCCGCCAACGTCGCCTATCTCGACGCGAAGTTCGACGACTACCCCGGCGCGCCCTGCCTGGCGACCGAGACCCTCGCCCAGTGCAACTCCGCTGATCCCGCAAGTCTCGCGGCCCACAACGTGAAAGGGCTCCCGCTTCAGTTTGCGCCCAAGTGGAGCGGCAATATTGGAGCGCGGTATACGCGCGACGTCATGAACGACCTGCGCCTGGTGGCGAATGTCAACGCGCTCTTCCGCAGCAAGTACTACGTCGCCGACGGCTACAGCCCGATCTGGGGGCTGCAGGACGGCTGGGTGAAGTTGGATGCGCGCATCCAGATCGGGCCCGCTGACGATCGCTGGCATGTGGCGCTTGTCGGCCGAAACTTGACCGATGAGCACACTGTCGGGGCGGCCATCCGGTTCCCCGGTTCCATCACCGCCGTCACACGGACGCAGAACTGGATGGACGAATATCGGTCGGTGGCGATCGAGGGCGCCTTCAAGGTGTTCTGAACCACCGGGCTCCCGGATCCGGGCAGGGGCCCGCCATCCTGGAGTGCGTCGCGATGAGGCGGTTCGACGGGCACGCCGCAGTCGTCACGGGCGCGAAGCGATCGCGCTGCGCTGGCTGGGGAGGTCGCGAGCCCGGCGTTCGTGGACCTCTGTCGTACGCGCGAGGATGCGCCGCGCGAGCGGTTCGGCGCCTGGGAGGGGCTCACAGCGGTCGCGGAGGGGGAAGGACGGTGACCAGGTCGACGCAGCTCGTGCAGTGAGCGGCGGGTGCGTGAGATCTTGCGCCCGAAAGCCCTTCTAGTCGGCCTCGATCTCAACCGCCCATTTCTGCGATGCTGCGAAGGAGCGCGGTGCGGGCCGCATGGATGTGGCTCGTCATCACGCTGCGGGCCCAGGCGCCGTCGCGTGCGCGAATGGCCTCGACCAGCTCTTTGTGTTGCGCCGAGCTGCGACGCATATCGTCCAGACTGTAGCGGCGGAAGGTGCGCAGCACGAGCGGCACCTCGACAATCGAGGCAAGAGCCACCTCGAGACGAGGATTTGCAGCGGCTGTCACGATCAGCTTATGGAAGCTGTTGTTGATGCGGGTGATCTGCTCGACCCATTTGTCGCCGCCTTGCTCGACCGCGTCGGCCATTTCGGTGGCCAACCGCTCCAGTTCGCTAATCTGCGCATCGGTGGCCTCGGTGGCCGCAGCCTCCGCGGCAAAGCCTTCGAGCACCAACCTCAGATCATAGATCTTCTGTATGTCGCGCTGCTCCATCTGGGCCACGAAGGCCCCGCGATGCGGTATGAAGCTGATGAGGCCTTCGGTGTGCAGCCGGCGCATGGCCTCGCGTACCGGGGTGCGGCTAAGGCCGCTGGCGGCGGCCAAGTCCTGGGCCGTGAGATGGCTCCCCGGGGGATAGGCTCCGCTGACAATACCCTCGCGTATGGCCTGGTAGGCCTTCTCGACGGCCGCAGCCATGCAATCACCTTCTCTGGTCCTCCTCTTGCCCGAGGAGATGCGTATTTGCGTACAATTTGTATTCAAGAATAGGAAAATTCAATCAGCAATGGAGGGTTTATTCCCAACGGGGCCACAACTTGCATCCAGTTCCGGGGTTGATCGCTGAGCTCGCCCATCGTCCACCGACAGTCGCGAACCCTCCCACCGCCATATCCGCAGGGATCGTCAGCCCGCGTGATGCGGCATGGTCCCGGTCGCGGCGGAGTCGTGGTAGGCGTCCATGTGGGCGATGCGGCCACCCTCCACGCGACAAACGCAGCAGCACATGTCCCGCACCTGGCGGCCGTCGGGGTTCCGCACGATCAGCACGTGCTGCTGGACGAACCCTGTGGGCGTCGGCTCCCGGCGGATATCAGTGTAGCGCATCTCCAGCGCTTGGGTTCGCAGCACCGTCAGGTTGCGGATGGTCGTCTCGACGTCGGTCAACTTGTCATCTGTGTTGTGCCAGACCACCGCGCCCTCGGCGAAGATGTCGCGCAGGTCCTCGAGATTTCCGTGCTCGACCGTCCAGAACAGCCGCTCTCCAGCCTTCAGGGCTTCCTCAGCCTTGGCCCAAGCGTCCGTCATTGCATCCTCCCGACAAAGGTCTCACGTCTGTGCGGCAACGGCGCCGCTGTCGTCGCCTGACGATCATCCGCCATCCGCCGACAGCAACTCCTCCCGCAGGTCGCGCTTCAGGACCTTGCCGGCGGCATTGCGCGGAAAGGGCGCCTCGCGCAGTCGCAGCACGACCGGCGTCTTGTGCGCCGCGAGGCGACTGGCTGCGTGGCGCGCCAGGTCATACAAGTCCACCGCCCAATCCGGCCTGAGCCGCACGATTGCGCCCACCTTCTCGCCGAGGATGCGGTCGGGCACGCCCAGGACCGCCGCCTCCACCACGGCCGGGTGGCTCATCAGCACATCTTCGATTTCCACGCAGTAGATGTTCTCGCCTCCACGGATCAGCATGTCCTTGGCCCGGTCGAGCACCGTGATGAAGCCTTCCTCGTCCATGCGCACAATGTCGCCCGTGCGGTACCAGCCGTCGGGGAAGGCGGCCGCCGTGGCTTCGGGAGCGTTCCAGTAGCCGATCACCACCTGGGGGCCGTAGACCCAGAGCTCTCCGGGCTGGTTCACGCCGACGTCCCGCCCCTCGCTGTCGACGATGCGAATATCGCAACAGGGGGTCCTCACGCCGACGCTGCCCGGCCGAAGCAGCATGTCCTCGTGGCTGTTCGCAGACACGAGCGAAGAGGTCTCTGTCGCGCCATAGCCTTGCCCTGGAGATGCGGCGGGAAACGCTTCCCGCACCCGCGCGGCAAGCGCCGGCGCGGCCGCGGCGCCGCCGTAGCCAACCGTGTCCACCGAGCTCACGTCGCGAAGGTTCGCCGCCAGGGCGTCGACGAGCTGCCAAGCCTGGGTCGGAACGAGCGTAAGCGCCTGGATGCGCTCGTTCTCGATGAGAGCGAGGGCGGCCTCGGCGTTCCAGCGGTACATCAGAACGAGGCTCGCGCCGTTGGCAAGCGCCGGCGCGAGCGCGGAATGGAAGCCGGTGACGTGGAAGAAGGGCAGGGGGAGCAACTGTTTGCGGGAGGGCGGGATATCCGGCGGGGCCGGCAAACCGGCGCCTCGGCGCACGGCGGCCCGCGCGCCCCGAAAGCCCGTGTTGACCAAATTGGTCAGCACGTTGCGATGAGTCCCGAAGGCTCCCTTTGACTGGCCGGTCGTGCCGGAGGTGTAGAAGATGGTGGCGAGGTCGTCCGGAGCGAGTTCCACGTCCGGGGCGGCCCTGGCCGGCAGCGATTCGTAGGCTGAGGGGAGTCCGATAAGGCTCGAGAGCGCCTGCACGCCCGGCGGCGCTTCAGTCGGACGCACCACCAGCAGGGCTGCATCGGAGCGCGGATCCAGCTCGGGCGCCAAACGATCAAGGCGTTCGGCGTCGACGACGGCGAGCTTGGCTCCGCTGTCGCGCAGCATGCGGGCGAGCGCAGGGCCCGGCTCCAAGGCGTTCAGGGGGACAACCACGGCGCCGATCGCGAGCGCTCCCCAGGCGCAGACCGACCACTCCGGATAATTGCGCATGGCGATCGCGACGCGGTCGCCTTTGGCGACGCCGAGCCGCGCCTTCAGGATCCGTGCGAAGGCGCTCGCCGCGCGCCAGTGGGCCTCGAAGGTCACTCGTTCGCCCTCGAACACGAGGAAATCCCGCTCGCCGAAGCGACGGCTTTCGTCGAGCAGCTGGCGGAGAGTCGTCCTGGCGTTCACATAGGCCCGGACGCGCCGGCCGTGCGCCTCGACCTCCCTCATCTCAAAGGGGGCACCGGGGGCTGTCAGGACCGAGTAGGTCTCCGCAATGCTGAGCGCG
>Ga0207695_10009030_pt1 | contig 12393 bp, 9 predicted proteins | sample KBSC54metaG_FD_184354 | JGI IMG/M metagenome (GOLD analysis project Ga0207695, IMG submission 184354) | Corn rhizosphere microbial communities from Kellogg Biological Station, Michigan, USA - KBS C5-4 metaG (SPAdes) (version 2) | ecosystem: Host-associated > Plants > Roots > Rhizosphere > Soil...
GAGGCTCGCGGCGAATCCAAGCGCACCAGCAAGGGCTTCGGGGCGGCGATGTTCGCCGGCGGCGTTGGCGCGGGCGGCGGATTCAACATGACCAGCTCCAACTTCGCCGAGACCATCATCGGCGAAGCCACCATGGATGCCGTGAACAAGCTCTCCCAACAGATCGCCGCAGGCCCTACAACAGGTAGCGCCGGGAGCCGAGCAGACGACCTTGACGCCATTGTGGCCGACGTCGACGGAGCCAACATTACGATCAATGCCGGAAGCGCGGCCGGCCTCGTCAAAGGCCAGACCTTCATCATCTATCACAAGGGCAAAGAGATTAAGGATCCCAAAACCGGTGAAGTGCTGGACGTGCAGACCACCCCCATCGGCACGCTCACCATCACCAACGTGCGCGATCGTATCTCTTCTGGAACCTTCGCCGCCGCCGGCGGCCCCGCTCCCGTGGTTGGCGACGTCGTCAGAAAGTAACGGGAAAGCAAGGTTCGCGATGCGGATCAACGGCTCACTTTTGGTTCTCGTCTGCCTTGGCGCGCAGGCGCAGATCATTCCGCGCGTGGGTGTGCCCGGCCTTGGTATCGGCGCCGGATCTGTGTGGCGGGGCAACCTCGGCGGCATGCTTGGCCAGCAGCCTTCGCGGGTAACCATGGACGATCTGGGCCGCTTCGATCAATATCTGGCGGGGGCAGGAGCGTACTGCGCCGCGCTCACCGCCGCCGATTATGCAGCGAATCGCTTGATGGTCCGCAGCATGGCGGCCTACGTTCGCACCATGAACGCATACTCCAGCAACCAGCAGATGCGCTCCTATCTGGGCCGCATCTCGACCCGGATTTCGACCTTCCCTTGCGCATGGAACGGCTACCAGGCCGAGCCTCTGGATTTTGAACCGGTTCCTCCGCCAGTGGCGGCCGAGCCGCCCTTCGCGCTTAAGCCTCCCGACGTCGCGAATGTCGCTGCCGCCGACCAGGAAACGTTCACGGACCTGCAGGCCCGTTACACTGCGGACGCGAAACGCGCTGCTTCTGCCTGGAAGAGCGCCGCGGAAATGAACGCCCGGCTGGCGACGCAGGGTGCGTCATTGAACGCCGAAACAGCCGCGGCCGTCAGCCGGTTCCAGCTGCTCTTTGGTCTGTCGGCCGGATCCATGCTGGACCACCGCTGGGACGAAGTCCTCGAACACCTGCAGGCCGTCGAAGCCGAAACCGCCAAAGTCGTCAAAGTCGCCGGACGCTAGACTAAATGTGTAAGGAGGCAACAGCCTCCTCCTCACAAGACGCTTCTGATGACAGCTGAGCCCTCCACGCCGCTCATGCGGCAATACCACGGCATTAAGCAGCAGGTTCCCAACACGTTGCTGATGTTCCGTCTGGGTGACTTCTACGAGCTGTTCTACGACGACGCCGTCACCGCCGCCCGCGAGCTCGAAATCACGCTCACCGCGCGCAACAAGGAAAAGGGGCAGCCCATTCCGATGTGTGGCGTTCCTTACCACGCCTCCGAAAACTACATCGCGCGCCTGATCCAGAAGGGCTACCGCGTCGCCATCTGCGATCAGATGGAAGTTCCCAGCGCCGCGACCAAACTCGTAAGACGCGAAGTAACCCGCATCGTCACGCCCGGCACCTCCATGAACGCGCAGGTTCTGCGCTCGCATGAAAACAACTACCTTGCGGCTGTTATGTCCTCGAACGGCCGGGCCGGCCTTGCGCACGTCGATATTTCCACCGGCGAATTTCGCGCCACTGAGATAGACGTCTCCGAAGTTCGTACCGCGCTTGAAACCCTGAATGCGCGGGAGGCCTTGTTTCCCGAAGGCTCGAACGATTCTATCGGCTGTCTTAAAACCAATGTGGACGCCTGGGTCTTCGCGCCGGATTACGCCGCGCGCAGCCTGTGCGATCACTTTCATTTGCTCTCGCTCGATGGCTGTGGTCTCGAGTCGCACCCGTTGGCAATCGGTTCCGCCGCCGCGATCCTGCACTATCTTCGCGACACGCAGCGCACCGCGCTCGACCACCTGGAGCGGCCGTCCTTTTATAACCGTGCTGACGCGCTCATCCTCGATTCCACCACGGTTCGCAATCTGGAGCTGGTCGAGCCGCTGTTTGCCGGCGAGTCCAGGGAATCGACGCTGCTGCACGTGCTGGACCGCACTCGCACCGGCATGGGCGGACGCCTGCTTCGACGCCGCCTCCTCGCGCCGTCCATTGACGCCGCCGAAATCGAAGCACGCCTGGATGCCGTCGAAGAACTGCACAAAGCGCCGATCCTGCGTGCCGAGCTGGGCAAACATCTCGAATCGATCCTCGATCTCGAACGGCTGCTGGCGAAAATATCGCTCTCGTCCGCCGGGCCCCGTGATCTACTCGCACTGGCCCGTTCTCTGGGCGTAGTCCCGGCTTTTTCCGCGCATACATTCAGCGCGGCGTTGCTACAAGATATTCAGGTGCGGCTGGACCCGATCCCCGAGGTCCATGACCGCGTACTCGCGGCTATCGCCGAAGAGCCTCCCGCAAATCTTTCCGATGGAGGGACTATTCGCGCCGGTTTCGATCCGGCCCTGGATGAGCTGCGCGACATCTCGCAAAACAGCCGAACCTACCTCGTGCAAATCGAGCAGCGCGAGCGTACCCGCACCGCCATCACGTCGCTCAAGGTCCGCTTCAACAATGTCTTCGGATACTACATCGAGATTTCCAAGTCCAATCTGCACCTCGCGCCGCCCGATTACCAGCGCAAGCAAACCCTGGTCAACGCCGAGCGCTTCACCACTCCCGAGCTCAAGGAACTCGAAGTCAAGATTCTGGAGGCGGAAGAACGGTCGCTCGCCATCGAGCGTGCGATCTTTGAGCAGATCCGTGTTCTAGCCGCCTCGCATGCCGCGCGCGTTAAAGCTACTGCGACTGCGGTTGCCGAGTTGGATGTCGCCGTCGCCCTGGCCGAAGTCGCCGCGGAAAGCCGCTATGTGCGCCCGCGGTTTTCTAGTTCCGGCGAGATGCGCGTCGTCGCCGGCCGCCATCCCGTGATCGAAAAGCTGGCCGCAAAGGACGCTCAGCGATTCATCCCCAACGATCTCTATTTTCATTCCGATACCGAATTCATCGCCGTAATCACCGGTCCCAACATGGGCGGCAAGTCGACGTACCTGCGCCAGGCCGCCCTGCTCGCGATCCTGGCCCAATTGGGATCGTTTGTCCCGGCCGACTCCGCGCTGATGCCCCTGGTCGACCGCGTGTTCACCCGCATCGGGGCTGCGGACAATCTCGCGCGCGGACGATCTACGTTCATGGTCGAGATGACCGAGACCGCCGTGATTCTCAATACCGCCACCGCACGCAGCCTGATCGTGCTGGACGAGATCGGGCGCGGCACTTCGACTTACGACGGGCTGGCTCTGGCCTGGGCCGTGGTCGAGCACATCCACCGCCACATTCGCGCAAAGACGCTCTTCGCCACGCACTATCATGAGCTGACCGAACTCGCGGGCCAGTTCGATGGCGTCCGCAATCTGCATGTGTCGGTCAAGGAAGCCGGCGACCAGATCCTGTTCCTTCGCCGCGTCGAGCCGGGCGCAGCCGACCGTAGCTACGGCATCGAAGTCGCACGCCTGGCCGCCCTGCCGATGAGTGTGATCGAGCGCGCCCGAGAGATTCTCGCCCACCATGAATCTGCGGTTACCGAAGAATTAGCCCCGCCCTCCGCGCCCATGCAGATCCAGTTGTTCGAACCCGTCAATCACCAGCTCGCCGCTCGTATCCGCGCGCTAAAGCTGGACGAACTTCGTCCGATTGATGCTCTCCAACTGTTAGCAGAACTTCAGAAGGAACTTAAGAATTGATGCGAGTCGCGGGGATTATGAGCGGTACGTCGCTCGACGGGATCGATGTCGCCATCGTCGACATTCGCGGCAAGAAGATCGAGCCGGTCGCTTTCCACAGCATTCCCTACCCCAAAAATGTTCGCGCAGCCGTCCTGGGCGTCTCTAACACCATGACCCACACCTCGGCCATCGCCCGGCTGCACTTTCTGCTGGGCGAGCTGTACGCCGAAGCTGTCCGCGAAACGTGCCGGCGGCGCCGCGTTCCCCTGCATTCCATTTCGCTGTGCGGCCTGCACGGCCAGACGATTTTTCACGAAGGCGCGCCGGTAAATTACCTGGGCCACCGCATCGCCAGCACCTTCCAGATCGGCGACGCCGCCGTCGTGGCCGAACGCACCGGTCTGTGGACCATCTCCAATTTTCGCGAACGTGATATCGCCGCGGGCGGCCGAGGCGCTCCGCTGGTGCCTCTGGCCGATTTTCTGTTGTTCCGCCATCGCCGCATCGGCCGCATCGCACTGAACCTCGGCGGCATCGCCAACATCACCGTGATTCCGGGCGGCGCCACGCGCGACGGCGTGCTGGCGTTCGACACGGGCCCCGGCAACATGGTGATCGACGCGCTGGTTTCCCGCCTGACCGAAGGCCACCAGACCTACGATCGCCAGGGCCGCATCGCGCGCCGCGCCAAGGTTCATGTTCGTATGCTGGCGTCTATGATGGCCGATCCGTATTTCAAGCTTCACCCGCCTAAGACCGCCGGCCGCGAACAGTTTGGCCAGGAGTTCGCCAGCGGCCTGGCCGCGACCGGATTGCCACTCGAGGTTCTGATCGCGACGGCCACCGAGTTTACGGCTCGTTCCGTCGCCGCAGCCATCACTACGCATGGCGGCGACGCCCGCGAGGTCATCGCCTCCGGCGGCGGCGTGCATAATCGCTGGCTGATGCGCCGCTTGCGCGAGCTTCTACCGGGCATCGCGATCGGCACCAGCGCCGACCATGGCATCGACCCCGACGCCAAGGAAGCCATTGCCTTCGCCGTGCTCGCCCACGAATTCGTAATGAGCCGGCCCGGCAACCTGCCCTCCGCAACGGGAGCCCGCCGCGCCGTTCTTTTGGGACGCGGCACACCAGTATTTTAGGAAAGCCTCTCTTCGTCTTTCTGGGCTTGATAGTCCAGCTGCCGGACTTTTTGCCGCGGATCTTTAGATAAAATCTGATTCTCTAAATCCTGAGGCATTGCCGAGTTTTCTTTCTTCTTCGTTTTGCCCTTGAGGTCGGCCAGCACCGCGCGAACATATTTCTTCATGTCACATTCCTGACACGTTGCTCGGCGCCCGATACGCGCGGAAACGCTAATCCCAACAGGACTCGCGAGATCTTCGCGGCCCCGGGCCGTTACCCGCCGGCAAAATGAATGATAGAATTCGAATGAGGATCACCGCCATGAAGCTGCTTGGATTTTTCGTGGTTGGATTCGCCTGCGTCGCCGTTACGCTCGGGCAGGCCACCGTGGAATACTCAGTGGGAACCGGAGCCGCCACCGGAGCAGCCGCCGGAGCCAAGGGTACCGGACGAGCTGTCGGTGGAGTATTCTCCGCAGTTGGTCAGGCCCTCAATCAGGCAGCCAAGGCGGGCGCCCCAGCTGCTGCGGCCCCTTCGAAGACCACCGTTACGCCGACCACCGTTACGCCGGCGCCTGCTGCCAACACTGGCCCGATGCTAACCAAACCAATCGATCCGTCCCAGGTCACCGTCGGCATGGACCGCAATCAACTTCTGGAACGTTTCGGTGAACCGGCCACCAGCACCTCGGAAATGCGTCACTCGCAGCTGATCGATACCTTTTGGTACCCCACCACTCCCAAAGACGAGCTGATTGTCAGTCTCACCGACGGGAAAGTCGTCTCCACCGTGCTCGCTTCCCAGAGAAGGAAGCGCAGCCCGGTCGCGTCAGCCACGAAATAAATGCTCCTTCGCCTTGTTCTACTCGCCGGATTTGCCGCCGCGCTCTCAGCTCAGACCGCCCAATATACAGGGTCGGCCGCCTGCAAAACCTGCCATGCCGCGACCTATGCGCGCTGGCAGAAGACCCGCATGGCGAACGTCGTGCGCGATCCCAAAGAACATCCCGACGCCATCATTCCCGATTTCAGCAAGGCCGATCCGGCAATCGTCAACTTCACCAAGGATGCCATCGCTTTCGTCTATGGCAGTAAGTGGAAACAGCGCTACTTCACCAAAGTCGGCAATGATTATTTTCCCCTGCCCGCCCAGTGGGACGTAGCGAATCAGGCCTGGAGCCGCTATTTCGTTCGCGAGGGGACGGATTGGTGGGTTCCACACTACCCCGCGGACAACATGCAGCGCCCTACTGGACCAACATGCGACGGCTGCCACTCGGTCAACTACAACATCCAGACCAAGACCGTCACCGAATGGAACGTCGGCTGCGAAAAATGTCACGGACCTGGCAGCTTGCATGTCGCCCGTCCGTCCCGCGCTAACATCGTCAATCCCGCGCGTCTGGGCGCACGCGGAGTCGACGTCTGCATTCAATGCCACTCCCAAGGCCAGCCGTTAGCGAATCCGATCCAGGGCAAATACTACGACTGGCCCGTCGGCTATGTTGTGACCAACGACGCGACCAAGAAATTAAGCGATTTCTGGAAGCTCGAAGATCACAAACTGGGCGAAACGACGTTCACTCACTTCCCAGATGGAACCGCACATAAGAATCGCATGCAGGGCAATGACTTCGTCCAGAGTGTGATGTACACGCGCGGCATCACATGTTTTACCTGCCATGACGTGCACGGCACCGATAACAATGCCGACTTGATCCGGCCTGCCAACGAACTGTGCCTGCAATGCCACGGACCGAATTCTCCCAATGGGCCGCACACCGGGACCATCGAGCAGCACACTCACCATCCCGCCGGATCTGCCGGGAATGAGTGCGTGAACTGTCACATGCCGAAGATCGAGCAGGAATTCACCACCACCAACGTCCGCAGCCACACGTTCAAGTTCATCGCCCCGTTGGAAGCCGAGCGCAATAAGATGCCGAACTCCTGCACTTCCTGCCACACTAGCGAGACTGCAGAGTGGGCCGACAAGGCGCTCAAGACTTGGCCCGAGTTCTCGCCCTGGCGCGTGGCGAACTAGCTACTTTCCATCTCGGATGCTTCCCGACAGGGACCGAAGAAACGCTACCAGCGCGAGCTTCTCCTCGGCACTGAGATGAAGCGGGCGCACATCCTCGTCGAGACCTGGATTCGCATTGCCGCCGCGATCGTAGTAGTCCACCACGTCTTCGAGCGTCGCCAGACTCCCGTCGTGCATGTACGGCGCGGTGCGTGCGACCTCGCGCAGCGTCGGCACCTTGAACTTTCCCTCACCCGCGCCCTGGTCGGCAAGTTTGCCGTCCTGCCAGGCGATTCCCGTGTTGTGAAAATTCTCGTCGGTGAAGTTCGGACCCGCGTGGCACGTCGTACAGCGCGCTTTTCCGCGGAACACCGCCAGTCCCGCTTTTTCGAGATCGCTGAGAGCGTGCTGGTCTCCCGCGGCGTACCGGTCGAAGCGCGAATTACCGGAGCGAATCGTCCGGACGTAGCTCGCCAGCGCCGACGTGACGTCGGCGATCTTGAGCCCTGTGCGCCGCTCGACTTCAGCCTCGGTCATGCCGAGCTCTTTTGGATTGAGAATCGGCTCCAGCGCCTGCTGCTCCAGCGACTTCGAGCGTCCGTCCCAGAAGAACGTCTTTCCATAGCCGCGATTGACGATCGCCGGAGCGCTGCGCGTTCCCTCGGCCCCGCCGATCCCCCGGGCGACCTTGCGGCCGTCGGAAAACGCGAGCTTGGGATCGTGGCAGCTCGCGCATGCCAGTGTCCCGTCAAGCGAGAGGCGCTTGTCGAAGAACAGCTTCCTCCCGAGCGCGATCTTCGCCGGCGTCAGCGGGTTCGCATCGGGGACGGGCATGTAAAGATCCAGCCCGAGCGGAGGACGGATGACGAGTGCGAAAAGAAGCAGTGGTTTCATTTTCCCGCAGACTGGGGAAGAAAATTTTCCAGAGCCCAGATTTCCATTCCCCCTCCCTGGGTTCCTGCGAATGCGATACGGTGGCCATCCGGATGAAACCGGATCTTGGCCGCTTGCAACGGATCCGACGCCAGCTTCCGGCGCTCGCCGCCCTCGATAGGGATACGCCACCACTCGAGGTTCACGTTGCGGAGACCCATCCTCTGTTTGGTATCGAAAATCACCTGACGCGAATCGGGACTCCAGCCAATAAGATCGACTCTCCCGGCGGAAACGTCAGGCCGAAACAGCTCGCGCGGCGCGCCGCCTGTTACTGGCACAACTCCGAGCACGGGTTCATAGCTGCCGCCACCGGCACGAAAGGCCAGGTAATGCCCATCTGGAGATATCGCTGTGTCAATAAACCCTGCGTCGGCGTGACCCGTTTGCAATTGGCGCTCGGAACCAGTCCCAACGTCGTGAATGATCACGTGACTAGGCGAAGCCGTCTGGTCCCGCCGGTAATACACGATTTCCTTCCCATTGGGAAGCCACTCAGGCTGAAAAATTGTCTGCTCGCCTTCGGCTTGCGCGACCGCACGCACCTCACCCGTCTGGGTGTCCATGCTGTAAGCGCCTTCGTGATTCTTTTCATCGAACGCCATGAGCAGAAGCGATCGACCGTCAGGCGACCAGTCGGTCAAACGCTGGATCGCGGAGAGTTTAGGACTGAGTTGACGCTCGTTTTCATTCTCAATGTTGACAATTGAAATCTTGCCGGGGCTTTTGTCGCCGCTGACGTAGGCAAGGTATTTGCCGTCTCGAGACCAGACCGGATCGCGGTTCACACCCAACAAGCCGTGACTCGCTGGTTTCGGCACCACCACCATTCTGCCGGTCTCCCAGTCCCACGAGGCAATGAATATTTCGTTGGTGCCGTTGTTATCGGCGAAGAAAAGAGAACCGGACTTGGTTATCCCCATCGGCCGCATGCCCCCGATACCATGCCTCAGTCGTTTGGCGTCGCCCTCAGCCTTGCCGTCGATAACAGAGAGAGCCCACAGGTCACGGGTCCCTGTGCGCTCACTGGCAAAGAGCAGAGTCTTGCCATCGGGTGCCCAGCCGAACACCTGTTCCTGCGTCACGCTTTCGCTCAGAGTGACCTCCCGGCTTCCATCCTGGGCCAGCAGCATGATCTTAGTTCCCGGTTTGCCTTGTTGCGTACGGAGGTCGTAGGCGACGTAGCGGCCATCCGGCGAGAAACTCAAGCGCCCCAGCGAACCCCAGGTGAGCGTCTTGAGAAACCGCGCGCGACCGTCGGCGGCGGAAACGAGCGCTATCTTGTCGGATTCATTGGCCGCGTTCAGGACCGTCAGAATCTCTTTCCCATCGGGTGAAAAGCCGGCGGGTTCTAAATAGCTGAACTCACGGTTGGAGTACAGCGTGCGGAGATTGGAACCGTCGGCTTCAACTATGCGAAGCTCCACGCCGGATGGTTTGATCCAGGAGAACACGACCTGCTTGCCGTCTCTGGATACCTGCGGCCTGAACGCGTAACCATCTCCGTATGGAGCAGAGTTTGAAGTCAGACGCCGCTGGGCGCCAGAAATTAGATCACGGATCGCCAGGTCTCCGGTCGCCCAATCCGTGAGGCTCAGGTATCTACCATCGAAAGATGGCGAACCGGTGTCATCGGTACCGGGACCCGACAAAATTTGACGTGCGGCTTGAGTTCCTTGCGCCGAAGCGACCTGCGGACGCACCCCGTTGCCGACCGTAATTAGACACAACAGCATGGTCACGGCGAATGCGGGGATTTTCCACAACGGCCTGGTCGGAGGTGGTTCGGGGACCACCCTCCGCCCCGCTCGCCAGGCATCGATCTCGCTCGGGTAGGCGTACACGCTGCTCCGGCTCTTGTGAGTGTGCCGGTGGACCGGAAGCCCCTCTTCCTTTTCCCACCTGCGGGCGGTAACGGCGTTCCGCTGGAGGTACGCCCCGATCTCTTTCCACGACTCCAGCGCCGTCTCGCTAGGCTGCAGGTCGGATTCGTTTGGGTTCATGCTGGTCAGAATAGCCTCGATGGCCACTTCCGGCAACGAACATTAGCATTCACGCCGCTCGGAAACACCAATTTCGGTCCTTCATTTGGATGCGGCGGCCTTCGGTAGGAAATTCTCTAGCGCCCAGACCTCGTTGGGTCCCCTCGTATTTGACGCGAAGAAGACCCGCTTTCCGTCCGGGTGAATCTGGGGAGACGCGATATTGGCAGCCGCCATCGGGAGCCCCATCTGTTCGGCAGGTCCCCCGGAAACTGGGACTCGCCACAGCTGGTTCGGTCCATTGCCGCCCGCGCCACCACGGACGAAGAGTAAGTAGCGTTGATCGGGAGTCCACGCCAAGGTGTATCGCGAACCGTCCACCCAGGGCGAGCGGCGCAAGACCTCCCGCGACGTTCCGCCGGCGGCCGGAATAACGGCCAGGTAGCTTGCAGGGCCATCGGTTTGAACCAGGTACGCCAGCTGCTTTCCGTCCGGCGAAACCGCCACAGCCATGAAGTGCTCGCCCGTCTTGAGTTCGGTCTCACGGCGAGTCTCGATGTCGAAGCTCACCAAGCGAGTGTTATTCGACTCCGCGGTTTGTTCCGTGTAGAACAAAGTCCTCCCGTCGGGTGAAAGTCTGTAGCCATCCAGCGTATGACTCGTCCGGTGCAACAGCTCCGCGTTCCCGGTTGTCGCATCGATCCTGTAAAAACTTGGTCCGGGCCCTTGCGGCAATCGGGAGAACATCAAGAGGGAACGCCCGTCGGGAAACCACATAGGGCCGATGCCACGCATCATTCCGATCGAAGCCTTGGCTGGCACAGTCCGTTCTTCGCCAGTACGGATCGTCTGTATTACAAGCGCGGGCTCGTACGATCCAGGGCGGAATGACTCGTAAGCGAGATACTGACCGTCAGGCGAAAGCGCCGGCCCGTTGTTCGAATTCACGAATCTTTGGACTGCCAGCACTGGCGGCTTGGTCACTTTCATATCGGCGCCCAATTCGGCGCTGTAGATGTTGGGACTGGCGGTGCCTGGGATGATGTAATACAGCGTTCCGCTACGGGTCATCCATATGTCCTCGACGCGGCCCAGATCCGCCCTAACCAGCTTCGCCTCGCCGGGTTTCCCATCAATGAATGGCACACTCCAAAGCGAGAATTGCCCGGTCCGGTCGCTGAGGAAGAGGATTTGCGAGCCATCCGGGGACCATATCGGCTCCGCATCGCTCGCCGGATTCTGCACGACTGCGCTTTCACGGCTGCCATCCGTGGCGATTACGAAAATGTCTCTGGCCTGGGTCTTCTCGCTAGCGGGGGAATCGTAGGCGATCAGACGTCCATCGGGCGACAGACTGGCGTTGAAGTTTTGCCAGGAAAAAGACTTCAGAGCGCGAGTCGACCCGTCTTGCACAGTGAGCAGCGCCAGTTGGCTGGTGTGGTCGGGCAGAATGTGAACCACAACCAGCCGGCCGTCTCGGCTCCAATCCTTCGGGAGCATGTAGTCATTGAATCCCTCGCTTCGCCAGACCGTCCGCGGGCGGCCACCTGCCGCCGGGACCACCCGCACCTCGTTTCGAGCGTCCTTTTGGATAAACCAGTTGTAGGCGATCTGGCGACCGTCGGTAGAAAAGATGGAGTTTTGCGCGTAATCGCCGGGCGCCTCCCGAGGATCGTTGTGGGTGAGACGCCGATTGGTCCCGGCCTTCAGATCGCGAATGCCCAAATCCCCGGTCTCCCAATCCGTGAAAGTGATATATCGCCCATCGGCTGAGACCGAGGCATACGAAGGATCTTCCCCTGGGTGGCTCACCCAGACCTGGCGCGCGGCTTTCGGCGCACCTGCCTGCTGAGCCGATACGGGGCGCACTCCGTTCCCGACCATGATCAGAGACAGCAGCATCGTCAGCGCGAACGCTGGCCACCGCCAGAACGCCCGCACCGGCGGTGCCTCCGCCACCACCTTCCGCCCCGCCCGCCAGGCATTGATCTCGCTGGGGTAGGCGTACACGCTCGCCCGGCTCTTATGAGAGTGCCGGTGGACGGGAAGCCCTTCTTCCTTCTCCCACCTCCGGGCTGTCGTCGAGTCGCGCTGAAGATAAGCCCCGATCTCTTTCCACGATTCCAGGCGCGCCTGATTGCTGGCGGATGGTTCCTGAATGTTCATGGTGGCCAGATTAGTCCCGGAAGGCGTCCTTGGCAACGTGCATTAGCGTGCAACACCGCCCCAGACAGCGTTCCCCCTCAACTTCACACCACATTACGGGAGGATGCTGGGCTTTAGCTTGCCGTGCAGCCGGTACACGGCAAAGTCTTTGCGATCGACCGTAAAAAACTGGCGAATGCCCTCCCGTTCCGCGACCCGAATCAGGGCCGCGTCGGCGAGATCCATCGGCCGGTTGGAGTACTGTTTCATCAGCTCGCGGATTCTCGGCACGTCGTCCGCGCCCAGCGGCAGGATCTCCAAGCTCGCGCGCGCGACCATGTCCCAGACGGCCTCCTGCGC
>Ga0207695_10009032_pt1 | contig 12392 bp, 9 predicted proteins | sample KBSC54metaG_FD_184354 | JGI IMG/M metagenome (GOLD analysis project Ga0207695, IMG submission 184354) | Corn rhizosphere microbial communities from Kellogg Biological Station, Michigan, USA - KBS C5-4 metaG (SPAdes) (version 2) | ecosystem: Host-associated > Plants > Roots > Rhizosphere > Soil...
TGAGAGCGGCCTGTTGCCGGGGGCGCTGCTGCGCAACCGGGAATTGAAGTTCGTCTGCCGCCCGGTCACGCTGCGCGTGGAAACTACAAATACTCCGTTTACCGCGGAAGCCAAGCAGGGACAACTCCTCACGGTTCCGGTTGCGCACGGCGAAGGCTGCTATTTTGCGGATGACGCCACGCTCACCATGCTTCGCCACGATGACCGCGTGGTGCTCCGCTACCTCGATAACCCCAATGGATCTGTCGATGATATCGCCGGTATTTGCAGTGAAAAGCGCAACGTTATGGGGATGATGCCGCACCCGGAACGCGCCTCCGATGCGCTGCTCGGTGGCACGGATGGCAAAGTGATTTTGGAATCCATGATTTATTCCTTGTCGGTTGCCGCGGCATGAGCGACTTGACGCCGTCTGAACTGGATAAGGTTCGGACGATCCTCAAGCGCGAACCCAACGAAACGGAAACCGGAATTTTCACAGTGATGTGGAGCGAGCATTGCTCCTACAAGAGTTCGCGCATTCACCTGAAGAAGCTGCCGACCAAGAGCGATCGCGTGCTGGTTGGTCCCGGCGAGAACGCGGGCATTATCGATATCGGCGGCGGTTACGCCATCGCTTTCAAGATCGAGTCGCACAACCATCCGAGTTTTATTGAACCCTTTCAAGGAGCCGCGACCGGCGTCGGCGGGATTCTGCGTGATATTTTCACGATGGGTGCGCGGCCGATAGCGGTAATGGACGCACTGCGCTTCGGCCCGCTCGATGATCCGGAGTGGGGCGACCGCAACCGCCGCATCCTCGAAGGCGTGGTCGGCGGCATTGCGCACTACGGCAATTGCTTTGGTGTACCAACGGTGGGCGGGGAGACGGTTTTCGAATCCTGCTACAACGGAAATCCGCTGGTGAATGTGTTCGCGCTGGGCGTGTTTCGTCACGACGAGATTTTTTTCGGGCGGGCTACCGGCGTGGGCAATCCGGTTATCTATGTGGGCGCCAAGACCGGCCGCGATGGCATTAAAGGCGCCTCCATGGCGTCGGCGGAGTTCGATGAAGATTCCAAGGACAAGCGCCCCAACGTGCAGGTGGGCGATCCTTTCATGGAAAAACTGCTGCTCGAAGCGTGTCTTGAAGCCATGCGCACCGGAGCAATCGTGGGCATACAGGACATGGGTGCGGCGGGGTTGACCTGTTCCACGTGCGAGATGGGGAGCCGCGCGGAGACCGGCATCGAGTTCGATCTAGAGCTGGTGCCGCAGCGCGAAACCGGCATGACTCCCTACGAGATCATGCTGTCGGAATCGCAGGAGCGCATGCTGCTGGTGGCGGAAAAAGGCCGCGAGAGCGAAGTGTTCGCGGTGTTCAAGAAGTGGGGCCTGGATGCCGTTACTATTGGTGTGGTCACCAACGACGGCATGCTGCGGGTAAAGGATCACGGCAAGGTGGTCGCCGAAATTCCCAATCGTGAATTGGCCGATGAAGCGCCGCTGTACGATCGCCCTCACAATGCCGCGCCATACCGGCCGGTGCCGATGGAGGCTCCGCGGACATTTTTGGAGGCGGCCAGCCGCGATCTGAACGGCGATCTGCTGGCGCTGGTAGGCTCGGGCGATCTGTGCTCCAAGCGCTGGATCTGGCAGCAATATGATTACACGGTCCGCACCAACACCGTCGCGGGGCCGGGCGGCGATGCCTCCATCGTGCGCATCAAGGAAACCGATATCAGCGTGGCCATGTCGCTTGACGGCAACGGACGCTATTGCGCGCTCGATCCGCGCGCCGGCGCCAAGCTGATGGTGGCGGAGTGCTGCCGCAATCTTTCGACCGTTGGGGCGACGCCGGTGGCGGCGACCAATAATCTAAATTTCGGCAATCCGGAGCGGCCCGAGATCATGGCTCAAATCGTCGAGGCGATTGAAGGCTTGAGCGAAGCCTGCAGTTTCTTCGATACGCCGATTACCGGCGGCAATGTCAGCCTGTATAACGAAACCTTGGGCGAAGCCATCTGGCCGACGCCGGTAATGGGAATTGTGGGACTGATGAAGACTGCCGAGCCGGTGACCATCCCCTTCAAGCAACAGGGACGCGCCGTGCTGCTGCTGGGCGGCTTAGGCGACTCCGATGCGACGCACTTTGGCGGAACGCAATACGCCAAGGTTGTTTTGAACAAAATGTGGGGTTTACCGCCGGCCTTGGATATGGATTACGAGAAACGGGTGCACGCGGCGATCCGCGAGATCGTCACCCAGGGCCATGCCGAGTCGGCGCACGATGTGAGCGATGGCGGCCTGGCGGTGGCGCTGGCGGAATGCACGGTGAATGGTGTGGGCGCGTCGGTTGAAATCGCGACCAAATTGCGGCCAGAAATTGCGCTATTCCACGAAGGACCATCGCGCCTTCTGGTTTCCAGCGCGGCACCGGAGGCGGTGGAGGAAATCGCTCGCAAATATAAGGTGGAAGTGCTGCGCATCGGCGTTACAATGAATACAGGGTTACGGATAGGAGACGGCTCCGTGACTTGGATCGATTCGCCTGTGGACCGTCTCAAGCAGGTTTGGGAGAATGCGCTAGCCGAGCAGCTGGCACCCGTACATGTTTGATAAATTCCACGACGAGTGCGGGGTGTTTGCCATTTTTGGCCACCCGGAAGCCGCCAACCTCACCTACCTCGGCCTCTACGCTCTCCAGCATCGTGGACAGGAAAGCGCCGGCATCGCTTCGAGCGATGGGCGCCATATTCACAACCATAAAAGCATGGGCCATGTGGCCGATATCTTCACGCCTGAAGTCCTCGGCACGCTACCGGGTGAGTTGGCTATCGGGCACACGCGTTATTCGACCGCCGGCGATACCGTGCTGTTGAACGCCCAGCCTTTTTCGGTGGCCTGCAATAAGGGCCAGGTGGCGGTGGCGCACAACGGCAATATCACCAATGCGGGTGAACTGCGGCGCGAGCTCGAGCGCGAAGGTTCCATCTTTCAAGCGTCGAGCGATACCGAAGTCATTCTGCACCTGGTGGCGCGGTCGCGCGAAAAAACTCTGCCGGGAGCGTTGCGCGAGGCGCTGCTGCAACTCGAAGGGGCGTTCTCGCTGGTGTTCCTGGCGGAAGATCGCATTATCATTGCGCGCGATCCCCATGGCTTCCGGCCCCTGGCGTTCGGCCAGATGGAATTGTCGGGCGGCTCGGTGTGTTATGTGTTTGCTTCGGAGACCTGCGCGTTTGATCTGATCAACGCGGTCTACCTGGGCGACGTGGAACCCGGCGAAATGGTCATCGTCAGCAAGGATGGCATGACGCGGGAACGCTACGCGCCGGTGCGCCCGCACTCGCATTGCGTGTTCGAGCATGTGTATTTCTCGCGGCCCGATTCCTATGTCTTTGGGCGCGCCGTCGAGGAATCCCGCGAGCAACTGGGGCGGATGCTCTCGGTGGAACATCCGGTGGATGCCGATATCGTGGTTCCGGTGCCGGATTCCGGCGTTGCGGCCGCGCTGGGTTATTCCTCGGAGTCCGGTATTCCGTTCCGCCAGGCGTTGATCCGCAATCACTACGTCGGACGCACCTTCATTGAGCCGTCGCAGGCCATTCGCGACTTTGGCGTGAAGCTGAAACTAAACCCGGTGCGGCATCTGCTCGAAGGCAAGCGCGTGATCCTGGTGGACGATTCCCTGGTGCGCGGAACCACCAGCCGCAAGATTGTACGCATGGTGCGGGGCGCCGGCGCCCGCGAGGTGCATCTGCGTATTTCCTGCCCCCCCACCATCTCGCCGTGCTTTTACGGAGTCGATACCCCTAACGTGGCCGAACTGATCGCAGCCAATAATACCGTCGAAGAGATTCGCCGCTTCGTCGAGGCGGACTCGCTGGGTTATTTGTCGCTCGGCGGGCTGCGCGAAGCCGTCGCCGATCACAACCACGACTACTGCTATTCCTGTTACACCGGCAACTATCCCACCGAACTGGTTAATATCCAGGAATTAATGAGCGCCAAAGACCGCAGAAGCTGAGACGTTAGTTACGCCGGAGCGCCGCTAATCCTGTTAGCCGCGGTAAGTTTCTCGGGCGCGATTACGTGGTACCGACCCCAGGAGCGCCCAGAGGCCCAGATACGCCAGATAGGCCGCGCCGATCCATTTCGCTGCAAAAAATACGCGGTATGACGAAATCAGCAATGCGCCGATCCCGGCCGCTGAGAGAGCGAAATACAAGGGATTCGCCGCTAGCAGTAAGGCTTGATTTCGCTCCGCGCCGGAGCGCGCTCGCTAGCACAAACAGTATTGCCGGACCCGGCGTGGCGGACAGGACCGTTTCGGTCGCTGCGAACAGCCACCAGGCGGTCCATGTCACAACGCAGTATCACCCCGGTCGTCGTTGCGTATGCGAATGGCCTCGGCGACATCGAACACAAAGATCTTACCGTCGCCGATTTTCCCGGTGCGCGCGGCATCCGCCAGCGTCTTGGTAACTTCGTCAAGGCGGCTCGACGGCACCACCAGTTCGAGTTTTACCTTGGGCAGCAGATCCACCTGATATTCCATGCCGCGGTAGACTTCCTTGTGGCCCTTCTGGCGCCCGTGCCCGCGAACCTCGGTGATGGTCATCCCATCAATGCCGATCTGCTTGAGGGCTTCCTTGACGTCTTCAATCTTGTGTGGCTGGATGATGGCTTCGATCTTTTTCATATGGTCTCCGTCTACGCCTCGAAGTTATAGCCTTCTTCGCCGTGCATGCTCAGGTCCAGGCCTTCAATCTCATCCTGTTGATTCGCGCGCAAGCCCGTCACCGCGTCGCACACTTTGAGAATAATCCAAGTACCCACGATTGCCAGACCCCAGGCGATGGCTACGCCAATCAAATTGTTGACTACCTGACCCGGGTTGCCGTCCACCAGGCCCATGGGCTTGCCCATGCGGAGATCGTTAATCTCCTTGGTAGCGAAAACACCTGTTAGGATAGCGCCAACAGTGCCGCCAATGCCGTGGACTCCGAAAGCGTCAAGCGCATCGTCGTAGCCGAACTTGCTTTTTACCACGCTTACCATCAGGTAGCACACCACGCCCGCAGTAAGTCCGATCAGCATCGCCGGCATGGGTTTCACGAATCCGGAGGCTGGAGTAATCGCGACCAGGCCCGCCACGGCGCCGGAAATCGCCCCCAGGATACTGGGCTTCCCGGTCCTGACCCACTCGACGATCATCCAGCCGAGCGCTGCGGCGGCAGTGGCGAAGTGAGTGGCGACGAAGGCGCTGGTCGCCAAGGCGTTAGCCGCGAGCGCGCTGCCCGCGTTGAATCCGAACCAGCCCACCCACAGCAAGCAAGCTCCCACCGTACTCAACACCAGGCTATGCGGTCGCATGGGATCGGTGCCGTAGCCTTTTCGCTTGCCGAGATACAAAGCGCACACCAACGCGGAAACACCGGAGGTGATGTGGACCACGGTTCCGCCCGCGAAATCGAAGGTGGAGACTCTGCCCCAGGTGGCTCCCAGGAAACCGTTTTTGCCCCAAACCATGTGGGCCATGGGGAGATAGACGATCAGGACCCAGAGAGTCATAAACAGCAGCATGCCGGAAAACTTCATCCGTTCGGCGAAAGCGCCGGATATTAGCGCAGGCGTGATGATCGCGAACATCAACTGATACACCATGAAGGTTCCCTGCGGGATGGTGGCTGCATAATCGCCATTGGGGTCCGCCCCCACTCCATGCAAGAACACGTATTGCAATCCGCCGAAAAAGGAGTTGCCCTCGCCGAAGGCGATGCTGTAGCCCACCACGGCCCACAGCACGCTGACGAGCGCCATCAGGACGAAGCTATGCATCATGGTTGACAGAATGTTCTTGCGGCGCACCAGCCCGCCATAGAACAGCGCCAGGCCTGGACCCGTCATCATCAGCACCAGCGCGGCGCTGGTGAGCATCCATGCGTTATCGCCCGCGGATTGGGCGGATTTGGCGGCCTTCTCAAGATCCGCAAGTCGTTTATCGAGATCCGCGACCGGCTGGGCCGCAGCGAAGGTACAAAAAGAGAGGAACAGCAATGACAACCTGGTCATGTAAACGCTCCGTGGCGTAAAGTAGCAACTTAGCCAGTATAGATACAGAACCCAAGCCGCGCCTTCAAACCTTTTGATGGTCCCAATCAATAATTTTTATTGGCTTACCGTGGAGCACCGTCCGGCTTAGTACAATCGTGCATGATGCGGACTCGCCGGCTCAGCGCGATCGCCCTGCTGATGGGCGCTTCAGTATGCGCTCATGAGCCCGTGCGGGCGCGTCACGGTATGGTGGTCACCGATGAGCCTCTGGCTACCGACGTTGGCGTTGCGGTGCTGCGGAACGGAGGCAATGCCGTGGACGCGGCGGTCGCGGTGGGCTTCGCGCTGGCGGTCACGCATCCTTTCGCGGGCAATATCGGCGGCGGCGGATTCATGCTGGTGCGCTTTACCGATGGCCGCTCTACGTTCATTGACTTTCGCGAGCGTGCGCCCGCAAAGGCATCGCGAGATATGTACCTGGATGCGCAGGGCAATCCCACTCGTGATTCAATCGATGGCTGGCGCTCGGCGGGCGTTCCCGGGAGCGTGCGCGGTTTTGAATTAGCGCAATCGAAGTACGGCAGCAGGAAATGGGCCGAGCTGATCGCGCCCGCGGTGGAACTCGCATCGAAGGGATTCCCGCTGTCTTATAAAGCTGCCGAAACGCTGCGTGGCGCGCGTAACCTTTCCGGCGATCCCGAATCCAAACGCGTCTTTCAGAAGAGCGGCATGCTCTACGACGTCGGCGATGTGCTGCTGCAGCCGGAGCTGGCGGCAACCCTCAAGCGCATCGCAGCCAACGGAGGCCGCGAGTTTTACGAAGGGGAAACCGCGCGCCGTCTGGCGGCCGAAATGACGCAGCATGGCGGCCTGGTCACGCTTTCCGATCTTGAGCATTATCGAGCCGTCGAGCGTACACCGCTCCGCGGAACTTATCGCGGTTTGACGATACTTGCGGCTCCGCTGCCTAGCTCCGGCGGCATCGGAATTTTACAGATGCTGGGGATGCTCGAAGGCAGTGGTTACGAAAAGAGCGGTCCGGGCTCGGCTGCGGCGATCCATTACACCGCCGAGGTCATGCGCCGCTATTTTGCAGACCGCAGCCAGTATTTGGGCGACTCCGATTTTGTGAAAGTGCCGGTGAAAGGCCTGCTCGATCCCGCCTATCTCCGCCAGCGGCGCGCGTCCATTGACCCGGATCAGGCCACTCCCAGCGATCAAGTCAATCCCGGCAAGCCCGCGGGGCGCGAGGGTACGGAAACCACGCACTACTCGATTGTCGATGCCGCCGGCAACGCGGTCGCGGTCACGTACACGCTCAACAACGGCTATGGGAGCGGCATTACCGTTCCCGGACTGGGCTTCCTTTTGAACGACGAAATGGATGATTTCACGTCCAAGCCGAACGCGCCCAATCTGTTCGGTCTGGTGCAAGGCGAAGCCAACGCGATCCAGCCCGGCAAACGGCCGCTCTCCGCCATGTCTCCCACCATTGTGGTCCGCGACGGCAAGCCTTTCCTGGTGCTGGGCGCGCCCGGCGGTCCGCGCATTATCACCGCGGTATTGCAGGTGCTGCTAAACGTGATCGATTTCCACATGAACATTCAGGACGCTGTCGACGCTCCCCGCTTCCACCATCAATGGAAGCCTGACAAGCTGTATCTGGAGCCCGGTATTTCGCCCGACACCGTAGCGCTGCTCGAGGACATGGGACATCCAGTGGATTACTCACCGGGTTTGGTATTGGCGCGGGTTAACGCGATCTTACGCGACGGCGGATGGCTACAAGGCGCAGCTGACTCGCGCTGGGTCGGCAAAGCTGCGGGATACTAGAACTCTAGCCACATGCAACGCGCCCTCTCGACGCACCTTCTGGTCAACCATCGCCTCACCACAGTGTGGCTCGAACGGATTTGGGACGCAGGTATCCCGCTAGTCGAGATCTTTTGCGCCCGCCAGCACCTGGATTATCACAACCGGGCGCAGATTTCCGAACTGGCCTATTGGTTCCGCGATTCCGAGCTGAAGGTCCATTCGCTGCACTCGCCGATGTATAGCGATGAAGTGAGCGGCCGCTCCGGGCCGCACGCGGTGATCAACATCACCGAACCTGTTAAAAGCAAACGCATCCCCATGCTGGATGAAATCAAGCGGGCCATCGAGATCGCCGAGACCGTGCCATATCGTTACTTAATCCAGCATATTGGGGTCAGTGGCCAGGAGTTCGACGAGCGCTCGGTGGACGCGGCTTTCATTGCACTCGAAGAAATCAGCGTTTTCGCACGCCAGCGCGGCGTCGAAGTGCTGCTCGAAAACACACCCAATGCTTTGGCGAGCGCCGAGCGGCTGCTGATGTTTCTGGACACCACGCACTTGAATCTGAACATCTGCCTGGATGTGGGCCACGCCCATTTGAACGAAGGCGTCGAAACCGCCTATCGCTTGCTCAAGAGCCGAATCCGCTCAACGCATGTCCATGACAATAATGGGAAGGAGGACTTGCATTGGTTTCCGACTCTAGCCGGGGCGCAAGGGAACATCGACTGGCACCGCACCATGCAGCTTCTGCGTTCCCAGGAAGATTGCTATCCACTGCTCTTGGAACTGCGTGAAGTGCCCGACATGGGGTCGCCCTTCGAAGTGCTGCGCCAGGTGTTTGATACTCTGGAAAACCTGAAAGTCAATGACGAATCCTGAAAGTTCCGTAGCTCGTGTGACCATCGCTGAAGCGGGCCGGCACGTTGGCGAGTCGGTTGAAATCGATGGCTGGCTCTACAATCTGCGGCGCAGCGGCAAGATTTGTTTTCCGCAGATGCGCGACGGTACGGGTATCCTGCAATGCGTCGCCGTCAAGAGCGCTCTGCCGGAGGAGACCTTCGAGGCGCTCAAAGGTCTGACCCAGGAATCCTCGTTCACGGTGCGCGGCAAAATCCGCGCGGAGGCGCGCGCGCCTGGCGGCTACGAGCTTGACGTCGAAAGCGCGCACATCGTGCAGCGCGTGCCGGAGGATCGGCCGTATCCCATCACCCCCAAAGATCACGGCGTCGATTTTCTGATGGATCACCGGCACTTGTGGCTGCGCAGCCGCCGCCAGCACGCCGCTTTGCTGGTCCGCCACGAGGTCATCAAAGGCATCCGCGACTATTTCGACTCTCACGGCTTCGTTCTGGTGGACACGCCCATATTCACGCCGGCTGCCTGTGAAGGCACTAGCACGCTATTCGAGGTCAACTATTTCGATGAGGAAAAACTGTACCTGGCGCAATCCGGCCAGCTCTATAACGAAGCCACGGCGATGGCTTTCGGCAAGACCTATTGCTTCGGGCCGACCTTCCGCGCTGAAAAATCCAAGACCCGTCGCCACCTCACTGAATTCTGGATGGTGGAACCAGAGATGGCCTACGCCGATCTCGAAGACGTCAAGCGCGTCGGCGAAGAGCTGATCGTCTCCGTCGTCGGCCGCGTGCTCGAAAATCGCCAGGAAGAGTTGAAGACTCTGGAACGCGACGTCACGAAACTCGAAGCCATTCAGGCGCCGTTCCATCGCATGAGCTACGACGATGCGGTGGTCAAGCTGCAATCCAAGGGCAGCGAGATTCAATGGGGCACCGATTTCGGCAACACGGATGAAACCCTGCTGACCGACGATTTCGACCGGCCTGTGATCGTCGATCGCTTCCCTTCGGCCGTGAAGGCCTTCTACTTTCAGACCGCTCCCGAGCGCCCGGAAGTTGCGCTCGGCGCAGATTTCATCGCCCCCGAAGGTTTTGGCGAAGTGATCGGCGGTGGCCAGCGCATCCACGATCTGGATCTGCTACTGCAGCGCCTGAAGGAACACCACCTGCCTGCCGCGGACTTCGAATGGTATCTGGATTTGCGCCGCTACGGCTCGGTCCCGCACGCCGGCTTCGGCATGGGCGTCGAGCGTTTCGTTGCGTGGATGTGCGGTCTGGAGCACATTCGCGAAACCATCGCTTTCCCACGGATGCTGTATCGCACGCGTCCGTAATTCCAACATGAAGCAATCTCACATCGCCATCATTGGCGCGCCGATGGATCTGGGCGCCGGACGCCGCGGCGTCGATATGGGGCCGTCCGCGCTGCGGCTGGCGGGGCTCAATGAGAAGCTCACGGCGCTGGGCTATGAGGTCGAGGATATGGGCAACGTCCTGGTCGATCAGCCCGAGAACCTTCCGGTCGGCAATCCGGGCGCTCGCTACTTGCCGCAGATCGCGCACACCTGCACGCGGCTCGCTGAGATGGTGGAGCATGCCGCTGACAACGGCCGCGTACCTCTGGTTTTGGGCGGCGATCACTCCATCGCGATCGGCACAGTTTCCGGCATGTCGCGGCATTTCCGCAAGGCCCAACTCAGGCTGGGACTCATCTGGATTGACGCGCACGCCGATATGAACACGCCTACCACCAGTCCCAGCGGCAATGTTCATGGCATGCCACTGGCCTGCTGCATCGGACTCGGCCCGCGCGAACTCACTCACATCGGTGGCTCCGCGCCCCAGGTCGAACCTGCATCAGTGGCGCTGATCGGTCTCCGCAGCGTGGATGACGTCGAGCGCTTCAACGTACGCGGCGCTGGTGTGCATCCTTTCACCATGCGCGATATCGACGAGCGCGGCCTGCGTGCAGTGATCAGCGAGGCGATCGACATCGTCAGCGCGGGCACCGCTGGTTTCCATCTGTCCTTCGACATGGATGCCGTCGATCCACGCGAGGCGCCGGGTGTGGGCACGCCGGTGCGCGGTGGCATCACATATCGCGAAGCGCACTTGGCCATGGAACTCATCGGCGATAGCGGACGTATGACCTCTCTCGAAATCGTGGAAGTGAATCCGGTGCTCGACGAAGCCAACCGCACCGCGTTGCTGGCGGTTGAGCTGGCCACCAGCGCGCTGGGGAAAAGAATTCTATGAAACTCCGCGTAGCCGTGCTCTACGGGGGCCGCAGCGGCGAGCACGAAATTTCGCTGCGCTCCGCCGAATCGATCATCGCGGCGATGAGCCCCGAGCGTTATGAAGTACAGCGTATTTTCATTACGCCGGAGGGCCGCTGGGAACCATACGCGATTTCGCCCGAGCCGGGCGGCAATCCCGGCATCGACGTAGTGTTTCCAGTGCTTCATGGCACTTTCGGCGAGGACGGCACGGTTCAGGGACTGCTCGAGCTAGCCGATCTGCCTTACGTTGGCGCGGGAGTATTGGGCTCAGCCGTAGCCATGGACAAAGAGGTCACCAAGCGCCTTTTGCACGAGCGCGGTCTGCCGGTGGCGGAATTTATGGTGCTCTCGCGCGGCGCCTACAATGTGGATGAAATCTGCTCGCGCCTGCCGTTCCCCATGTTCGTCAAACCCGCAAATCTGGGCTCTTCCGTGGGTATTTCCAAGGTAAAGACCCGCGCAGAGCTGGCGCGGGCGCTCGACTTTGCCGGAGAGTTCGATCGCAAAATTCTGGTGGAGCGCGGCATCCAAGGACGCGAGTTTGAATGCTCCGTGCTCGGCAACAGCGACCCCGTCGCCGCCGTTCCCTGCGAAATCCTGCCCTCTCGAGAATTTTACGATTACGAAGACAAGTACGTGCTGGGCACCTCGAAGACGGTTCTTCCGGCCGACCTGAGGCCGGAGCAAACCCGTGACATTCAACGTCTGGCCGTCGCCTGCTATCAGGCGGTTCACTGCGAGGGCATGGCGCGCGTGGATTTTCTGCTCGAAACCGCCACCGGCAAATTTTTTATCAATGAGCCCAACACCATACCAGGCTTTACGTCTATCAGCATGTATCCGAAAATGTGGGAAGCGGCGGGCTTGCCCTACGCGGAGCTAATCGGCCGGTTGATCGACCTCGCTCTGGAGCGGCACGCCGAGCGAAAGGCCACCCGCTTTCACAGATAAATATGCGCACGCTGGCGCTCGTAATATTACTACTGTTACCCGCGGCGCTGCGGGCGGAGGATGACGCGGCCGCCGCCGTCGCCGATGACCTCAAGAAGATCATCGATGTTTTTGTCACGCTCGACGAGCATGCCGCCGAGCCAATCTCGCCCGACCGGGCAATTTATCAGGGTGCCATCCCAGGCATGCTGCGGACGCTTGATCCGCACTCGATCTTTTTCGATCCGGACCAGTTTCAGCAGCTTCAGCAGATGCAAAAGAGCGAGTCCAAGGGCTTCGGTACCATCGTGAGCATCGTGCCAGGGCGCGTCACTATCCTCCAAACCATGGAAGGCTCGCCCTCGGCGAAATCCGGGCTCAGCGCGGGCGACGAGATCCTGGCCATTAACAACATTCCGCTGGCGCGGCTGGTCCCCGAGCAACTGGTGCAACTCCTCACCCAAGCCCGCCA
>Ga0207695_10009034_pt1 | contig 12390 bp, 9 predicted proteins | sample KBSC54metaG_FD_184354 | JGI IMG/M metagenome (GOLD analysis project Ga0207695, IMG submission 184354) | Corn rhizosphere microbial communities from Kellogg Biological Station, Michigan, USA - KBS C5-4 metaG (SPAdes) (version 2) | ecosystem: Host-associated > Plants > Roots > Rhizosphere > Soil...
GGCCAAATGATGCAAGAACGACCGGGATTTCCTCCTCCGGAATTCCCGCCCCTGTATCCTTGACACTGATGTACTGACCGCCGGAGGCCGTCCACCCGATCTTCAGCCAGATTTCGCCGCCCTGCGGCGTGAACTTGATCGCGTTTGACAAGAGGTTGAGGCAGATCTGGCGGATTGCACGCTCGTCCGCCCACAGCGGGGGCAATTCCGCCTCGAACATCTCGTAGATTGTTATGTTCCGGCTGGTCGCGCGCAGCTTCAGCAGGTGATGACAATCCTCCACCATAGCAACGAGCGAGACAGATTCCTCATTGAGCTCATAACGTCCCGCTTCAATTCTCGAAAGGTCGAGAATCTCGTTGATAAGTCCGAGCAGGTGGACTCCGGAGCTGTGGATGTCCGATGCATATTCTTTGTAGGCCGGAACTGTATGCGCCCCGAAGACTTCGCCCTTCATGACCTCCGAGAATCCGAGGATGGCGTTAAGCGGCGTGCGCAACTCGTGGCTCATCTGCGCCAGGAAACGAGACTTTGCGATGTTGGCGGCCTCGGCCCGTCGGCGCGCTTCGTCCGAAATGGCCTTTGCCTGCTCAAGCTCGCCGATCAATGCATCCTTTTCGGCGCGCGCCTGTAGTGTCGCCAAAGTGCTGGAATATAGCTGGTACGTGAGCGCGGCGAAGTAGCCTTGCGCTGTGAGCGCCATGATCGAAAGGATGTAATTCCGGAGCCCGCCTTGCAGCACGAAGTCGAGTGCAATGGCGGCGGTGACCGGAAACGTTGTCACAAACACTGCCATCGGCAGGCTCGACGCGAGCATGCTGGATACTGCAACCACCAGCAAAATGACAAACAACATGAACGTACCGGAGTTGTCGTCGACGCTCACCGGATGGACCAGGATAAACATCCAGGCCAATCCGTAGAAAAGATCGAGCGTGATGAAACGCAGTCGCCAGGCGCGTATCGAAATCTCGTTAGCTGGCTTTTCGAGGAACTGCCGGCACTTTCTCACTATGACCGCGTGCGTCACCAGTACGGCCACCGTCCAGGTCCCAGCAGCCAATGCCCCGCTCCAAACGCTCGACATGAAGCCGACGGTCGCGACCAGAAGCAGAATGACGAATGATGCAGAAATCCGATTCTGCGCGTACTGGCGCAGCAACTCGTACTCGAAAGCCGGTTTGGTCTTGCCGGAGGAGGTCAAACGGTCACGCGCCTCGCGGACATGTTGAGTCGCAAGACGACGGTTCACCGGCGAGCTTTCCGGTGGCAGGGCGTTGAGATCTGGTTGTTCGCCGGAAATCGGCATCAACGGGCGCCGCACTCACAAAAGACCAGCGGCAGCGTTGCGCAAAATCCTTAAGACCAGGCTTAAGAGTGACCTAAAAACCCTGGTTAACGAACCCTTACAGGGCCTTTGACAGCCGATTTTGCCCATGTTCGGCTGAAGAGGGAGCTAAACGCATGGCTATGGGGTGGCCGAATGAGACTTTATGACAGCCGGCTCGCGCCGAATCCGCGCCGTACTCGAATTTTCCTGGCGGAGAAGGGCGTCACGATACCGACCGAACAGGTCGACATGGTGGCGATGCAGCACAAGACGCCGGAATATACGGCGATCAATCCGCTGCAGAGAATGCCGGCGCTGGTTCTCGACGACGGTACTATCATTACAGAGTCGATCGCGATCTGCCGCTATTTCGAGATGCAGCATCCTGACCCGCCGCTGTTCGGAGTCGGTCCGAAGGACGCCGCCATTGTCGAGATGTGGAACAGGCGTGCCGAGATCAATTTTTTTGCCAATGTCGCCGCTGTGTTTCGACACACGCACCCCGCAATGAAGGAGCTGGAGGTGCCGCAGGTACCTGCCTGGGCCGATGCCAACAGACCAGGTGTGACCTGGTTCCTTGAATTGATGGATCGCGAGCTTGCCTCGCGTGAATTTATTGCCGGCGATCGCTATAGCGTCGCCGATATCACGATGCAGGTTGCGGTCGACTTCATGAAGCCGAGTCGGCTCACGATGCCCGAGGGCGCAAACAACGTGAAACGGTGGCACACCGCCGTGTCAGCGCGGCCGAGCGCGAAAGCGTGACTGTAAGCGTGGGGCCGATATCAGCGATCGAGCAGTGCAATCAAGCTCGACGTATCCCAGCGCTTGCCGCCCATCGCCTGGATCTCAGAATAGAACTGATCGACTAGTGCGGTGACGGGAAGATGCGCGCCATTCTTGCGCGCCTCGCCCAGACAAATTCCCAAGTCCTTCCGCATCCAGTCGACCGCAAATCCGAAATCGAATTTGTTGGCGGCCATGGTCTTGTAGCGATTTTCCATCTGCCAGGATTGTGCTGCACCTTTGGAGATCGTTGCGATCAGTTTTTCGATGTCGAGGCCGGATTTTTTCGCAAAGTGCAATCCTTCGGCGAGGCCTTGCACCAGACCAGCGATACAGATCTGGTTGACCATCTTTGAGAGTTGTCCCGAACCCGGTGGCCCGAGCAAATTGCAGGCGCGCGCATATGACGCGATCACTTTTTCCGCGCGACTGAAAGGCTCAGGATCACCGCCGCACATTACCGTGAGAGCGCCGTTTTCTGCACCGGCCTGACCGCCCGACACCGGGGCGTCGACGAAATCAAAGCCCCCCTTTTTTGCCGCCGCGTAAAGCTCTCGGGCAATTTCGGCGGAAGCGGTCGTGTGATCCACGAATACCTTGCCCTTGCCCATGCCGGCGAAAGCACCATTCGGCCCGAGCGTCACTTCGAGCAGGTCATTGTCATTGCCCACGCAGGCCATCACAAAGTCCTGGCCCTCGGCGGCGGCTTTGGGGGTTGGGGCTGACTTGCCGCCATGTTGTTTGACCCATTGCTCGGCCTTGGCGCCGGTGCGGTTGTAGACGGTCACCTCGTGTCCACCCTTGTTCTTCAAGTGTCCCGCCATCGGGTAACCCATGACACCCAGACCCAGAAACGCCACCTTCGCCATTGCGTGTCTCCTTCACCTCTCTTGGCCGGCCGACAGCCGATGCCTATCTCCCAATAGGTCATTGCCGAGGCGGGTCCGTCAACCGCTTGCCGGCCAAGCCGATTGACCGGGCCGCCGCCTTGCATATGGTGACGCTCCAACCGGGAACATGCATCTATGGCAGTGAGCAAGGACCAAATCCTCGCAGCGCTGGCAAAAGTGCCATCGCCGAATGGGGTAGCGCTGCCCGATGCACGGGTCCTCTCCGACGTCGTGGTTTCCGACGGAAAAGTTTTTTTCTCACTGACGGTCGACGCAGCCGCGGTGAAGGCCTGGGAGCCTGTCCGCAAAGCCGCAGAGGACGCTGTTCGCGCAATTTCGGGTGTGCAGTCGGCGCTCGTTGCATTGACCGCCGAGCGCAGTGGAGCTTCTGGTAGCCAGCCTCAGAGGCCGGTTGGACAGAGCGCTCCGCGGCCCGCCCATCCAGCTGACAAGGTACAGCCGGGCATACCCGGCGTCGACGCGGTCATTGCAGTTGCGTCGGGGAAGGGTGGTGTCGGGAAATCCACGACGGCGGTCAATTTGGCGCTCGGCTTGCGCGACCTCGGCCTAAAGGTCGGCATGCTCGATGCCGACATTTACGGGCCATCGCTGCCGAAGCTGCTCGCAATCAGGGAAAAGCCACAGACGGTCGGAGGTACGCGCCTGAAGCCGATCGAGCGTTATGGACTGACCGTCATGTCGATCGGATTTCTGATTGATGAAGAGACGCCGATGATCTGGCGAGGGCCGATGGTGATGTCGGCAATCACGCAAATGCTGCGTGAGGTGGAATGGGGCACACTTGACGTCATGGTCGTGGACATGCCGCCGGGCACGGGCGATGCGCAGCTCACAATGGCGCAGCAGGTTCCGCTGAAAGGAGCCGTGATTGTTTCCACACCGCAGGATCTGGCTTTGATCGACGCGCGGCGCGGCGTTGCAATGTTCAAGCGTGTGAACGTGCCGGTGCTCGGTGTGGTGGAGAATATGAGCTACTTCCTGTGCCCAAGTTGCGGCACGCGATCCGATATTTTCGGTCACGGGGGTGCGCAGAAGGAAGCTGAGCGCCTCGGCGTGCCGTTCCTCGGGGAAGTTCCGCTCCATATGACGATCCGGGAAAAGTCGGATTCAGGTCGTCCGGTCGTTGCCACCGAACCGGATGGCCCGCACGCAAGAATCTATCGCGAGATTGCTGCGAAGGTGCGCGATCAAATCAAGGGTTCGGCGCAGGTGGCACCGAAAATTGTCATTGAGGCCTAAGCTTTATGGAAAGGGCCGCTGCTAGCTCTAACAAATCGACGGCTTGAACTATCGCGACTGGCGAAGCATTGTTCTGGTACGCTGATAAAATGTGCAAACCACCGGGATCATCTATTCGAGTGCGATCAAGGGAGGAAGTTATGAAACGCCGCAAATTTCTCGCTGCTTTGGGTACGGGTGCCGCTGCGGCCGCCGCTACAGCAATTGCCAAGCCGGCGATTGCACAATCTATGCCGGAGCTCAAATGGCGTCTCACCATGAGTTGGCCGAAGTCACTCGACACGCTCTATGGATCCTGCGAGACCTTTTCGAAATATGTATCTGAGGCGACCGACGGTAAGTTTCAGATTCAGCTTTTCGCTGGTGGCGAAATCGTTCCGGCACTGCAAGCACTCGACGCCGTGCAGAATGGCACGGTCGAGATGGGTCATAGCGCTCAATATTATTACATTGGCAAAGACCCGACCTGGGCACTGTTCTGCGCAACGCCGTTCGGCCTCAATACGCGCATGCAGAATGCGTGGTTCTATGAAGGCGACGGACAGACACTGATCGATGAATTCGGCGCCAAGTTCAATACCAAGTGCCTGCTGATGGGAAATACAGGCGCGCAGATGGGCGGCTGGTTCAAGAAAGAGATCAACACCGTCGATGACTTGAAGGGACTCAAAATGCGCATCGGCGGATGGGCCGGAAAGACGCTTGGCAAGCTCGGTGTTGTCGCCCAGCAGATCGCCGGCGGGGACATTTATCCTGCGCTCGAAAAGGGCACCATCGATGCAACGGAGTGGGTTGGGCCTTATGACGACGAGAAGCTCGGCTTCTACAAAATCGTGAAGTACTATTACTACCCAGGCTGGTGGGAAGGCGGCACGACCAATCACCTGCTGATCAATCTGCCAAAGTGGAACGAGTTGCCGAAGTCCTATAAAGCCATCGTATCTGCGGCGGCCGGCTTCGCTAATATAGAGGAGACGGCTCGCTACGACGCCCGTAACCCGCAAGCCTTAAAGCGGCTGGTGGCAAATGGGGTTCAGTTGCGGCCGTTTTCGACCGCGATCATGGAAGCTTGCCTAAAGGCATCGAACGAAGTGAACGCCGAGACCTCAGCCGCGAACCCGAGCTACAAGAAGGTCTGGGATTCAATCGCGGCTTTCCGGCGCGATCAGTATTTGTGGTGGCAGGTCGCTGAATACGGCTACGACAGCTTCATGATCCGCACGGCCGCGAGAAGCTGAAAACTCATTGCGGCGAGAGCCTGGACCGGGGCCGGCCAAGGGGCCGGCCCCGTCTTTTTCAGCCGCTATTTTCACGTGTTCGAGCATTTACAACTTTCGTCGAACCCGTGCACACTGGATTTAGCCGGCTGGCTCCGCCATGGTTCCGGCCATACCCCCTAAAGACCTGTGCATGGGGGACAGTGGGGCTTCCGCTATAAAGATCTAAGGGAGGATAAGGGATGAAACGTCGTGAATTCTTGAAGGCCGCCGGCCTTGGGGTTGCCGCGAGTGCGGTCGCCGCTCCGGCAATCGCGCAATCTGCGCCGGAGATCAAATGGCGCATGACGGCCAGCTGGCCGAAGTCGCTCGACACGCTCTGGGGCGGTTGCGAAGTTATGGCGAAGGCTGTTGCCGAAGCGACCGACAATAAATTCCAGATCCAGACGTTCGCGGCTGGCGAAATCGTGCCCGGACTGCAGGCGCTCGATGCGGCTTCGGCCGGAAATGTCGAGATCGGCCACACGGCGTCGTACTATTATTTCGGCAAGGATCCGACATTCGCCTTCGGCACCTCAGTGGCCTTTGGTCCCAATCAGCGTCTGAATCAGGGTTGGTACACGCTCGGCGGCGGCAAAGAAGTGCTCAACGAGTTTTACAAGAAATATAACGTGCACTCTCTGCTTGTCGGCAACACGGGTTGCCAGATGGGCGGATGGTTCCGGAAGGAAATCAATACGGTCGACGATCTTAAAGGTCTCAAGATGCGTATCGGCGGTTTCCCGGGCCGGGTGCTGCAGAAGCTCGGTGGCGTGCCACAGCAGATTGCCGGCGGCGATATCTATCCGGCGTTGGAAAAAGGCACGCTAGACGCATGCGAGTGGGTCGGGCCTTACGACGACGAGAAGCTCGGCTTCTATAAGATCGCTCCGCATTACTACTATCCGGGTTGGTGGGAAGGCGGCTCCATGATCTTTGCCTTCGTCAACATGGATAAGTGGAATGCGTTGCCCAAGGCCTATCAAGCCGTCCTGGAGCAGGCCGGTGCGTATGCCAACACCTGGATGGTTGCCAAGTATGATCAGCTCAATCCAGCTTCGCTCCGTAAGCTTTTAGCCGGCGGAACCAAACTGCATTCGTTTTCTGGTCCGATCATGGAGGCAAGCTACAATGCCGCCATGGAGTTGCACGGCGAGATCGCGAAGGAAAATCCAAGCTTCAAGAAGGTCAACGACTCGATGCTGGATTTCACCAAAAACGGCTATCAGTGGTTCCAGGTGGCCGAATACAGCTACGACACCTTCATGATCCGCAAATCGCGCGGCTAAGAGACACGCGAATGCGAAACCCGGGGCCACAAGCCCCGGGTTTTTTATTTGGGTCGTCCAGCGTTATTTGGGCAAGTCAAAAGTCGGCGGCGCCAAATCCGGCATCTGAATTTCAATCTTGACCTTCGAAGGGTCCACCTTGGTACCTTTGTCGATCCAATATGTCACAGACTGCGGCCAGACAATAACAACCGCGACAAGGATTACCATCGTGCCGATCCAAGGGATCGCTCCCCAGTAGATGTCCGATGTCTTGATTGATCTCGGAGCAATACCCCGCAAATAAAACAGCGCGAATCCAAACGGGGGATGCATGAAGCTCGTCTGAATGTTGGCGCAGATCAACACGCCGAACCAGATCAGGTCGATCCCGAGTTTGTCAGCGGCTGGCGCCAGCATCGGAATGATGATGAAGGCGATCTCGAAGAAGTCGAGGAAGAACGCGATCACGAAGATGAAGGCGTTGACGAAGATCAGGAAGCCGAGCTGCCCGCCGGGAAGAGAGGTCAAAAGGTCTTCAATCCAAACCTTGCCACCCACGCCCTGAAACACGAGGCTAAACACGCGCGCGCCGATCAGGATGTAGGTCACCATGGCAGTGATGCGCATAGTTGACGCCATGCCTTGGTAGAGAAGGGGCCAGGTCAGCGTGCCGTAGGAGAATGCCAACGCCAGCGCGCCGACCACTCCCATCGCACCAGCCTCGGTGGGCGTGGCGAGCCCCATAAAGATCGTGCCGAGAACGAGGAAGATGAGGCCGAGCGAGGGGATCATGCCGCGCATGCAGCGCTTCCAGAGTGCCCAACCCTGCAGCGTACGGGCTTCCTTCGGAAGCGCCGGGACGGTCTCAGGCCACATGATACTGACGAACAAAACCCAAGCGCAGAACAGCAGAACCTGAAGAAGGCTTGGCCCGAGTGCGCCAGCGTACATGTCGCCAACTGAGCGTCCCAATTGATCGGCTAGAACGACGAGCACCAGTGATGGCGGAATAAGCTGAGTGATTGTGCCCGATGCGGCAATGACGCCCATCGTGTGGCGAACGGAGTATCCGAATTTGAGCATTGGGGTCATTGAGATGACGCCCATCGCAATGACCGAAGCGGCCACCGTTCCGGTGATGGCGCCGAGGACCGCTCCGACGAATATCACCGCGTAGGAAAGACCGCCGCGCACCGGCCCGAACAGCTGCCCAAAAGAGTCGAGCAAATCTTCCGCGAGCCCGCACCGCTCTAGAATGGCGCCCATGAAGGTGAAAAAGGGAATTGCGAGCAGCAGATCGTTCGAGACGATTCCGAACAATTGGTACGTGAGGTTCCCAAGGAAGTCCGGACGGATCAGGCCGAATTCGATGCCAAGAAAGCCGAAGAACAGCCCCGTTGCAGCCAGCGAAAAGGCGGCGGGATAGCCGATAAGCATGAATAAAATCATGCCCACGAACATCAAAGGTGCGAGATGTTCGGAGATCCAGGTCATTGCAACGGCTTTTCGTATTTGAATTCGGCGTCGATCACATGCTCAAGCGCGGCCACGCGCTTGATGATTTCCGAGACGCCTTGCATTGCCATCAGGAAAAATCCGACCGGCAATAGCAGCTTCACCGGCCAGCGAACCAAGCCACCCGCATTCGAGGAAGCCTCATTGATTGTCCAGGATTCGACGAACCACGGCCATGTGAAGTAGGTGAGGATTACGCAGATCGGCAACAGAAACAGAAGCCCGCCTACGATGTCGATCCAAATTCGGGTGCGCTCGGACGCAAGGCCGTAAAAGAGATCGACGCGGACGTGCTCGTTCATTTTCAGGGTATATGGTCCACCGAGCAGGACCATGCCGGCGAACATGTACCACTGGATTTCAAGCCACCCGTTCGAGCTCTCGCTGAATAAATAGCGGCTGCCCGCGTTGCCCGCACTGATGAGTGCTGCCAGCAAGACCAGCCAGTTCGCGACGACAGCAAATTGCGTGTTGAACCAGTCGATCCCGCGACTGATCGCAAGCAGACTCTTCACACCTCATCCCCACAGAGGCTTAGGAAATTGTCCCGCCCCCAAAGTTCGTCCCCCCCTGGACCTTGGCCTACGCAACGGGATGCAAGCCAAGACCGCCACCTAATCCGATGCCCATATCCGGCGTCAATGGAGAATTTCGTCGATATGCGAAGAAAAACCCGCACGGCCGCTATATCACCGAATTGTGGGCAACGGACCAGTCGGACGATGGAAACACGACGTAAAAATCCAGAAATTGTCCCGTTGGCCGGGCGAATAAGCCTGTCCTGCGCCAGCGAGAATATCTGGATCGAATGGCGCAGTCGCACTAACCGCCGGTCATGCTCATGTGGCGAGGCAATGCCGGCTGCAGATGCCTGCGGTCGATCACAAAGTCATGGCCTTTCGGCTTACGAGAAATTGCCTCGTCGATAGCAGAACAAAGGAATTCGTTGCTCTCGGACGCGCGCAATGGACTGCGCAAATCGGCAGCATCGTTCTGACCAAGACACATATAGAGTGTACCGGTGCAAGTGATGCGAACGCGATTGCAAGATTCGCAGAAGTTGTGCGTCAACGGAGTAATAAAACCGAGGCGGCCGCCGGTCTCCTTTACACGCACGTAGCGAGCAGGGCCTCCCGTACGATAGTCGATGTCTTCGAGCGTAAATCGCTCTGCCAATCTTGCTCGCACAATCGACAGCGGCAGATACTGATCGAGACGCGATTCATCGACGTCGCCCAGAGGCATGACTTCGATCACGGTGAGATCCATACCTCGTCCGTGAGCCCACTCGAGCAAATTGACGATCTCGTCTTCGTTAACGCCCTTCAATGCGACCGCGTTGATCTTGATATCAAGACCTTGCGCCTGTGCCGCCTCGATTCCATCCATGACATTCTCAAGATCGCCCCAACGCGTGATGGCGCGAAATCTATCTGCATTGAGCGTGTCGAGCGAAATATTGATTCGTCTGATGCCATTCGCTTTCAGCTCCGCTGCATATTTCTGCAACTGCGAACCATTGGTCGTCAGCGTCAATTCCTTGAGTGCGCCGCTGGTAAGGTGGCGAGAGAGGGAGGACACCAAAGTCATGATGCCACGTCGGACAAGCGGCTCCCCGCCGGTCAGGCGCAATTTGTTGACGCCTTTTTCTATGAATGTGCTGCAGAGCCGATCGAGTTCCTCAAGACTCAGAAGATCTGCCTTTGGCAGGAACGTCATGTGCTCCGACATGCAGTAGACGCAGCGAAAGTCGCAGCGGTCCGTCACCGAGACTCGCAAGTACGTGATGGCGCGCTGGAACGGGTCGACCAACTGCGGCGCACCCGACCCGCCGCGGTCAAACTCGATGACAGATGTGTCGCTCATCAACGTCATGGTCTCTACGCATACGTTCGCAGGCCGCTACATCACCATATAGGGAGTCTGGCCGATATTGGCTATGTCGTCTAGGAATCGCGTACCAACTATGGCCGCCTGCGACCGGGCCACGCCATCAATTCAGGATATTCAGCCGGCTATTGGCGTACGGGCGGCGCGCCTGTCGGCCAGGGTGACGCGGGCTGTGCCGGTGCTGCCGTCATCGGCGCGGGAGCGGCCGATGCGGTCGGCCTCTTTGTGGCCGGTTTCTTGGCGACCGGCTTTTTGGTGGCCCGAGGCTGCTGTTGAGCGGGCGTGAGTTCGACGACCACCGGGTTGGGTCCAAAACGCGGAGCCTCACCGGTCGCCTGAACCATATCCAGCCTTTCAGATTCAGGCGCGTAGCCGTTGAGTGTGAACGTCACGGTGAGTGGCGCTTCGACCGGCAATGCAAGCGAGCAGGGCGTGCGGCACGTCTGGCCGTTGGATGTTTTGGCTTCGGCACCGGGTGGCTCCGACTCGAAACTTACGGTGTCCAGCATTGGACCCGACTTTAGTCCGCCGAAGCTCATCCAATCAGGTGACGAAGAACATGCAGCGAGTGCAAGGACACCGCCGGCAATCATGAGAACTCGATACATCATATTAAACGTCCCACCTCGGGCGACTTCAGGTCGCCCGCCCGTCGCAAGGATAGGGGCGCACCCATGCAGGTGCAACATATTGCGCCCCGTTAACCTTACTGCATTTAACCATAATTCGGTACCTGTCTCAGAACCCGGACGAAATTGCGGCAACCGCCACCGGCAACTCTGAGAAATGACTGATAATCCGGTCCGGACCAAATTCCGTAATAGGCCGCTCGCTATAGCCAAAGTCGACGGCGATAACGGGGACGCCAGCCGAACGCGCCGTGCGAATGTCGGTGATGGAATCACCGATCATGACGGTGGTCTCCGGTCTCCCGTTGGCCGCACTTACTGTCCGTCGCAAGATCTCCGGATCAGGTTTTTGCATGCCGAAAGTGTCCTGGCCGCAGATCGCAACAAAGCGATCGGCGAGCCCTAATTTGCCGAGCAGGCGAACGGACAGGACTTCGAGCTTGTTCGTGCAGACGGCGAAACGGCAGCCGCGTGCGGCGAGAAGGTCAAGGGCATCTGTGAGGCCCGGAAAGGGAAGTGATCGATCAGTGAGATGTTCGGAATAGTGCGCGACAAAATCCTTGAACAATTGCTCAAGCTTATTTGGCGAAAGAACGCGACCTTGGGCATTGAAGCCGCGCGCAATCATCACCCGGGCGCCTCCGCCCACAAAATTCCGTGCGTGCTCGTAGGCCAGTGGCGCAAACCCTTCCCGCGCGAAAATCACATTTAGAGTGTCGACGAGGTCGGGTGCCGTATCGACAAGCGTACCATCGAGGTCGAAGACAATGGTGGGAGCGGACATAGGGGATCGCTAGCTTTCGTTCAGTCTGGTTGCAAGGCTGATTTACCTTTTAGCCATCCCGCCAATTTTCGGCTATTCATATTGAAGGATCGGGGCTAGATAGGCTCGACGTTCCAGGCCTAAGTCGACGACCAACTACACACAGCTGGCATGCTGATGAACTCCGATGCCTACAAGCGCGCGGCCGCAGCTCGTGCAGTCGAATTTGTACGTCCAGGCATGCGGCTCGGGCTGGGAACTGGCTCGACCGCAAAGCATTTTGTCGAACTGGTCGGCGAACGTGTCCGCGCTGGTCTTGACGTCGTCGCAGTGCCCACGTCGGACGCGACGTTGGCGGATGCCAAACGTTGCGGCATTACTCTGACCACACTTGACGACACGCCTCAGCTTGATCTGACGATAGATGGCGCCGATGAAATTGCGCCGGATCTTTCCCTGATTAAGGGGGGCGGCGGCGCCTTGCTGCGGGAGAAAATCGTCGCTGCAGCTTCGGAGCGCATGATTGTTATCGCCGACGAGAGCAAATGCGTCGATGTGCTTGGCCGGTTTCCACTGCCGGTCGAAGTCGTTCCATTTGGTGTCGCGGCCATACAACGATCGATCGAGGCGGCGATAAAACGCGTCCAGAAGGCCGGCTCGCTGGTGATACGACAGTCTAAGAACGGCCATCCTTTTGTCACTGACGGCGGCCACTGGATTATCGATGCCGAGCTTGGCCGGATTGACGACCCCGCTGCTTTGGCGCATGCGCTTGCGGCGGTACCCGGGGTCGTGGAACA
>Ga0207695_10009042_pt1 | contig 12381 bp, 9 predicted proteins | sample KBSC54metaG_FD_184354 | JGI IMG/M metagenome (GOLD analysis project Ga0207695, IMG submission 184354) | Corn rhizosphere microbial communities from Kellogg Biological Station, Michigan, USA - KBS C5-4 metaG (SPAdes) (version 2) | ecosystem: Host-associated > Plants > Roots > Rhizosphere > Soil...
GCTCGTTGCCGCCGCTCGTGCGCGACGAAGTTGATCCGGCGACCGTCGCCCGCGCTGTCCAGTCCGCGCTGTCGGGCCAGAAGCCGACCATGTCGGAAGCTGAGTACAAGGCGACCAAGGAAGCCTTTGTGACCCAGCTGCAGGCCAAGGCCAAGGCTGAGTACACCCAGGTGGCCGCCAAGAACAAGACCGAAGGCGACGCCTTCATTGCCAAGAACAAGACCGCCCCTGGCGTGAAGACCACGGCTTCGGGCCTGCAGTACCAGGTCATCAGCCAGGGTTCGGGCGCACGTCCGGGTCCGAACGACACCGTGCAGGTCAACTACGTCGGCACGTTCGTCAATGGCGAAGCGTTTGACGATTCGTCCAAGCACGAAGGTGGCGGCCCGGCTCCGATTCCGCTCGCTGGCGTGATCCCGGGTTTCCGCGAAGGCCTGCAGTTGATGCAGACCGGCGGTCACTACAAGTTCTTCATCCCGTCGACCCTGGCCTACGGCGCACAGCCGCAGAACGGCTTCCCGCCGAACGCGACCATCATCTTCGACGTGACCCTCGTCAAGACCGGTCCGACCCCGGCTGGCGGCGGCGACGGCGCAGGCAAGTAAGCCTAAGCCTTAGTAAGCACCATCCGACGGGGCGCGAAGCGATTCGCGCCCCGTTGTTTTTGTGAACTAGCAAGTTGCGGCCTGCTAAAATCGGCCGTCTTGAGATTTCGGGAATCCCCGCGACAATGAAAGTCACCATTTTCGGCACTGGTTACGTAGGTCTGGTTACCGGCGCCTGTCTGGCTGAAATGGGCAATCACGTCGTCTGCGTCGATATCGATGCAGGCAAGGTCGAGCGCCTGAAGCGTGGCGAGATCCCGATCTACGAGCCGGGCCTGGAGCCCATCGTCAAGCGCAACCACGCCAGTGGCCAGCTGGACTTCACCACCGAGGCGCAGCCGGCGATCGAGCATGGCCAGGTGATCTTTATCGCCGTGGGCACGCCACCGGACGAAGATGGCAGTGCCGACCTGAAATATGTACTCAGTGTGGCTCGGACCATCGGTCAGCATCTGGATCGCTATGCCGTCGTGGTCAATAAATCCACCGTGCCGGTCGGCACCGCCGATCGCGTGCGCGATGCGGTAGCGGCCGAGCTGAAAGCTCGTGGTGCCGCGGCCGAATTCGACGTGGTGTCCAATCCCGAATTTCTCAAAGAAGGCGATGCAGTCGAAGACTGCCTGCGCCCCGATCGCATCATCATCGGCAGCTCCAGCGAACGCGCCATCAATGTGCTGCGCAAGCTGTATGCGCCGTTCAATCGCAACCACGAACGCACTGTCGTCATGGATGAGCGATCGGCGGAGCTGACCAAGTACGCCGCCAATGCGATGCTGGCGACCAAGATCAGCTTCATGAACGAGATCGCCAATATCGCCGAGCGCGTAGGAGCCGACGTGGAATTGGTGCGTCAGGGCATCGGTTCGGATCCGCGCATCGGTTATCACTTCATCTACCCGGGTGCGGGCTATGGCGGCTCGTGCTTTCCGAAAGACGTGCAGGCGCTCGAGCGCACGGCGCGTGGCGTCGGTTACGACGCGCGCTTGCTCGCTGCCGTCGAATCGGTCAATCACGATCAGAAGCTCAAGTTGTTCGAGCTGATCAGCCAGCATTTCGATGGCCAGCTCGCTGGCAAGACCATTGCGCTATGGGGGTTGGCCTTCAAGCCGAACACCGATGACATGCGCGAGGCATCGAGTCGCCGCCTGATGGAGGCTTTGTGGGAAGTGGGCGCGAAAGTGCAGGCGTTCGATCCCGAAGCGCGCGAAGAGACACACCGTGTCTATGGCGATCGCGACGACCTGAAGCTCTGCGACAACGCCTATCAGGCATTGAACGGTGCCGACGTGCTTGCCATCGTCACTGAGTGGAAAGCCTTCCGCAGCCCTGATTTCGCGCGTATTCGCGCCAGCCTCGGCAGCCCGGCGATTTTCGACGGCCGCAACCTGTACGATCCCAAGCAGGTTGAGGAAGCCGGGTTGGCGTATTACGGTATCGGCCGCGGCCGAAGCTTGAGGGCCTGAGTTTGTCCGATCTTACGCTCGAGCAACGCCTGACCGAGCTGGAGGTGAAACTCACCTTCATCGACGACACGGTCAATGCATTGGGGGCCGCTGATGCGGACCAGTCACAGCGCATTGCCGTTTTGGAGCGCATCATCCGCGATCTACGCAGCGAGCTATCAACAATGCGCGTATCGCAAGGGCACGATCCGCATAGCGAACCGCCGCCTCCGCATTACTAGTTTTCTTTTTCTTCTAAGCGTTCTACGAGTTCACGATCATGGCCGAATCCCTGCGCGATCAGCTGCTCAAAAGCGGCATCGTCAAACAGGTGCGCGAAGAGAAGCGCGCTTCGTCTCCGCCTGCCGGCAAGCCGCAAGGCAAGCCGCCGCATCAGGGCAAGCCCGCACATCGCGGGCACGGTAAACCACAACAGCAGAACGCTCCGCGCAAGGATGGCGAGATCGACCTGGCCAAGGCCTACGCGGTGCGTGCGCAAACCGAAGCGGCCGAACGCAAGCGCGCCGAGCAGGAAGCCGCCGAGCTGGCGCGCCTGAAGCGCGAGCGCAAACAGAAAATCGAAAAGCTGTTGCAAGGCCAGTCATTGAACAAGGCCGACGCCGACCAGGCACGTCACTTCGAATACGGTGGCAAGATCCGCCGCGTCTATGTCGATGCAACGCAGCTCGCCGCGATCAACACGGGCGACCTGGGCGTAGTGCAGCAGAACGGTCGCTATTTCCTGGTAACGCGTGAACTCGCCGAACAGGTACGCGAGATCGATGCACATCTGGTGGCTTTGCTGGTCGATCCCAGTGCCGGCGGTGTCGGCGAAGATGGTGTGCCGGATGATTTGATGTGGTGAGGCGGTGAGAGTGCGTGTGGTCGGTAAGTGATCTGCGAGCGCCTATTGTTTGCAGCTCCGGTGAAGCTGGGAGCGAGGAGTGAGGAGTGAGAGAGAGCCGGCACGAGCGAGTCTTACTTCTTCCGCGCGCCCCAGGCTCCAGAGAGCCAAAAGCACTCAACGTTGAAACTCGCCACAGTCAGTCCCCTCTCCCCTGGTTCTACCGGGGGAGAGGGTTAGGGCGAGGGGGGGCTTTAAGCCCTCAAGCCAACGACGCCTCGCGCAGCAATTCGGCGTACCTCAGAAGCGCCTGAAGTGTCATCTGACGATTCGAGTAGGCCTTACGAACGGTTTTATCTCTCAATGCTGCTCAGAGCCTTTGATCTGAGGCCATTTCTTTTTGGTTGGTTACTTTCTCTTTACTCCGGACCTGAAGGTCCTGCGCCCTCCGGACCGGCTTCGCCGTTCGCATGCGCTACGTGCAAGCGTGGGCCCGCAAAGAGAAAGTGACTCGCTCGCCGGCAGGCGAGTGAAATGCCCGCTGCGTAAGTGGCCCGGTCGCGGGAACATACAGGCAAGTACGAGGCCGCCACGCAGCCAGCTTCTGAGGGACTACGAAGCGGTAAGGCGCTGGATGACCAGCTTCGCTGTTGAAAAGCGCCTCCGGCGTTCGCCGGGATGACGATGTAGGGGGGGCGGCAGGGACGATGAACTCTTTCGGCTAGCAAAGAGAAGATGACTGGCTCGCCGGCAGGCGAATGAAACGCCCGCTACGTAGCGGTCAAGTAGACCGAACACACAGCCAAGAACGAAAGTTACCGGACCCTGGCTTTAGCCGGGGCGACGAAGCATGAGGGGGCGATATAGCCCCCTCATGCCATCGACTCAAACATCCTCAAACTCAAATCCCGTCTTGGCCAACGCCGAGTGCTCCCAACCACCCTTGGGAGCAAACCGCTCACCATAACGCTGCGCCAACCGCTCAAGCTTCCCGCGAACAACGCCAACCCCCTCGCTGCGCAGATACTGAATCGGACCACCGCGAAACGGCGCGAAGCCGGTACCGAAGATCACGCCCGCGTCGAGCAGGTCGGCATCGTCGACGACACCATCGCCCAGGCAGGCGACAGCTTCGTTGACCATGGGCAGGATCATGCGGTCCTGCAAATCAGCCGGCACCACATAGTCGGGGTCGACTTCCGGTTTCTGCGGCTTGCCCTCATGCCAGGTATACAAACCCTGGCCATCCTTCTTGCCGCGCTTTCCGGCCTCGAGCTTGTCTTCAAGCCCCGCCGGCAATTCCAGCCCCAGGAAGGGGGCGAGTTCCTTGCCGACCGAAGCGCAAACGTCCAGGCCGACGGTGTCGGCCAGTTCGATCGGCCCCATCGGCATGCCGAATTTCTTCGCTTCCCTGTCCAGCACCGGGCCGGGAATGCCTTCGTTGTACAGGCGCATGGCTTCGAGCAAATACGGCATCAGGATGCGATTGACCAAAAAGCCCGGTGTGCCCTTGACCGCAATCGGCAATTTGCCGATCGCCTTGCAGAAGGCGAGCGCGCGCTTTTCAAAGGCCGGGTCGAGACGGTCATGGCGCACCACCTCCACCAGCGGCATCTGCGCCACGGGATTGAAGAAGTGCAGCCCGAGGAAATGCTGGGGTTTCTGCAAGCCCTTGCTGAGCTCATCGAGTGGAATGCTCGACGTATTGCTGGCGAGGATTTCGTCGGCCTGAAATTGCGGTTCGATGGTCGCGTAGAGTGCTTCCTTGGCTTGCGCGTTTTCGAAGATGGCCTCGATGGCCAGATCGGCTTCCTTGATGCCGTTGCCTTCGACATCGGCGCGCAGGCGGGCCAGCGTGGCCTGCACCTTGTCCGGGTTCTTGAGTTTTTTCTCGTACAACTCGCGTGCACGATCCAGCGCCGGCTGGATGAACTTCATCTCGCGATCCTGCAAGGTGACGTTGAAGCCCTTGAACGCGGCCCATGCGGCGATATCGCCGCCCATCACGCCTGCACCGACGACGTGCACATGCTCGATGCCGTGCTCGATGCCGCTGCCTTGCGATTTCAAACGCTCTTGCAGGAAGAACACGCGGATCAGGTTTTGCGCGGTCGGTGTCGTCGCCAGCTTGGCGACCGACTTGGCCTCCAGCTTCAGGCGCTGGTTGATACTGCTGCCACCTCGGCGCCATACGTCGATCGTGGCGAACGGCGCCGGGTAGTGTTCCTTGCGCACCTTTGCCGCAGTCTGCTTGACCACCATGGGCGCCAGCACCTGGCGCACCGGCCAGATATTGGTTGCCCAGGCCTTGGCTCGCTGTGCGAAAGGCCGTGTGTGCGGACGGCGCAGCAGGCTGCGTGCCTCGGCCAACAAGTCGGCCGAAGGGGCGAGGCGGTCGACCACGCCCAGGGCAAGGGCGCGCTTGGCCGACAAGGCCCGGCCGGTCAGCATGATCGGCAGCGCTTCGGTTGCCCCGATCAACCGCGGCAAGCGGGCGGTGCCGCCCCAGCCGGGATGAATGCCGAGCATCACTTCAGGCAAGCCGATCCGGGTCTTCTCGTCGTCGGCCGCTACACGCTGGCGGCAGGCCAGGATCAGTTCGGTGCCGCCGCCCATGCAGGCGCCATGGATAGCAGCGACCGTCGGGCAGGGCAGGCGGGCCAGGGCTTCATAGACCCGTTGGCCGTTTTCGATGTTTTCCAGCACGGTACCGTGCTGGGCGTACTTCACGAATTCCTTGATGTCGGCGCCCACCGCAAAGCCAAATGGCTTGGCTGAGTGGATCAGCACGCCGGCCGGCTTTTCGATGGCCAGGCGCTCGACGATCTGGCCGAGCTCGTCGAGCACGGCGCGCGAGATCGCGTTGACGTGGGCATCGGCCCGGTCGAGGGAGAGGGTGACGATGCCGCTGTCGTCCAGGCTCGTCTTCCAATGGTTGAAGCGCAATCCTTCGAACATGGTGATAGGGGACGTGGCTTAGAAGCTGCTCACCATACCTTCCCGTAGCGATGATTGCGAGACGACGGCCAGACCCGGAAACGGGTTGTTTATCTCCGCTTGCGAAGCCGGGGTTAAACCGCCTTGTGCGCTACCGCATGAATCGGTTCGCAAAATGCTGCCAATCCGGAAGAAAGCGACTTTAGCTATTGTGCTCGCCCCTGGAGTGCGTAATTTTACCTAACCCATGAATACTTCCCTGGCCACCCCCGCCGCACCTGCCGGCACCGAGATATTCGAGCGCATCCTTGCTGCGCCCGGCGGGCTGCTTGCGCTCGATGGTGGGGATACCGATGCACTGGTCGACCAGTTCCGGGCGTTGGTGCGCCACTCCGGGCAGTCGGTCTACCTATGGCTGCCGGATATCGGGCTGGACAACCTTCGCGAAGCACATGCTCGCGTGCCCGGTAGCCAGCGGCTGGGGCAGGCGCTGCGCTTCGTACAGCAAAGTATTCATTTCGGCATCTATCTGTTTCGGGGCATGCCCACGCCGCTGGCCGCCTCGGAGCTTAGCCTGCTGCGCCAACTTGCCCGTAGCCAGACCGAACAGGTACGCCGCGTCGTGCTGCTGGATGCCTCACGCGGGGTGCTCGACAGCCTTGCCGATGTGCTCGTCCACGTCGATTGCGCAGCCAAGCCGGAAGTCCGTCCGCGTCTTCGCGACGGGCGCTGGCTGCTTTAACGGCGCCGCTTATGGATAAGGCTGCCACCGGTGTTCTGATCATTGCCGCCCAGCGCGAACTGCGCCGGGAGCTGTTCGATTTGTTCGATCATGAAGAACTGCATCCGGTGGTCTACTCGGCGCGCGATCTCACGCATGCCCGCCAATTGCTGCAGGAACAGCCCAAGCTGGACTTGGCCGTGCTGGTCTGCGACGGCGATGCGCGGCATACGCGCCAGAACGTGGAAACGTTGCGCCAGTGGCCATCGTGCACGATAACGCCGTTGCTGCTGATACTGACTGAAAGCTCCGGGCTGAAACCCAGCGAACTGCCTGCCGAAGTGGCCGATTGGCTCTATGCATCGCAGATCGCCAACGAATTGATCGGCCGCTGGCGGCGACTGGCGCATTTGTCCGCGCCGATCGTGGCGTTGCCCACGGCAACTGCGACACCGGGGGATCGTGGCGATTACCGTTTTGCGTTCGACGAGGCCGATACCGAGTGGGTAGTAGTGGACCCGGTACGCGAACGCATCATCGAGTCCAGCGTCGCCATGATCCGCCACAGCGGCTTGTCGTTGGCGCGCTTGTCCAAGCTGCCGGTCGCCGAACTGTTCCAGTTCGAGCAAGCGGATATTCACAAGCTGATTGGCGAGGGTTCGCGCCAGTGGCATCGCTGCAAGCGCCTTTCGGCCAGCGGCAGCGACAGCGGGCAAGCCAGTGCACGCAAGGTCAGGCATCAGGGGCGCGACGCGGTCGCGTTCTCGTTTCGCAGCGACCGCCCGGCGGTGCGCGCGGAACCCGCGCTGGATCTGCTGATGCGGCTGTTCAATTCCGGCGGCGGTGACGATGGTGTCGAGGCCGCTGCCAAACTGCTTTACGACGCCCTGGAGCTGGACTACTTCGCACTGTGGTCGGCGCGCCCGGAAGAAAGCAGCGCGCCCACGCAGCTATTGCAGTTGTGGCGTGGCGAAAACCGAACCTGGCCGAGTCCTGGCCTGCAAAGCTCGTTGCGTCTTGTACTCAATGGCCAGCCCATGTTGCACCAGGGCGATGCGCGCCGCCTGGCCGCAGTCGACCCGTTGCTCGAGCAGCTGGCACTCAACGGCTTTGCCGGCCTGCCGTTGCTCGACGAGCGACGCAATGTGCTCGGCGCCCTGCTGGTGGGTACCCATCAGCCATTCGGTAACATGGACATTATCGGGCCGACACTGCGCGTCGCAGCGACACGCTTCGCCCATGCGTTGGAACTTAAGCGCACGCGAGAGCAGGGCCGCGCGGAAGGCCTGCTCGATGCACTGACCGGCTTGCCCAACCGGCTGCTGTTCAACGATCGCCTGGACATGATCATTCGGGAGGCTACCCGTACGGGCGAATGCTTCGCGTTGCTGTTTGTCGACCTGGATCGTTTCAAGACCATCAACGATACGCTTGGCCATGCCGTGGGCGATCAGGTGCTGATAACCGCTACCCAGCGCCTGCGTACCAGCGTGCGCGCGTCCGATACAGTGGCCCGTTACGCGGGCGATGAATTTGTCGTGGTGCTTCGGCATATCGTCAAGAACGAAGACGTGCTGCGCATCGCCGAGAAGATCGTGCAACTGATGCAGTCGCCGTTGCGGATCGATGACGGTACCGAACTGCAGGTCACCACCTCCATTGGCGTCAGCTTTTATCCGGACGACGCCGACGATGCGGAGACCCTGCTCAAGCATGCCGATGAGGCGATGTATGCGGCCAAGAGCCTGGGTCGGAACAATTTCCAGATTTACGAAGTCAGCGCCGAGCAGGCGCAGCAGCAGAATCTCGCGCTGAAATCGCGCCTGCGCCACGCCGAAAGCAATGGCGAGCTGCGGGTCTTTTTTCAGCCGCAGGTCGATGCCAAGACCGAAGACATCGTCGGCATGGAAGCCTTGGTGCGCTGGGAGCACCCGGAACTGGGCTACATCGGCCCCGGTTTCTTTATCCCGCTGGCCGAGGAAACCGGCCTGATTATTTCGATCGGCGAGTGGGTGCTGCGCGCGGCCTGCCGCCTGGCCCAGGAGTGGGAGCGAAAGTTCGGCTTGCGGCTGCGCCTGGGCGTGAATCTCTCAGCCGTGCAATTGATGCAGCCCAATTTTCTCGACGTAGTCTCCGCGGTGCTGCAGGAAACCGGGCTCGATCCGGGCCTGCTGGAAATGGAAATTACCGAGAGCATCAGTATCAAGGCCGCTCCGAACCTGATGGAAAACCTGCACGGTTTGCACAAGCTGGGCTGCCGCATCGCGATCGACGATTTCGGCACGGGCGCGGCCTCGCTGGACTACCTGCGCAAGCTGCCGGCGGACCGGATCAAGATCGACCAGAGCTTCGTGCGCAATATCGGGGTCGATCCGGATGACGAAGCGATCGTGCGCACCACCATCGAGATGGCCCACCGCCTCAAGCGCGGTGTCGTTGCTGAAGGGGTGGAGATCGAGCAGCATCTGCAGTTCCTTCGCGCCAACCATTGCGACGAATTGCAGGGCTACCTGTTTTGCCGTCCGCTGCCGGTGCCCACCTTCGAAAAGCTGCTCTCCGAGCGCCAGCGCCTGGTCGTCACCGCCGGCGACTGACTTGCCAGCCGCGGCGGTGGCCCCATATCGATGGATACCGGGGCTCGTTCCGGCCCAATGCGGGCGGGTGTGGGGTTGTCATAGGATGGGGCTGCGTGATGAACGCCTTCGTGCTGAACTTAACGCCAGGATGCTTGTCTGACTTCATCGTTCTCATCCGGCGCACTTTATGCTTGTAACAGCGGTAACGAAGGAGACGGCCCGGATGGGCGAAAACGAACTGGATCGCGCGCTGGTTGAGCGAGTCCAAAGCGGGGACAAGCGGGCGTTTGACCTGTTGGTACGCAAGTACCAACACAAGGTGATCGGCCTGATTTCGCGCTATGTGAACAATTACGCCGAGTGCGAAGACGTCGCCCAGGAAGCCTTTGTGCGCGCATGGCGCGCTATAGGCTCGTTCCGTGGCGAGAGCGCGTTCTATACATGGATGTACAAGATCGCCGTCAATACCGCCAAAAACCACCTGGTGGCGATGGGGCGTCGCCCCCCAACCGACGATATCGCTGTCGAAGATGCCGTTTTCGTGCCCGGCGCTGACCGGATGCATGAGAGCGCCACGCCCGAGCGCGAATTAATGCGGCAGGAAATTGAACAAACCGTATTTTCGACGGTCCAAGCCCTGCCAGAAGAACTGCGTACCGCCATTACCCTACGGGAAGTGGAGGGGCTCAGTTACGAAGAGATTGCCGAAGCCATGGATTGTCCGATAGGCACGGTGCGTTCACGGATTTTCCGTGCTCGTGAGGCGATCGATGAAAAGCTGCGGCCGCTGCTGTCGGACCGCGAGGATCGTAAAAATGACTGAAGTCAATCGCGAAAATCTTTCTGCCGGGATGGACGGCCAGCTCTCCAAAGAAGAGCTGCGCTTCCTGCTACGCCGGTTCGAGTCCGATGCTTCGCTGTCCCAGGCCTGGGCGCGCTATCACCTTGCCCGCGATGGGTTGCGGCGCGAGCTGCCATCGCTGGCCTCCGAGGGCTTTGCCGCTCGAGTGATGCTGGCGATCGACCAGGACACCATGATCACGGTATCGGCCCCGCAAGGGCGTCGACGCTGGCTGCACTGGTCGGCTGGCGGCGCGATTGCCGCGAGCGTGGCCATCGCCGCACTGCTGGTGACGCAACCGGCAGGCCAGGAAGGTAGCGACCGCGGGTCGCCGCTGGTGGCTGCCAACAATACGGTTGTCGCGCCGCCGGTGACGCAGGCCGTGCCTGGGCACAACGAGGCAGCTCCCGCGCAGGCGCCAGCCTGGCTCAATAGCTATGCTTCGCTTCCCTCGCAGCTCAGCCAGCGGGCATCGGCCACCATCGACGCCAATGAAGGCCCGCTTTTCTACTCGCAAAGCGAGCGGCTTTCGCCCTATCAGGTTCGCGGCTACCGCGTGGTCAACCATGGCAATGGCAGCTATCTGCTGATCAGCCCCGATCAGGCAGCACCCCAGCAGTCCTTGCCACAGGCTCGCGCCGTCGGCCAATGACGGGGGCGTCAGCCGCCGTCCACCAAGGCCACGCGTCCGTCGTGGCCTTGTCTTGCAAGCTCCCTATCTTTTGTTGTCTCGAACGGCCCGTGCTGCGGGCCGCGTCGAGGCGTGTCTAAAAACAGGAGGAACATCAGCATGAGTGGATTTATCTTGCGCACGGCGGCTTGCTGCGCCCTGGTCGGGCTGGCATCCATCGGCAGTGTGCAGGCGCAAAATGCCCCCGCGGCAGCAAGCGGCCTGCCGGATTTCACCGGCATCGTGCAGCAGAATGCGTCGGCCGTCGTACACGTCGAAGCCAAGTACAGCGGCAAGCGTCCCAACAAGGGCGTGCGTCGCGGGCAGCAGCAGGGGCCCGATTCCGACAGCCCTGATGGCGAAGATCCGAACGACATCCTGCGTCGCTTCTTCGGTATGCCGATGATGCCTTCACCCGAAGAGCAGGCGCGTACGTCGCTGGGGTCGGGTTTCATCATCTCGCATGACGGCTACATCATCACCAATACCCATGTCGTGGACGATGCCGACACGGTCACCGTGCGCCTGCAGGACCGCCGCACGTTGACGGCCAAGGTCGTCGGCAGCGACCCGCAATACGACATCGCGCTATTGAAAGTGGATGCCGGCGCCAACCTCCCCGCGGTGAGCATCGGTGATTCGCGCGCGTTGAAGCCCGGGCAGTGGGTGTTGGCGATCGGCTCGCCGTTTGGCTTCGATTACACCGTGACCCAGGGCATCGTCAGCGCGATCGGCCGCAACCTGGGTGGCCAGGACCAGCCGTATACCTCCTTTATCCAGACCGACGTGCCGATCAATCGCGGCAACTCCGGCGGTCCGCTGTTCAACTTGCAAGGTCAGGTAGTCGGCGTCAATTCTCAGATCTATTCCAATACCGGCGGTTACCTAGGCGTGGCGTTCTCGATCCCGATCGACGTGGCGATGAGCGCGGTCAAGCAGATCAAGGAACATGGCTATGTATCGCGCGGCATGTTGGGCGTGACGGTTCAGCCGTTGACTGATGAGATGGTCAAGGCGCTCAAGCTGCCCGATGCCAATGGCGCGATGGTCGCCGATGTGAGCAAGGACAGTGGGGCGGAGAAGGCCGGTATCCATCCAGGTGATGTGGTGCTGGCGTTCAATGGCCAACGCATCAACCAGGCATCAGATCTCCCGCCTCTGGTAGGTATGACACCACCTGGGACCAAGTCGACCCTGCAGATCTTGCGTAACGGCAAGAAAGAAGATGTGCCGGTCGCGGTCGGTGAGCTGCCGCGCGACAAGAACGCCGTCCTGGCGAGCAAGGGCGGTAGCGAGCAACCGCCGGCACGTGTCGGTTCGTCCCTATTGGGCCTGACCGTCCAGGAGATCGACAGCGATACCCGCAAGCAGCTCGGCTTGAAGGCCGGCGAGGGCGTAGTGGTAGCCAATGTCACCGGACGCGTCGCCGCGCAGGCCGGCTTACGCCAGGGCGATGTGATCCTTCGCGTGAACCAGACCGCCGTCACCAATGCCGCCTCGTTCCGCGAGGCCACCAAGGACGTGAAGGCAGGCAGCACCGTACTGTTGTTGGTACGCCGCGATGACCGGAGCTCGTTTATCGGGCTGACGGTACCGGGGGATAAGGATGATGAGTAGGGTGCTGTGCCTTGTTCTGAGATCCTCCTCATCCCGCTGATGATCCTCCCTGGCATGGCCGGGAGAGAGGGGCGAGGAGTGAGTGAAGAGGAGTGAGGAGTGAGGAGTGAGAGAGAGCCATCATGCGC
>Ga0207695_10009045_pt1 | contig 12380 bp, 11 predicted proteins | sample KBSC54metaG_FD_184354 | JGI IMG/M metagenome (GOLD analysis project Ga0207695, IMG submission 184354) | Corn rhizosphere microbial communities from Kellogg Biological Station, Michigan, USA - KBS C5-4 metaG (SPAdes) (version 2) | ecosystem: Host-associated > Plants > Roots > Rhizosphere > Soil...
CGTCCGCGGCGGCTGGGTCCCCATGGCCGAAGTCCCCGACGCCGAGCCGGTCGACTTCGCCATCGTCGGCGCCGGCGCCGGCGGCGCGACGCTGGCCGCTAAGCTCGCCGAGGCGGGCTTCTCGGTCGTGGTGTTCGACGCCGGTCCCTTCTGGCGGCCGCTGGAGGAGTTCGCCTCGGACGAGGTCGAGCAGGGCAAGCTCTACTGGACCGAGCCCCGGATCACCGCCGGCGACGACCCGATCGCGCTCGGCGGCAACAACAGCGGCCGCGGGGTCGGCGGCTCGACGGTGCACTTCGCGATGATCTCGCTGCGCCTGCGCCCCGAGCGGTTCAAGTCGCGCAGCCTCCTGGGCTACGCCGTCGACTGGCCGATCAGCTACCAGGAGCTCAAGCCCTACTATGCGGAGGCCGAGCGCGCCCTGAAGGTGTCCGGGCCGGTGCGCTATCCCTGGGGGCCGCGGCGCGGGCCCTATCCCTATCGGCCGCACGAGTTGAACGCCTCGGGCCTGGTGCTGGCCAAGGGCGCCGAGAAGCTGGGGGTGAAGTGGGCCTCGACGCCGCTCGCGACCGTCTCGGCCCCGCGCGGCAAGAGCCCGCCCTGCGTCTACCGCGGCTACTGTGTGTTCGGCTGCTCCACCAACGCCAAGCAGAGCGCCCTGGTGGTCTGGATCCCCCGGGCGCTGGCGGCGGGCGCGGAGGTCCGCGACATGGCCACGGTCACGCGGATCGAGCTCGACCGGGCGGGGCTGGCCAAGGGCGTCGCCTATGTCCGGGAAGGCCAAGAGCGGTTCCAGAAGGCCCGCAACGTGGTGGTCGCCGGCTATTCCATCGAGACGCCGCGCCTGTTGCTCAACTCGGCCTGCCCGGCCTTCCCGCAGGGGCTCGCCAATCGCTCTGGACTCGTCGGCACCCACCTGATGACCCATTCGAGCGACGCGGTCTGGGCGCGCTTCGACGAGGAGATCCGCTTCCACAAGGGGCCGCCGAACATGGCGGTCTGCGAGCACTGGAACTACCAGGACGCGGGCAAGGACTTCCACGGCGGCTACGCCTTCATGAGCCAGGGCCTGCGGCCGGTGGCCTGGGCCCAGACCGTGGCCACCGCGCGGGGGCTGTGGGGCGAGCCGCTGCGCCGCGAGATGCTGGGCTTCAACCACATGGCCGGGCTCGGGCCAGTGGGCGAGACCGATCCGCGGCCCCAGAACCGCGTCGAACTGGCGGACGAGACCGACCGCTTCGGCCTGAGGATCCCGCGCGTGGTGTTCTCCTATTCCGAGAACGACAAGGCCTTGAAGCGCCACGCTGCGGGCTACCTCAGCGAAATGCTGCGCGCCGCCGGCGGGCGGGACCTCTGGACCAGCACCGACACCAGCCACCTGCTCGGCACCTGCCGCATGGGGTTCACCCAGCATGACAGCGTGGTGAACGCCGACGGGCGAAGCTGGGACATCCCGAACCTCTGGATCTGCGACGGCTCGCTCTTCCCGACCTCGGGCGGGGTCAATCCCTCGCTCACCATCCAGGCCCTGGCCTGCCGGATCGGCGACCGCATCGCGACGCTCGCCCGCCGCGGGGAGCTCTAGATGAAAGCCCTGACCAGACGCCTCGGCGGGCCGCCCACTCCATCGATCGCCGCCGTGGCGCTGGCAGGGCTCGGCGGGCTGGCGGTCGGGTCGCTCCTGGCCCGCCGGAGCGCCTGCGCGCCCGACGAGCCCAACCGCCACACGCGGCTCGCCCAGCTCAACGGAACGCCGGCGCGGCGCTACTACGCCGGCCACAACCTGCGGCGCGCGGTGGCCATCGAGGATCTGCGGGCCATGGCGCACCGGCGCCTGCCCCGCTTTGCGCTGGAGTACCTCGAAGGCGGTTCGGAGGACGAGGCCACGCTGATGCACGAGCGCCGCGCCTATGCCGGCTGGCGCTTCACGCCGCGCACCCTGGTGGACGTCTCGCACCGGTCGATCGAGACGCAGATCCTGGGCCGGTCCGCGACCGCCCCGCTGATCGTCGCGCCCACCGGCCTGAACGGCGTCTTCCGCCAGGGCGCGGACGTCCTCCTGGCCCAGGCCGCGGCGCAAGCCGGCGTGCCCTTCGTGCAGAGCACCATGTCCAACGAGACCATGGCCGACGTCGCCAAGGTCCCCGGCCTGCGGCACTGGTGGCAGCTCTATGTGTTCGGCGGCGACGAGGTCTGGCAGGAGATCGTCAGGCGGGCCGACGAGGCCGGCTGCGAAGCCCTGGTGCTCACCACCAACACCCAGATCTTCGGCAACCGGGAGTGGGAGCGGCGCAACGAGGCGACGCCCAGCCGCCTCTCGGTCCCGGCCGCGCTCGAGGCGGCCCTGCATCCGGCCTGGCTCGCCCGGACGCTGGCGCGCGAGGGCATGCCCTCGTTCAAGAACGTGATCGACTTCGTGCCGCGCGACCAGCGAGGTTTCTTCGCCAGCGCCCACTGGATCCGGGACCACCAGCCGACGTCGATGTCCTGGGACACGGTGGCCAAGATCCGCGAACGCTGGCGCAGGCCGTTCATCCTCAAGGGCCTGCTCAACCTCGAGGATGTGCGCCGCGCGCGCGAGGCCGGCGTCGACGGCGTGGTGCTGGGCAGCCACGGCGGGCGCCAGCTCGACTGGACCGTTTCGCCGCTCGACCTGCTGCCCCAGGCGCGCGAGGCGGCGGGCGATCGAATGGCGCTTTACATCACCGGCGGGCTGCGCCGGGGCACGGACCTCCTGAAGGCGCTCTGCCTGGGGGCGGAGGCGGTCATGACCGGGCGGCCCGTGCTCTACGGCGTGGCGGCCGCGGGCGCGGGCGGCGCCCAACGCGCCCTGGAGATCCTCAAGAGCGAGGCGCTGGACGCGATGGGCCTCCTGGGCGCGAGCGCGGTGTCCCAGCTCGGGCCGCAGTTTTTGGCGGCCAATCCATCTTTGGATAATTGATCGGGTGAAATGATCGTGCCACGATCCTACCGCCTCGGGGGAGGCGCGCTCACCAGGGCGCCGCAAGCGCCGCATCGGAGTTGAGATGGCGCAGCCCCCTCCAGTCCCCTATTGCGGCGCGCCGCCGACGCCCGACCAGCTCTGGTCGCGGTGGAATCTCGACCCGGTCCTGATCGCCGTGGCGCTCGCGGCGCTCGCGCTCTACGCCTACGGCGCGCGGCGGGCGGGCACGCCGTGCTCTAGGCAGGTCGCCTTCTATGGCGGCTGGGCGGTGTCGACGGCCGCCCTGATCTCGCCGCTCTGCCCCCTGTCCGTCGCCCTGTTCAGCGCCCGGATCGGCCAGCATATGGTGCTGGCGGCGCTCGCCGCCCCTCTGATCGCGTTCGGCCGGCCGCTGGCGGCGGCCGCCGCGCTACGGCGCCCGTGGCAATCGGATCGGCCAGCGCGCCCGACCCCGCTCGCAGCGGCCGCGACCTTCGCGGTCGCCCTGTGGTTCTGGCACGCGCCCGCGCCCTACGCGGCGACCTTCCGCAGCGATCTCGTCTACTGGGCGATGCACGCGAGCCTGTTCGGCGCGGCGCTCTGGCTGTGGTCGGCGCTGATCGCGGACGGCGGCCGCCGCTTGGCCGCCGGCGCCGGCGCGATCGCCCTGACCTCGATCCAGATGGGCGCGCTGGGCGCGCTGGTCACCTTCGCGCCCCGCCCGCTCTACGAGCCGCACCTGCTCACCACCTGGGCCTGGGGCCTCACGCCGCTCGACGATCAGCAGCTGGGCGGCGCGCTCATGTGGGCGCCCTCGGGCGTGATTTTCGTGGGCGGCCTCGCCCTCGGTTTCGCGGCCATGATGCGGCGCGCCGCCGCCGGGCCCGCCGCCCGAACCGCGGCTTGAGGGTCGGGCCGTGGCGCGGCATCGGTTGACTCTCCTGGCGGCGGTGGCGACGGTCTCGGCGCTCGGGCTCTCGGGTTGCTCGAGGGACCAGAAGGCCACGCCGCCGGCGGCGAATGCGGCTCCCCTGCCCGGCTCGAGCGGCGCCACGGCCGACCTCGCGCCCAACGATCCGCCCGGCGAGTGGCGCCGGCAGGCGCGCGACTACGCCAACACCCGCTTCAGCCCGCTCAACCAGGTGACCGCCGCCAATGTGGCGCGGCTCAAGGTCGCCTGGTCCTTCTCCGACGGCATCGCCTACGGCCACGAGGCCGCCCCCCTGGTGGTCGGCGACACCATGTACCTGGTCACGCCCTACCCGAACATCGCCTACGCGCTCGACCTGACCAAGCCGGGCGCCCCGATCAAGTGGACCTACGAACCGCACCCCGCGCCGATCGCGGTCGGCAAGGCCTGCTGCGACGCGGTGAACCGCGGGCCCACCTATGCGGACGGCAAGCTGGTCTTCTCGCTGCTCGACGACGAGGTCGTGGCGCTCGACGCCAAGACCGGCAAGCCCGCCTGGCGCACGAAGCTGGGGGAGCCGGCGAGCGGGGTCACCATGACCATGTCGCCCTTCGTGGTCGGAAACGTCGTCCTCGCCGGCAACTCCGGCGGCGAGATGGGCGTCCGCGGCCAGCTCACCGCGCTCGACCTCGCCACCGGCAAGGAGCTTTGGCGCGCCTACTCCACCGGCCCTGACGCGGACGTGAAGATCGGGCCCGGCTTCCGAGCGCCCTACGCCTGGCTGGGGGCCAAGGACCTGGGCGCCACGAGCTGGCCGGCCGACGGCTGGAAGCACGGCGGCGGGACGGTCTGGGGGTGGATATCCTACGACCCCGCGCTGAACCTGATCTACCAGGGCACCAGCAACCCGGGGCCCCGCGTGCCGGCCCAGCGCCCGGGCGACAACCTCTGGACCAGCGCCGTCTTCGCCCGCGACCCCAAGAGCGGCGACGCGCGCTGGGCCTTCCAGTTCACCCCCCACGACCAATGGGACTACGACGGGGTCAATGAGAACATCCTGATCGACGCCCAGGTCCAGGGCCAGGCCCGCAAGCTCCTGGTCCACCTCGACCGAAACGGCTTCGGCTACACCCTCGACCGCGCCACCGGCCGTATCCTGGTGGCCAACCCCTACAGCACGGTCAACTGGGCGAGCCGGATCGATCCGGCGACCGGCCGGCCGGTCGTCGAGACGGGCAAGGAGGCCAAGGTCGAGGAGCAGGTGAAGGACATCTGCCCCACGCACATCGGCTCGAAGGACTGGAACCCGGCGGCCTTCTCGCCGCGCACCGGCCTCGTCTATGCGACCACTTTCAACATCTGCATGGACCTTACGGACCACAAGGTCGGCTACATCCCGGGCACGCCCTACGACGGCATGGACCTGACCACCCACGCCGGCGCGCAGAAGCCGAACTGGGGCGCCTTCATCGCCTGGAACCCGCTCACCGGGCAGCGGGTATGGGAGGTGCCTGAGACCTTCATGACCATGAGCGGCGTGCTGGCGACCGGCGGCGACGTGGTCTTCTACGGCACCACCGACGGCTGGTTCCGGGCGGTCGACGCCCGCAGCGGCAAAGTCCTGTGGTCGCAGAAGCTGAGTTCCGGCGTGATGTCGCAGCCGATGACCTACCTGGGCCCGGACGGGCGCCAGTACGTGGCGGTCTATGCCGGCGTCGGCGGCGTCGCGAGCCAGGTGATGGGGCAGAAGAACGGCTTCCCGCCGCGCGGCGGCACGCTCTACGTCTTCTCGATCGACGGGCTCTCGCCGAGCAGCGCGGGGGGGCTGCTGACCACGCAGGGCGCGGGCGCGCCCGGCGGCCACTACGACACGCCGGATTGAGGGCGCGCCGCAGATGACCCGCACAGCCCTCCGCCTCACCATCCTCGCCGCCGGCCTGGCGCTCGGCGCCTGCGGCCGGATGCGGGGCGACTCGACGACCACGACCGAGGCCGCCCGCGTGCCTGCCGAGCAAACTCTCGACCAGATCCCGCTGGGCGCCCCGCCAGGACAGCCGGTGAGCCTCGCCGCGACGATCGCCAATCCCTTCGAAGGCGACGCGGCGGCGGTGCAGGAGGGCAAGCGGCTGTTCGGCGCCATGAACTGCGTCTACTGCCACGGCGCCCAGGCGTCCGGCCTGATGGGGCCGTCGCTCGAGGGCCCGGGCTGGCGCTATGGAGGCGCGCCGGCGGAGATCTACAATTCGATCCACGATGGGCGGCCGAAGGGCATGCCGGCCTGGGGCGGCCGCCTGCCGCCCGACCAGATCTGGAAGCTCGTCGCCTATGTGGAAAGCCTGGGCGGCGCGATGGCGCCGGCGACCCCGCAGATGGCCGCGCTCGGCGGGCCGAAACCCTCCACCACCGGCCCCGAACCCGCCGGCCAGGCGCAGGACGACACCGCCCACGCCGCCCTGATCGCCGCCCAGCAGCAGGCCAGGCGCTAGCCTCATGGCCGCCCAGATTCCCGCCGCGGCTGTCTTCACCCCCGCCTCGCCGATGGGCTTCTGGCAGACCTATGGCCCGCGCGCCGACCCGGTGACGGCGCTGAACTGGGGCTTCAGCGCGCTCTCCATCGCCGTGGTGGTGATCGTCACCGCCCTGGTGGTCGCGGGCGTCGCCACGCGCGCGCATCGGGGCGCGGCCCCCATGGCCGACCTGCCGGTCGTCCGTGGGCCAGGCGGGATGAGGTGGATCTACATCGGCACGGCGCTCACCCTCGTGGCCCTGGTGGGATCGCTGGCCTGGACGGTGGCGGTGCTGGCGGCGGTCAATTCGCCGGCGAGCAAGCCCGCGCTCACCCTTGAGGTGACCGGGCATCAGTGGTGGTGGGAGGTGACCTATGAGGGCGATCCGGGCGAGAGCTTCACCACCGCCAACGAGATCCACATCCCGGTCGGCCAGCCGGTGCTGGTCAAGCTCAAGGGCGCCGACGTGATCCACTCCTTCTGGGTCCCCGCGCTCACCGGCAAGACCGACACCATTCCGGGGCGCACCAACGTCGCGTGGCTGCAGGCCGACCGGCCGGGCGTCTACCGCGGCCAGTGCGTGGAATATTGCGGCGTGCAGCACGCCCACATGGCGCTCTTCGTGCGGGCCGACCCGCCCGCCGAGTTCCGCGCCTGGCGCGACGGTCAACTGCGGCCCGCGCCCGCTCCGGCGACGGCCCAGGCCGGCGCCGGTGAGCAGGTGTTCGTCAGCCGCTGCGGCGCCTGCCACACGGTGCGCGGCTCGGACGCGGGCGGCGCGGCGGGCCCGGACCTCACGCACCTGATGACGCGCACGACCCTGGCGGCCGGGACGCTGCCGAACACCGTGGGCGCGCTGCTGGGCTGGATCGAGGATCCCCAGAGCGTGAAGCCCGGCGCCCGCATGCCGCCTACCTATGTGCCGCCGCCACAGCTCGCCGAGCTCAGCGCCTACCTGGAGACGCTGAAATGAGCGCTTGGGAGGACGCCCGGGTCCCCGAAAGCGCCCGGCTGGGGTCGCCCTCGCTCGGCGAGCGGCTGGAGGCGATCTGGGGCGACGGGCCGGGCCTGCGCGGCTGGATCGCTTCCGTCGACCACAAGGAGATCGGCAAGCGCTACATCGTCACCGCCTTCGCCTTCCTGGTGCTTGGCGGCCTGGAGGCCGTCGCCATCCGGGCCCAGCTCGCCGGGCCAGACCTGCGGCTGCTGAGCCCGGAAGCCTACGACCAGCTCTTCACCATGCACGGCGTGACGATGATCTTCCTCTACGCCGGGCCGATCCTCTCGGGCTTCGCGAACTTCCTGTGGCCGCTGCTGCTGGGATCGCGGGACATGGCGTTCCCGCGCCTGAACGCCCTGTCGTACTGGGTCTACATCGCCGCGGGCCTGTTCATGTATGCGGGCTTCGTGGTCGGGCGGGGGCCCGACGACGGCTGGTTCAATTACGTGCCCTATGCGAGCCGCGAGTTCGACCCGGGCATCAACATCGACATCTATGCGCTTGGCCTCATCCTGCTGGGGATCTCGACCACCGTGGGGTCGGCCAATTTCGTGGTCACCTTCCTGCGGACCCGCTGCCCTGGGATGTCGATCAATCGGGTCCCGATCCTCACCTGGGGCACGCTCACCGCCTCGGTCGGCAACCTGCTGGCCGTGCCCAGCGTCAGCCTGGCCTTCTTCCTGCTCTGGATGGACCGCCAGTTCGGGACCCACTTCTACGACACCGCCCAGGGGCAACCGCTGCTCTGGCAGCACCTCTTCTGGATGTTCGGCCACCCGTGGGTCTATGCGATCGTGCTGCCGGCCATGGGCATGGTCTCCGACGGCCTGCCGACCTTCTGCCGGCGGCCGCTGGTGGGCTACACCCCGGTGGCCCTGGCCACGGTGACCACCATGGCGCTGGGCTTCGGCGTCTGGGTGCACCACATGTTCGCCACGGGCCTGCCGAGCCTGGCGCTGTCGTTCTTCTCTGGCGCCTCGATCGTCATCGTGATCCCGAGCGCCGTGGCGGTGTTCGCCTGGACCGCGACGATCTGGACGGGCCGGCCGGTGATCACCACCGCCTTCCTGTTCTTCGCCGGGATGATCGTGCTGTTCGTGATCGGCGGGGTGTCCGGCTTCATGACCGCCGCCGCGCCGCTCGACTGGCAGCTCACCGACACCTACTTCGTGGTCGCGCACCTCCATTATGTGCTGATCGGGATCAACGTCTTCCCGGTGGCGGGCGGGCTCTACTACTGGTTCCCGAAGATCACCGGCCGGATGCTCGACGAGCGCCTGGGCCGCTGGAACTTCTGGACCATGTTCGCGGGCTTCAACATCGCCTTCCTGCCCATGCACCTCCTGGGCGTGCTGGGCATGCCGCGAAGGGTCTACACCTATCCGGCGGGCATGGGCTGGAGCGCCACGAACCTGGCGATCAGCCTGGGCGCGGTGCTGTTCGCGATCGGCGTCCTGCTGCTCTTCGTCAACGTCTGGCTGAGCCTCCGGCGCGGCGCCCCGGCGGGCGACAACCCGTGGGATGCGCCGACGCTCGAGTGGGCGACAAGCTCGCCGCCGCCGGCCTACAACTTCGCGGTGATCCCCAGCGTGGCCAGCCGCCACCCGCTCTGGGAGGAAAGGCTGGGCGAATCCGAAGGCCGCTCGCGCCTCGACGAGGGCCTCCTGCTGGACCGCGGCCGCGAGACCATCGGCACGACCCCGCTCGACGCCGAACCCGACCTGATCCTGGAGATGCCGGCCGACACCGCCGCGCCCTTCATCCTCGCGGTGGGGCTCGCGATCCTGTTCACCGGGGCGGCCGGACATTGGTGGTGGGCGAGCGGCGGCGGCGTGGCGGTGATCGCGATCGCGCTTCTCATGTGGTTCTGGCCCAGGCGCGTGCACGCCGACGAACCGGCGGAGCCCGCCCATGGCTGAGGCGACCTATCGGGGCGAGGCCCTGCCGGTCGGGGCGCGTGGGCGCAACAGCGTCGGCTGGTGGGGCGTGCTGTGCCTGATCGCCACCGAAGCCTCGCTCTTCGCCTACCTCTTGTTCAGCTACTACTTCATGGCGGTGCAGAGAGGGGCCGCCTGGTCGCCCGATCCGCACCCGACGATGAAGCTCGCGGGGCCCAACACCATCATCCTGCTGCTCTCCAGCGGGGCGGCCTGGTGGGGCGAGCAGGGCGCCAAGCAGGGTCGCCGCGGCCGCCAGCTCCTGGGCCTCGGCCTCGCCATCGGGCTCGGCCTCGTTTTCCTGATCGTCCAGGGCTTCGAGTGGAAAGCCAAGAAATACAGCGTTTCCAGCAGCTCCTACGGGTCGCTCTATTTCACCATCACCGGCTTCCACATGGCCCACGTGGTGGTCGGCCTGCTGATGCTGATGGCGGTGTGGATCTGGTCGGCCATGGGGCTGTTCAATCCCAGGCGGCACGCGCCGGTCAGCCTTTCAGCGCTCTACTGGCACTTCGTCGACGTGGTCTGGCTGACCGTGTTCTTCAGCTTCTACCTCAGCCCCTACCTCATGTGGTGAGCCGATGGGCCAGGCTTTCCCGCAGGAGCATCCATCGCCGCACAGGGACCAGGTGCGGCTCTGGTCGCTGCTGTTCGGCCTGGCGGCGGGGCCGGCCGCCTGGATCGGCCAGCTCGTGCTCGGCTACGGCCTCTCCAGCTACGCCTGCTTCCCGAAGGACGAGCCGCACCTGGCGAGCCCGCCGCCGGGCTGGGACGGCGAGCACCTCCTGCTCCTGGCCATCAACCTGGCCTGCCTGGCGCTCGCGGCCGGCGGGCTTTCGATGGCCCTGGCCAACTGGCGCCGTTCGCGGGCGGAGAAGCGCGGCGGGGCGCACCACATGCTGGAGGTGGGCGAAGGGCGCACGCGTTTCCTCGCGCTCTGCGGCATGCTCGCCTGCGGCCTGTTCGGCGCGGCGATCCTCGCCAACACGGTCTCGATCGTGGCGGTGCCGGCCTGCTGGAGCGTGGGGCCATGAGGCGGCTTGCGCCGTCCGCGGCGTTCGGCGCGCTCGCCCTCTTGAGCGGCTGCAGCGACGCCCACCGGCCGGAGACGGCGGGCGCCGTCCCCGGCGGCGATCCTGCGCGCGGCGAGGCGATCGTCCGGCAGGTGGGCTGCGGCGCCTGTCACGAGATCCGACCGATACGGACCGCGCGGGGCCTGGTGGGGCCGCCGCTGCTGCACATGGGCCGGCGCACGACCATCGCTGGCGTCCTGGCCAACACGCCGCAGAACATGGTCCGCTGGGTGCAGGCGCCGCAGGCGGTGGTCCCCGGCAACGCCATGCCCGACATGGGCCTCGACGTTCAGCAGGCGCGCGACGTGGCGGCCTATGTGGAGGCCTTGCGATGAGCCCCCGCCCGTTCGGCGCCCTCGCAGGGGCGGGCTTGGCGGCGTTGCTGGCGTTGGGCGCGTGCTCCGACCGTGAACACGGCCGCGCCTTCGGCGACCCGGACCGCGGCAGGATCGTCGTCGGGCGGCAGGCCTGCGGCTCCTGCCACGTTATCCCGGGGCTGGACGAGGCGGATGGGCTCGCGGGTCCGCCGCTCACCCATTTCGCCCACCGCACGGTGGTCGCCGGCGTCCTGGCCAACACACCGCAGGAGCTGGCGCGCTGGCTGAAGTCGCCGCAGGCGGTGGTCCCCGGCAACGCCATGCCCGACATGGCGCTTAGCGACCAGGAGGCGCGCGACGTCGCGGCCTTCCTGCAGACCTTGAGGTGAGCGGGCCCATGCCGGGACCCTTGAAGTGGCTGGGGGGCTGGGTGCTCGGCGGCCTTACAGCCCTGGTGGTCGGGACGGCCGTCGCGCTTTGGGTGATCTTCAGCGGGGCGTTCGACGCCACCGCCAGCACGCCGCACCTGGCACCGGTGGCCTGGGCGACCCACACCGCCATGATCCACTCGATACGGGCCAGGGCCGCAGGGGTGAAGGCGCCCTCGCGCTTCACCGAGGCCCAGGTCGTGGCCGGCTTCGCCGAATACGACCTGCGCTGCGCCGCCTGCCACGGTGGGCCCGGCGTCCCGCGGGCCACCTGGGCCGCGGCGATCACGCCCACGCCGCCTTACCTGCTGGACGCCGCCCGCCGCTGGTCGCCCGGCGAGCTCTACTTCATCGTCAACAATGGGGTGAAGATGACCGCCATGCCGGCCTGGGGCGAGGTGGAGCGGCCGGACCAGGTGTGGGACTTGGTGGCCTTCCTGGAGGCCCTTCCCGGCCTCTCGGCGGGGAACTACGCCAGGCTGCGCGCGAGCGCCGCGCCGCCGCGGCCGTTCCTGGAAGGCGCGGCGCCGCCCGCCGCGGCTCACGGCGCAACGCCGGCTTCCTGACCGGCTTCAGCGGGCGTCCTCGTCGGGCCGGTTGGGACTGGCCCCCTTGGGCTGCCTGAGGTCGCGCGCCTGCTGGCCCTGGGCGCGGACCAGCCCCTCCTCCTGCTCGTGGGGCATGAACACCGGCAGCGTCAGGCAGGCGCTCTGGACGGCCAGCACGCGGCTCCAGTTGGAGACCAGCTTCTTGTAGGCCTTGCCGACGGCGCGAGGATTGCGGTCGAGGTCGTAGAGGCCAAGCGGATTGACCCGCCCGTTGTCCTCGCGAAGGGCGGTGTCCCAATCCACCTGGTCGGTGAGCGAGTACCAGGTGAAGCCGAGGATCGGGATGCCGTCGTTGCGGATCCTCAGCACATTGGCCCATTCCTTCCACAGCCAGAACACCGCCTCGTCGCCCTTCTCCCCCTCCTCGATGTTGGTCTCGGTGTGCATCACCGGCAGGTTGTAGCGGGCGTGGTACTGGCGGGTGATCTCGTTGTAGCCGAACACCTCGCCGGACGCGGTGGTCGAGCCGTCCGCCCAGACCCGGTGCTCGTTGGTCCGGTAGTAGTCGTTCCCCATCACGCAATGGTGGCGCAGGTTCTGACACATGAAGAAGTCGTACTCGTCGGCGGACATGCCGTTTTCCATCAGGAAGGCGTAGGTCCGCGCGTCCACGTCGTGGGCGTAGTTGAGGTCGAGCGACAGGAAGCGCTGGCTGTTGTAGCGCTCGGCCAGGCCGA
>Ga0207695_10009046_pt1 | contig 12380 bp, 10 predicted proteins | sample KBSC54metaG_FD_184354 | JGI IMG/M metagenome (GOLD analysis project Ga0207695, IMG submission 184354) | Corn rhizosphere microbial communities from Kellogg Biological Station, Michigan, USA - KBS C5-4 metaG (SPAdes) (version 2) | ecosystem: Host-associated > Plants > Roots > Rhizosphere > Soil...
CGCCGGAATCGGGCGCGTCGCACGACGAACCGCTGACGTACCTCGTGAACGCATCAGAGATCGAGAAAAGCCAGGAAGCGTTTCTGCCGGGCGAAATCGAATATGGGGCCCACGTCGAGCAGGATCTGTCGGCCGGCGAAATCTCGGACAACGTCCCGCCGATCCCGCCGTCGCACCCGGCTCCGGCCGCCGCGGCCAGTGACGACGACCTACTCGACCTCGACGATTTCTCACTTGGCGGCATTCCGACCGGCGCAACGACGCCTGATGAACCGGTGGCCCAAGCATCGACTGGTGGCCTCGACGGCGACGTGAACATCTCCGGCGGATTCACTTTCGGAGCGGACGATGCGTCGTTCGACACGGAGTTCTCTGCCGACGGTGCGCCCGCGCCTTCGCCCGACATCGAGCTGGCGACCGACATCGATCTGGGATTGACCCAAGAAGGATCGAGCCAAGAATCAGACGCGGAAAGCACACCAGATCGAGAGTCGTCCTCAGTGCCCGGCCTCGAGACGTTCGAAGCCGGTGTCATCGCGTCGGCACCGATCGACGCTCCCGTCTTGGCGACCGAGGCATTCTTCGATCTGCCTCCGGTCGACGAGCACGCCACCGCCGGTCCGGCAACCGAGGAGCGAACGGAGTCGTCGAGCGCCGAGCCGGCATTCGAGAGTGCGTTCGTCTCGGAGGAGTCCGCACCGATTGACGGCGGGCACGATGGGCTCGACGTGCCTGAGCCAACGACCGCGGTCGCATCGTTCGACGCGGTGATCGACGAGCCAGTACCGACGGAAGAACCCCGGCATGCGGAACAACAGCGGGAAGAGGAGCAGCCAGCATCTCACGTCTCAGCCGCTGAAGAACCCGAAGCGCCATTCGCCACCGAGACGATGGCGGAGCTTTACATCCAACAGGGCCATCTCGATTCCGCGCTCGATATTTACCGCCGTTTGGTCGACCAGCGGCCTGACGAACCGGAGCTTCGCGAACGTCTCCGCGCCATAGAAGACCGGCTGTTCGGCGCGCCTGCCGCGCCAAGCACCGAAGCGCCTCACGCTCCGTCGTTCGATGGACCGACGATTAGAGAATTCTTGGTTGGATTGGTCGCGCGGCGGCCGGCGAATGGCGGATCGTCGCCAGCGTCGGAGACGCCGTACGAATCCATTCCTGAGGCCTCGAGACGCGAATCGCGGATGACACCCGGCGCGAGCGAAACGATCACCGGCTCGATCGATGCGCTCTTCTCCGGAGCGCACGCACCGGTATCTGACGCCGATCTCGACGCCGCGAGCGCGTTAGCGGCGGCGTTTGCCACCATGCCCGAACCCGAACCGCATCGGCCGACACCACTGCCCGGAACTCCGGCGCATCGCGCGCCGGATGAGCTGTCGCTCGATCACGTGTTCAAGCCGAACACGCCGCCGAGGGAAAGCCAGGAGTCGAACGGATTTTCATTCGATCAGTTTTTCGCCGAAGGGATGACGGATGCGTCTGCGGAATCGTCGGGAGAACCCGCGCCAGGGTCACCCGAGTCAACCGAAGACATCGCACAATTCAATGCCTGGCTCAACGGACTGAAAAAGACGTGAGAATCGCTGTTCTCAACGGGCCGAATCTCAACTTGCTCGGGACGCGTGAGCCGGCACTGTATGGTCGAGAGTCACTCGCCGACGTGGAGCGTTCCCTGCGAACCGTGGCCAGGGAAGTCGGCGCGGACATCGAATTCGCGCAACACAATGGCGAAGGCGAAATGATCGATACCATCCACCAGCTTCGCGGCCGAGTGGACGGCGTCGTCATCAACGCCGGTGCGTACACGCACACCAGCATCGCGATCCGCGACGCGCTCGCCGCCGTCGCGGTTCCGTTCATCGAAGTCCACGTGACCAACGTGTACGCCCGCGAGCCGGAGCGGCGGCACTCGATGCTCGCGCAATCGGCGGTCGGCGTCGTGTGTGGATTGGGGACCTATGGTTACGAGCTCGCGTTTCGCGGGCTGACTCGGACGCTCGCCGCGCGTGTCTGACCCGCGCCAGCGACGGCTCGTCGCGCTCGTCGATGGACTCACGGCTGCCCACGTCGACGGGCTGCTCGTCACGAGCCTGCCCAACATTCGCTATCTCACCGGCTTCTCCGGTTCGAGTGCGCTGCTGTTCATCACGCCGAGGGACGTCATCCTCATCAGCGACTTCAGGTATCAAACACAAATCGCCGAGGAAGTCGGTGACTTCGCTCGGATCATCATCGAGCCGCAGAGTCTGTGGACGGGGTTGTGGCAGCAACTCGCTCAACTATCTCCGCTCGATGTGATCGGATTCGAATCGGCGCACGTGCTGCACCGGGATTTCCAGCGTCTGCTCGAAGCGGGTGGACGCTGGCAATGGCGGCCGACCGTTGATCTCGTCGAGACGCTCCGTGAGCGAAAGGATGCCGGCGAGCTGGCGTTGATCGAGGCGGCGAACGGAATCGCGACACGCGCACTTGCCCGAACGCTTCCGCAAGTCCACGCGCATATGACGGAGCTCGAAGTCGCCGGCGCGCTCGAGAAAGCGTTGCGTGACGAGGGCAGCGAAGGCTTCCCGTTTCCTTCCATCGTGGCGTCCGGCCCGCGCTCAGCCCTGCCGCACGCGCGTTCGTCGACGCGTCGCATCGAGTCGGGCGATTTTCTGTTGCTGGATTTTGGCGCCGAGACGCAAGGCTATTGCGCCGACATTACGCGGACCTGTGTCGTCGGGGCTGCGCAGCCGGAGCAGCGCGAGATCTACGAGGTGGTCCGCGTCGCGAACGAGAACGCCGCCAATCGCGTCCGCGCCGGCATGACAGGACGGGATGCCGACGCCATCGCTCGCGACTACATTGAGCAGCGCGGGTACGGGGACCTCTTTGGCCACAGTCTCGGCCACGGTCTGGGATTGGAGGTGCATGAGGCGCCGCGGCTGGCACGCACGGCCGATGGCGCGCTGGCCGAGGGTGCGGTAGTGACAATCGAGCCGGGGATTTATCGACCGGGATGGGGCGGCGTGCGGATCGAGGATGACGTGTTTCTCGGCCCGACCGGCCCGAAAATCCTCACGACGTTCACGCACGAGCTGATCGAGCTCGGGTGACCGCGCTGGTGCCACTCTTTAGAGGCCTATGATCGATCTACGCTACGTAAAGAAGCTGATCGAGATCATCGATGAGTCGACCGTCGACTCGATCGAGATCACCTCGGACAAGGGGATGAAGATTCGCATCTCCAAGAGTCCGCAGCAGCGCGGCGCTGTACAAATGGCGCCGGCGATGGCGTTGCCGGCGATGGCGCCGGTTCCAACTGGCCGTATTTCGCCGGCCGGTGGTATGCAGCCCATCGGCGAAGGCGAAGTTCCGGCTCCGCCCGAGCCACCGAAGGCAGCGTTGCTCGAAGTGAAGTCGCCCATGGTGGGCACGTTCTATAAATCGCCCGAGCCAGGTGCGAAGGCCTATGTCGCGGTTGGCGATCGTGTGTCGAAGGGCCAAATCGTGTGCATCATCGAAGCGATGAAGATCATGAACGAGATCGAATCCGAATACTCCGGCATCGTGCGCGAGATTCTCGTCGAGGACGCGCAGCCCGTGGAGTACGGCCAGGTCCTCTTCAAGATCGATCCCAATGGCTAATCCAACGCAAGGCGTCGGCGAGACCGCCGCGCTGAGTCCCGCCGCGCCGAGCGGCATCAGCTTCAAGACCGTTCTCCAGGAGCTGATTCGGCGCAACGGCTCCGATTTGCATCTCAAGGTCGGCCGTCCCCCAACGATCCGCATCGACGGAGAACTCGAGCCGCTCGAGCACCAACCGTTGCGTCCGGAAGATCTCAAAGCCCTCGCCGAACAGCTCATGACGCCTCGACAGGTCAAGCAGTTCGCCGAAGAGAAAGAGTGCGACTTCGCCATCGGCGTGCCGGGCATCGGACGATTCCGCGTCAACGTGTACCAGCAGCGCGGCTCGTTGTGCTATGCCATGCGGGCCATCCCGTATCAGGCGCGCACGATCGCGGAGCTCAATCTGCCGGCGGTGCTGGAAGAGATCTCGATGAAGCCGCGCGGTCTCATTCTGGTCACTGGCGTGACCGGCTCCGGCAAGTCGACGGCGCTCGCGGCGATGGTTCAGCACATCAATGAGAATCGTCGCGCCAACGTGATCACGATCGAAGACCCGATCGAATTCTTGCATCGCGACATCAACTCGCACATCAACCAACGCGAGATCGGCACCGACACCGCCACGTTTGGCCAGGCGCTGCGTCGCGTGTTGCGGCAGGACCCAGACGTCATCTTGATCGGCGAAATTCGAGATATGGAAACGCTCGATACCGCGCTCAAGGCGGCGGATACGGGACACTTGGTCTTCTCGACGCTGCACACGATGGACGCGACGCAAACGATCAACCGCGTATTGTCGTTCTATCCGCCGCACCAACAGGGCGAAGTGCGGTTTTCGCTGGCGAGCGCGCTGCAAGCCGTGATCTCACTGCGTCTCGTTCCCCGGTCGGACAAAGCAGGACGAATCCCGGCGTGCGAAGTCCTGATCAATACGGCCGCCGTCCGTGACAACATCCGCGACATGGCGAAAACATTGAACATCCCTGATCTCATCAAGGAAGGCGCCGTACAGTACGGCATGCAGAGCTTCGACCAGTCGCTCATGCAGCTGTACTCGCGCGGCGTCATCTCCTATGAGAGCGCGGTCTTCTACGCGACGAGCCCGGCGGAATTCGCTCTGCGAGTTCAGGGCGTTGCCGGCACCAGCGATACATCCTGGTCCGGTTTCGAGGGCGATAGCACGGCGAAGTAAATGTTCAACAAAGTTCTCATCGCCAACCGCGGAGAAATCGCGCTGCGCGTCATTCGCGCGTGCCGCGAGCTCGGTGTGCAGACCGTCGCTGTTTATTCGGAAGCGGATCGCGAATCACTGCACGTTCGTTTCGCTGACGACGACGTGTGCATCGGCCCGGCGCCCGCGCGCGAGTCGTATCTCAACATTCCGCGATTGATCGCGGCTGCCGAGATCACCGGCGCGGACGCGATCCATCCAGGCTACGGGTTTCTGGCGGAGAACGCGGAGTTCGCGGACATCTGCGCCGCATCCAAGATCGCGTTCATCGGACCGACGGCCGATCAGATTCGTGTGATGGGCGACAAGGCCGCGGCGCGCAAAGCGATGACCGCGGTTGGTGTGCCGATCATCCCAGGAACGCCGGGCCCAGTCGAAGACGTCGACGAAGCGCTCACCTTCGCCAAGCAGATTGGGTTTCCCGTCATCATCAAGGCCGCGGCGGGCGGCGGCGGGAAGGGAATGCGCGTTTCCCGCGACGTCGATGACTTCGCGCGCTCGTTCCAGCTTGCCCGCTCCGAAGCGCTGTCGGCGTTCGGCAATGGCGACGTCTACGTCGAGAAGTATCTCGCGCGTCCGCGGCACATCGAATTTCAAATCATCGGCGACAAATACGGCCATCTCATTCACCTCGGCGAGCGTGACTGCTCGGTGCAGCGACGGCACCAGAAGTTGATCGAGGAAGCGCCGAGTCCAGCGGTGACGCGCGCGATGCGGCTGGAGATGGGCGATGCGGCCGTCGCCGGCGCCAAGGCAATCGACTACGTCGGCGCAGGAACGATCGAGATGCTGCTCGACGAAGACGGCTCCTACTACTTCATGGAGATGAACACGCGGATTCAGGTGGAGCATCCGGTGACGGAGATGCTCACCGGGATCGATCTCGTGAAGGAGCAGATTCGCGTCGCGGCGGGCGAGGAGCTGAGCGTATCGGAGCTGCCACCGCTGCGCGGACACGTCATCGAGGTGCGCGTCAACGCCGAAGATCCCGCGCGTAACTTCCAACCGTCGCCGGGCAAGATTCTCGCGTTCCATCCGCCGGGCGGACCAGGCGTTCGTCTCGACACGCACGTGTACGACGGCTACACCGTTCCGCCCTACTACGACTCGCTCCTCGCCAAGCTCATTTGTCAGGGGCGCGACCGGGCCGAAGCGATTGCGCGAATGCACGTCGCTCTCGACGGATTCATCATCGAAGGTGTCACGACCACCATTCCGTTCCTCGCCCGTGTGATGCAGAACCCGCGGTTCATCGCCGGCGAGGTCGACACCAAGTTTCTCGAGCGCGAGACCGATCTCCTCAAGGAACCGGGGTGATGCGCATCGACGTCGTATTCGGCGGGGCGGCGTTCGCGCCGTTCGACGTCACCGGTCGTCTCGTGGCGGTGATCGACGTCCTGCGCGCGTCGACGACGATCGCGGCAGCTCTGGCGAATGGCGCGCGTGCGGTCATCCCGCTCGAGAATTCCGATGACGTCGTGCGAACGGCCAAGGCGTTCGAGCGCGGAGACGTGCGGTTGGCCGGCGAGCGCAAGATGCTGCCGATCCCGGGGTTCGACCTGGGCAATTCTCCAGGCGACTTCACGCGGGAAGCCGTCGAGGGCAAGACGGTCATCATGGCAACGACCAACGGCACGCCGGCGATCGCCGCGGCTCAGGGCGCTCGTGACGTGGTCATCGCGTCGTACGTCAACTACACGCCGGTCCTCACCATGATGCGCGCCGCGCTGCGCGGCGGTGCCGACGTTACTTTGGTGTGTGCAGGACGCGATCGTCAGTTCTCGCTCGAAGATGCCGGATGCGCCGGACGCTACGTCTTCAACGTGTCGAAGCGGATGACCGGGATCGAGCTCAACGATGCGGCACAAGCGTGTGTGCTGATCGATCGAAAGTACGGCGACCGCGTCCTTGGTTTGTTCGACGCATCAGAGCACGGCCGCGCGCTGCGCGACGCGGGGTTCGCCGATGACCTCACCGCGTGCGCCGCCGTGGATTCCTACCCAGTCATTCCGATCTACCAAGAACGACAGATCACCAAGCTCGGACCAGACCGCGAGCGGTAACCGTGGGCAGTTCCTCCCTCAAGCGCGAAATCCTCGGGATCGCGCTATTGCTGTTTTCCATTTTCCTTGTGGGCGCCTTCGTGGCGCTCGCCTTGGCGCAGCTGCGTGCGTCTGGAAACGTTGAAGCGAGCGTTGGCGTCGTGGGCCGGATTCTGGCGAAGCCGCTCGTTTCGTTCTTCGGGTGGCCGGCCGCGGCGCTCATTCCACTCGTTCCGGCCGTCCATGCATTGCGGCTGTTCGGTCGACTCGAGTCCGAGACGGATCGCTCGTGGATGATCTTCTTCGCCGGCGTCGTCGTGTTGCTGCCGGTTGCGCTGGCGTTATCAATTGGCGGCCCGCTCCGCGGGGATCCAAGCCCCGGCGCCGGCATATGGGGCGATTTCGTTGCGTGGTGGTGGCGGGGCTGGTTTGGATTCTTCGGAGCCTGGATCATCGTCGCGCTCGCGGCCTCTGTTCTCATGGCTGCAACGCTCGCCTGGAATCCGGTGCGAGCATTGATCGGCCACCGGCCTGTGGTCGCGACGGTGGCCGTTGTTCCCGACGAGCTTCAAGTCGCGCCCAGGCGCCGTCGGAAGCGAGACGCGGATCCCGGCGCGCTCGAGCCTGGCGTCGGTGGGGATCTAGCACTCGCTCTTGCGCCGTCGCCTGAAGAAATGCCTGGAATCGACCACGCCGCGATGCTGGAGGGCGACGTCGAGTTGCTAGAGAACGCGGGTGCCGGCGCGGCGAGCGACGGCAAACGCAAAAAGAAGCGCTCGAAGGCCGATGTCGCGGCCGAGCATGATGCGGAGATCGCCGCGGCGATCGAGGCGACAGCGCATCCCGAGGTGCCCGGCGAAGGCGACGAGCTTCCTTCGCCCGAGCTGCTCACGGAGATCCCCCGACGCAACATCGAGGCGAGCAAGCGCGAGCTCGACGACATGGGCGTCAAGCTCATGGACGCGCTCCGCACCTTCCGCGTGGAAGGCGACCTCGTTGGTCGCACGACCGGACCCGTAGTTTCGCAATTCGAGATCGAGCCTGCACCGGGCGTGAAGGTGAGACAGTTCGCGAATCTGTCGAACGACCTCGCGCTCGCGATGCGCGCGTCATCGATCCGCATCGTTGCACCGATTCCGGGACGCGGCGCCGTCGGTGTCGAAGTGCCGAATCCGGTCTCGGAGATCGTTTCCTTCCGCGAGCTCATCGAGGCGCGCGAGTTTCAGAGCGCCCGTGCCGCGTTGCCGATTGCCCTGGGTAAGGATCTCGAAGGAAAACCGGTCATCGCCGACTTGGCGAAGATGCCGCACTTGCTGATTGCCGGCGCGACCGGCTCGGGAAAATCCGTCTGCGTCAACACGATCATCACGAGCCTGGTCTACCGGCACACGCCGCGAACGCTGCGCTTCTTGATGGTCGATCCGAAGATGGTCGAGCTCTCGGTCTACAACACACTCCCGCATCTTCGCCACAAAGTGATCACCGACAACCGCGACGCGGCGTCGGTGCTCAACTGGGCCAAGATGGAGATGCAGGAGCGCTATGAGCTGCTCGCGGCGAACGGCTGCCGCAATATTCAGGAATTCAACAAGCGCGTCGAAGACAACACGCCCCTCAAGCTGCCCAAGCGACCAAACGTGGCATTCGAGGAGACGACGTACACCGGAAGCATTCTGCCGTACATCGTCGTCATCATCGACGAAATGGCGGACCTCATGATGACCGTGCCCGGCGAAGTCGAGACGCCGATCGCGATGCTCGCGCAAAAAGCGCGCGCCATCGGCATTCATCTCATTCTCGCGACGCAGCGTCCGAGCGTGAATGTGATCACGGGCCTCATCAAGGCCAATTTCCCGAGCCGGATTGCGTTCCGCGTCGCGTCGCAGATCGACAGTCGAACGATCATCGACGGCGCCGGCGCCGAAATGCTGCTCGGCAACGGCGACATGTTGTTCATTCCGCCCGGCAAGTCGGAGCCAGCACGCTTGCAAGGCGCTTATCTGTCGAGTGAAGACACTGAAAGCCTCATGAAATGGTACCAAGGCGTGCGCGAGCGAAAGCGCGCTGCCCTGGCCGCACAGGGACTGGTGCTCGAGGAGCCGCTCGAGGTCGAGCCGGACATTCTCGAGGCGGTGCGCCTGCGCGAAGCGCTCGAGTCAGGGCAAGCCGAAGGCGAAAGCGTCGACACGTCCGATCGCGACAAGTTGTTTCGCGAAGCCGCCGAGTTAGTGGTGCAGAACCAGCAGGGGTCGACGTCGCTGTTGCAGCGGCGGCTCAAGGTTGGTTATGGACGCGCGGCGCGCATCATCGATCAACTGCACGCGGTCGGCGTCTTGGGCCCGCCGGATGGATCCAAGCCGCGCGACGTTTTGGTCGGTCTCGACGAACTGGATCGCATCTGTGGGCCGCGTAGCTAGCGCGCTGCGGTTCGTCGCCGCATCGGCGATTGCGACGATCGCAACAGGCGCGACGAGGATGGTCAGCGCGCAAGTTCCGATCGCGGACACGTCGCAGCGTCGATTTCATATCGACGCATCGACGCTGCGCCCGGGGCAATTCATCTACGAGACGAGCCTCGAGCGCAACGCGACGACCACGATCCTGGGCTCGCGCACCGTGACCGTCGCGCGAACAACGTACAACGGGTCTCCGGCGTGGCTGTTGCTCGAGACGCGGATCACGAATGGGGTGACGGCCACAGATTCGTTGATCACGGACGCCGGCGGGCTTCATCCATTGCACTGGAGCTCATCACAGGGATTGGCGCGACTCGCCGCCGAGTTTCGCGGCGACACGGTATTCGGTGCGACGGCCGCTCCGTCCGGGAGACGCTCGATCGTCAGCGTCATGCCAAGCGGCACGATTGTGAGCTCGGCGATGCTCGAGACAGCGCTTCGTTTGCTGCCGCTGCAAACCGGCTGGGAAGATTCAACGACGGTGTTGTCACTCACGTTGAGCAACACTTCGGTCGTCCCGACGCGCCTGTCGGTGATGGGCGAAGATCGCGTTCGGGTGCCCGCCGGGACATTCGACTGCTGGGTCGTGGCCGTGCACGCCGATCAATCGCGCGGATTGTACTGGGTCTCAAAGAGCGACGCGCAGGTCGTCCGCAGCGCGCTCGACGTTCCGTCACTGGGCGGAGCGCAGTTAGTGAGCGCGCTGACGCGAGCCGTCTGGTAAGGACGAGCGTTCCACCGTTTCACCGTTTCACCGTTCCACCGTTCCACCGTTCCACCGTGCGGTGCATTCATTCGCCCAGCATTATTTCGGTGACGGACGGCTCCGCTCCCTGCCATAGCTTGGCCCCATGTCAGCGGCCAGGCAGGAGTTCGGCGAGCTGGGAGAGCGGATCGCGGAGCGGTGGCTCAAGCGGAAGGGATGGCGCGTGGTCCAGCGTCGATTCCGGAGCGGCCATCGCGACATCGATCTGGTGGTCGAGCGAGAAGGAACAGTCGCGTTCGTTGAGGTAAAGGCTCGAAAAGGCCTCGCGTTTGGAGATCCCATCGAAGCGGTTAACTGGAGCAAGCAGCGGGAGTTAGTCCGCTCTGCCTCGGTTTGGATCGACAGACACGGCCGTCCGATGGAATCGTATCGATTCGACGTGGTCGGGGTATTGGTCGAAGGCGACCGTGTCCGAATCCGACACGTCCCGAATGCCTTTTCACTTCAGAATTCGGCTTGAATCCAGAACCCGATCTTCGTATTTTATTCGGGTATCGAATCGACCGCTTTTCCGGTACGATTACGCTGCATGGCCAGAGCGGACTACAACTAACCGAGAGGATGAGTGAAAAATGGCTGTGTCGACTTTGCAGGACGACAAGAAGAAGGCGTTGAATCTGGCCATCGCGCAGATCGAAAAGAGCTGCGGTAAGGGCTCGATCATGCGACTCGGAGCGGACCAAAAGGTTCGCGTCGAGGCGATATCGACCGGTGCGATCAATCTCGACGCGGCGATCGGTGTTGGAGGAATTCCGCGCGGTCGTGTCACCGAGATCTATGGACCGGAGTCGAGCGGCAAGACCACGCTCTGCTTGCATGTCGTCGCGAACGCGCAGAAGGCTGGCGGCGTGGCGGCGTACATCGACGCGGAGCATGCGCTCGATACCGATTATGCGAGAAAGCTGGGCGTCGACGTCGAGGCGCTCTTGATCTCGCAGCCGGACACGGGTGAGCAGGCGCTCGAAATTTGCGAGATCCTCGTGCGCTCTGGGGCGGTCGATGTGGTGGTGATCGATTCGGTCGCGGCGCTCGTGCCCAAGGCCGAAATCGAAGGTGACATGGGCGACTCGCACATGGGTCTGCAGGCGCGACTCATGAGTCAGGCGCTTCGCAAGTTGACAGGCGGCATCGCGCGGTCGAAGACGGCGGTGGTGTTCATCAACCAGTTGCGTGAAAAGATCGGCGTCATGTTCGGCAATCCCGAAACGACGACCGGTGGTAAGGCGCTCAAGTTCTATGCGTCGGTTCGTCTCGACATTCGCCGCATTGGACCAGTCAAAGACAAGGAAGACGTCGTTGGGTCGCACGTCCGCGTCAAAGTGGTGAAGAACAAAGTTGCGGCACCGTTCAAGCAGGCCGAGTTCGACATCATGTATGCGGAAGGCATTAGCCACGCGAGCTTGGTGCTCGACATCGCATCCGAAGCGGGCATTATCGACAAGTCGGGCGCGTGGTACAGCTACAACGGACAGAAGATCGGGCAGGGCCGCGAGAACGCGAAGCTCTATCTCAAGGACAGCCCGACCTTGATGGCTGAAGTCGAAGAGAAAGTGAAGGCGTTGCTCGGTGTCGGACCGCGTGAGGTCATCAGCGACATCGAGGTCACGGAAGAGTAAGTACGGTTTTCAATCTCAACCGGCTGGTAGGATTGGGCCGGGGAGAAGTAGTCCTGCGACGATGGGACCCGGAAACTCCCTTCGGAACAGGCTGCGGCTCCCCGGCTTTTTCTTTCCTTGCATGCCTTAGCTGTTTTCCATGACGGACTCCAATCCACCGCGGCGATCCACCTACGCGCGCGCGCTCGACATGCTGGAGGCTCGTGCGCGCGCCGTGACTGAACTGCGCCGCCTTCTGATCAAGAAAGGTGAGCCGCCGGAGGAGGTCGACGCCGCCATCGAGCGTCTTCGCGCGGCTGGCGTTCTCGACGACGCGAACTTTGCGCGCCAACTCACGCGCTCGAAGGCGCTCGGTGGCGGACATTCACGTCGCCGCATCCAGCAGGAGTTGGCCAAGCGTGGCGTCGCGCGTGACGTATCCGACGAGGCCATCGAAGAAGTCTTCGAGGAAGAAGGCATCGACGAGGCCGCGGCGATCGAGCGCGTCGCCCGAAAGAAGCTGCGCCTGCTCGGCGGTCTCGATCTGGCCACGCAGAAACGCCGACTGTTTGGTTTTCTCGCGCGGCGCGGCTATGACTCCGATGCGATCGCGCGCGCGCTCCGAGTTGTTCTGACGCCGACCGATGACGAGAACGACGAGGCGAGCGG
>Ga0207695_10009048_pt1 | contig 12379 bp, 9 predicted proteins | sample KBSC54metaG_FD_184354 | JGI IMG/M metagenome (GOLD analysis project Ga0207695, IMG submission 184354) | Corn rhizosphere microbial communities from Kellogg Biological Station, Michigan, USA - KBS C5-4 metaG (SPAdes) (version 2) | ecosystem: Host-associated > Plants > Roots > Rhizosphere > Soil...
TCGCCGCCGCGGCGGCCGCGTGGGGCGCGGTGCTCCTGGCCGGCGCGGCGCCAGCGCTGGCCGCGGTGGCCACGAGCCAGGATGCCCAGCTGCTGGCGTCCAGCGAATCGCGCGTGTGGCGCGCGCTGCGCGAGAGCGCGATCGCCCCGCACGTCGGCCTGACGTTCCCGCGGCTGCTCGCGCGCCTGCCCTACGGCCCGCGCCACGATCCGGTGGCGGCCTTCGCCTTCGACGAGCTCGCCGATTCGACCGGCGCCTCGCTGCACGACCGCCTGGCGTGGCGCAGCGCCGCCCTCGACGCCGCCTTGCTGCTGGCCCAGGGACATACCCGGGGTGGTGTCGAGACCGAAGTGCAGATGGCGGACCTGCCGGCGTTCATCGACCGCAGCGGCGACGAGCCGCGCCTGCAGGCCGTGGCCGAGGCCTACCTCGGCGAGGGCGAGGCGGGCGTGCTGCAGGCGGCCGGCCTGATCACGCTGCAAAGCGACCGGCGCGTGCCCAGCGCCCGTGTCACCGCCTGGCGATCGATCGCAACCACGGGTGGCGAACTGGCCGGAAGCTGGCGCTGATCGGCTGTACGGGCTAGGGCGTCGCGCTGCGCGGCGCAGCCGTCCGGCGGCGCGGGTCGCGAGGCATGTCGGCCGTGTGAAACGGAGGGTGCGCAAGGCGCTTTCGCGCACGAGGTCCGGCTTGAGCCGACGCCGCGGGAAGTCAATCCTTAGCCCGGTGTCCACGAGGGGGGAAAGTGGGGTTTCATACCCTCGGCGACCCCGGTGATTGCGTGTACATTTGCTGCGGCCCCGCCAAGTCCCGGGTCGTCAACTTGAACCCGCGCACGTCGTCGGCGTCGGTTCTCACGACAACAAGAGCATGAGCCGAAAGCGCGTCATCTGGTCGGAGGGATTGTTCCTGCGGCCGCAGCATTTCCAGCAACTCGAACGCTCCGTCGAGATGCTCGTCGAGTCCCGCGCGACCGGCGTGTTCGCGCCGGGCTGGGGGCTCGCCGGCCTGCGGGTCGACGACGAGGCCCTGAAGATCGGGCGCCTGTCGATCAAGTCGGCGCGCGGCGTGATGCCCGATGGCACGCCCTTCGCCATCCCCGAGGAATACGCCGCGCCGCTGGCGCTCGAGATCGGCACCGAGATCAAGGACACCGTCGTCCACCTGGCGCTGCCGCTGGTGCGTTCGGGCATGCCCGAGTTCGCGGTCGACGCGAGCCCCGCCACGGCGCTGGCGCGCTTCGTCGGCCAGGACCTGCGCGTCGAGGACAACGTGCAGGGCGTCGGCGATCCGGCCGACATGAAGCTGGGCCAGCTGAACCTGCGCCTGATGCTGGACGACGAACCGCGCTCGGGCTTCTGCAGCATCGCCCTGGCGCGCATCATCGAGCGGCGCAGCACGGGCCAGCTCGTGCTGGACGAGAGCTTCATCCCGCCGGCGCTCGATTGCCGCGGCTTCACGCGCCTGCAGGACTTCCTGGTCGAGGCGCGCAACCTGGTGCGCCATCGCGCCGACACGCTGGCCGCGCGCCTGAACCAGTCGCAGCAGAAGGGCGTCGGCGAGATCGGCGACTTCATGATGCTGCAGGTCGCCAACCGCTACGACCCGTGGCTCACGCACCTGGCCGAACGCGAGACGCTGCATCCCGAGGCGCTGTATGCCGCGCTGGTGCAGGCCGCCGGCGAGTTCGCCACCTTCAGCGACCGCCGCAAGCGCCGAGCCCGCGTGCAGGCGATCTACCGCCACGAGGACCTGAAGAACACCTTCGAGCCGCTGATGTTCGACATCCGCGAGCTGCTCACCGAAGTCATCAACCCGAACGCGGTGCCCATCCCGCTGCAGGAACGCGCCGCAGGCCTGTACACGGGCATGGTGCCGGACGGCGACCTGCTGCGCAACGCGCAGTTCGTGCTGGCCGTCAATGCCGACAAGCCCGGCGAGTTCGTGCGCAGCCGCTTCCCGTCGTTCGTCAAGATCGGCCCGCCCGACAAGATCCGCGACCTCGTGCGCCTTCACCTGCCCGCCATCGCGGTCGAACCGCTGCCCATGGCCCCGCCGCGCATGCCTTACTACGCCGGCTACACCTATTTCCAGCTCGATCGCAGCGGCGACCTGTGGAAGCAGCTCGACGTCACCAAGGTCATCGCGATGCACATCGCGGGCGACTTCCCCGGCCTGCAGCTCGAGCTCTGGGCGCTCAAGCCCTGACTGACACGTTTTCACCATGAGCGATCCGAATTTCCCTGGCGTGCCGCCGTCGGACGACCCCGACGCGACGATGATGATCCCCAAGCCGGGCGGCCGCCGCGCGGCGATGCCCGCGCCATCGGCGGGCCAGGCCATGACGCTCGATCCCTCGGCCGTGCTGTCCGAGGTCGAGGACGGTGGCGCGCCGGTGGGCATGAACCCGCTGGTGGCCAACGCGTCGGTGCTGCTGAACACGGTGCCGACCATCCGCCGGACGATGAACCACCCGGACCCGGCCGGCCTGCGCGAGTACCTGCTGCGCGCGATCACCGAGTTCGAGCAGCGCGCGCGCGCCGCCGGCGCGTCGCCCGAGCACGTGCTGATCAGCCGCTACGCGCTGTGCACGATGATCGACGCGGCGGTCGCCAACATGCCCTGGGGCGCCAGCCCGGAATGGGTGCAGCAGAGCCTGCTCGTCACGCTGCATCGCGAGGGCTTCGGCGGCGAGAAGTTCTTCCAGCTGCTCGAGAAGGCGATGGAGGATCCGCGCCGCAACATCGACCTGCTGGAACTGATGTACGTGTGCATCGCGCTCGGCTTCCAGGGCCGCTACAGCGTCATCGAGAACGGCCGCCAGCAGCTCGACGCGCTGCGCGACCGCCTGCACAACGTCATCCGCCGCGAGCGCGGCGAGTTCGAGCGCGACCTGTCCGGCAAGTGGAAGGGCGTGCAGCGCGTGGCCAAGCCGCTGGTGCGCCGGCTGTCGGTGTGGCTGGTGCTGGCCGCAGTGGCGCTGCTGCTGTTCGTGCTGTACCTGATCTTCGCGCTGGTGCTGGCGTCGAAGTCCGATCCCGTCTTCAACACGCTGGCCGCGATCCATTCCGACGTCGGCGACCTCAAGCGCGCACCACCGCCCCCGCCGCCGCCGGCCGCCCCGCGCCTGAAGCCGCTGCTGCTCAACGAGATCCTGGCGGGGCAGGTGGACGTCGACGAGGACGCCGTGAGCAGCCACGTCATCATCCACGGCGACAAGTTCTACGACCCGGGCAGCGCCGAGATCAAGCCCGACCTCCTGCCGGTGATCAACCGCATCGCGCAGGCGATCAACCAGGTGCCGGGCGTCGTCACGGTCAGCGGCCACACCGACAACCAGCCGACCAAGCGCTCGCTGCGCTTCCCGTCGAACTACGAGCTCTCGCTCGAGCGCGCGCGCGGCGTCGCCACGCTGCTGGGCCAGACGGTGCAGAACCACACGATCAAGGCCGAGGGCCTGGCGGACAGCAAGCCGCTGGCGCCCAACAACACGCCGGAAGGGCGCGCACGCAACCGGCGCGTCGAGATCACCCTGCGCACCGGCGCATAAGCACAGGCTCGGGAACAAGAAAACATGTGGGCAAAGCTCAAGCGCTTCTTCGCCAATCGCTGGGTGCTGGCGTTCATCGGCCTGCTGGTCGTGTCGCTGCTGATCTGGTTCGTCGGCGACGCGATCGCGTTCTATGACCATCGGCCGCTCGGCTCGCCCGGCGCGCGCATCGGCCTGATCATCCTCATCCTGCTGGTCTTCGCGGCGATCGAAGGCATCAAGCGCTATCGCGCCTGGCGCGCCAACAAGGCGATGCTGGCCGCCATCGGGGAGGGCGCCTCCAGCAACTCCGCGCTGTCGCAGCGCGAGGTCGCCGAGCTCAAGAAGCGCTTCGACGAAGCGATGGCCACGTTGCGCAAGGCGCGCTTCGACGACAAGTCGGGCGGCGGCCGCAACTACCTGTACCAGCTCCCGTGGTACATGTTCATCGGCGCGCCGGGCTCCGGCAAGACGACGGCGCTCGTGAACTCCGGCCTGCGGTTCCCGCTGGAAGGCCAGATGGGCAAGGATGCCGTCAAGGGCATCGGCGGCACGCGCAATTGCGACTGGTGGTTCACCGACGAGGCCGTTCTGCTGGACACCGCCGGCCGCTACACGACGCAGAGCAGCAACCGCGAGGTCGACGCCGCGGCGTGGACGGGCTTCCTGACGCTGCTCAAGAAGTTCCGCCCGACGCAGCCGCTCAACGGCGCCATCGTCACGGTGAGCCTGTCCGACCTGTTCACGTGGTCGGCCGCGCAGCGCGACGACTACGCCCGCTCGATCCGCGCCCGCATCCAGGAGCTGTACGGCACGCTGGGCGTGCGCTTCCCGATCTACGTGGTCGTCACGAAGGCCGACTTGCTGGCCGGCTTCGCCGAGTTCTTCGGCGACCTCGGCCGCGAGGCGCGGGCGCAGGTCTGGGGCACCACCTTCGACTTCCCTCTGCCAGCCGGCGCCAATCTCGGGGCCACGTTCGCCACCGAGTTCGACGCGCTCGTCGCTCGCCTGAACGCGCGCCTGACCACGCGCATGGAGGAGGAGCGCGACCCGCAGCGCCGCGCCACGCTGTTCGCGTTCCCGCAGCAGTTCGCAGCCATGCGCGAGATGCTCAAGGCCTTCCTCGACGAGGCCTTCCTCAGCTCCGCGTTCGGCGAGGAGCCGATGGTGCGCGGCGTCTACTTCACCAGCGGCACGCAGGAAGGCAGCCCGTTCGACCGCGTGCTGGGCAACATCTCGCGCGCCTACGGGCTCGAGCGCCAGGTGCTGCCGCCGGCCGCCTCGTCGGGCCGCAGCTACTTCCTCACGCACCTGCTGCGCGGGGTCATCTTCGCGGAATCCGACATCAGCGGGCGCAGCGCCGTCATCGAGAAGCGGCGCAGCCGCATCGCGCTGGCGCTGTATTCGCTGCTGGCGCTGCTGTCGCTGCTGCTGATCGTGGGCTGGACGATCAGCTTCGTGCGCAACCAGGTCCTGATCAAGGACGTGGCCGAGGCCGCGGCCGACGTCACCAAGCAGGTCGCGGCCATCCCGCCGCTGCCCAACGGCGACGTCATGGCCGTGTTGCCGGTGCTCGACGCCACGCGCAACATGCCCACCGGCTATGCCGAGCGCGATGCCGGCGTGCCGTGGTCGCGGTCGTTCGGCCTGAGCCAGTCCGGCAAGCTGGGAACGCAGGCCAACCGCGCCTACCTGAACCTGCTGCGCGACGTCTTCATGCCGCGCGTGGCGCTGCGCCTGGAGCAGCAGATCCGCGAGGCCGACTCGCCCGAGGTGCGCTACGAGGCCCTCAAGACCTACGTGATGCTGTACGACCCGGCGCACCTGAAGGCCGCCGATGTGGTGAACTGGGTGTCGGCCGACTGGGACCGCACGCTGCCGCGCGACGTCACGCAGCTGCAACGCCAGTCGCTCGTCGCGCACCTGGGCACGGCACTCGAGCAGTTGCCGCTGGAGATGGTGTTGCCGCAGGACGCGGCCCTCGTCGACCAGCAGCGCAAGCAGCTCGCGGCCTCGTCGCTGGCGCAGCGCGTGTACTCGCGCCTGAAGCGCCTCGGCGCCGACGGCGTGCCGGACTTCCGCGTCACCGACGCCGGCGGCCCGCAGGCCGCCCTGGTGTTCACGCGCGCCTCGGGCGCACCGCTGTCGCAGGGCGTCCCCGGCCTGTTCACCGTGGCGGGCTATGACAAGGGCTTCCGTGCCAAGGCGCCGCTGATGGTCAAGCAGCTCGGCGACGAGGAGTCCTGGGTGCTGGGCACGTCGTCCGGCGGCTCGGGCGTCGAGCGCCTGAAGACCACGTACACCGAGGTGCAGCAGCTGTACCTGAGCGAGTACATCAAGTCGTGGGACGACCTGCTGGGCGACCTGCGCCTGATCCCGTCGACCAGCCTGCAGGGCAGCATCCAGACCATCACGCTGCTGTCGGCCGGTGACTCGCCGCTGAAGCTGCTGCTGGGTGGCGTGGCCAAGGAGACCAAGCTCGCGTCCGGCGACAACAAGTCGGCCGAAGCGATCGCCTCCGGCATGCTGGACAAGGCCACCAACGCGATGCGCAGCACCGTCGACAAGCTGTTGGGCGCCCCGGCCGGCGCCGCCGCGCCCGCGGCCAAGCCGGAGGCGATCGTCGACGCGCACTTCGAGCAGCTGCAGCGCGTGGTGTCCGGCCCGGCCGGCCAGCCGGTGCCGCTGGACGCGACCCTGGGCGTGCTCAAGGAGTACGAGGTGCAGCTGCGGGCCACCGACGAGGCCATCAAGCGGGGCGCGCCGGCCACGTCCGATGCGCAGATCGTGGCCCGCATCAAGAGCGAGGCCGACCGCATGCCGCCGCCGATCAGCAACCTGCTCAATGGCCTGATCGCGCGCAGCGGGGCGCAGTCGGCCGGGGCGGGCGCGGCGGCCGTCAAGGCCGCGGCGGCGGGCGAGGTGGGCAGCTTCTGCAAGGCGGCGGTCGAGGGGCGCTATCCGTTCGTCAAGGCGTCGGGCAAGGAAGTGCCGCTGGGCGACTTCGCCAAGCTGTTCTCGCCCAACGGCGTCATCGACGGCTTCGCCAAGACCAAGCTGGTGGGCATGGTGGACATGAACGGCCCGGTGTGGAAGCCGATCCAGCTGGCCGAGGGCGTCGAAGCGCTGTCGCCGGCCGCGATCGCCAACTTCCAGCGCGCCGCCACGATACGCGACGCCTTCTTCCCCGGCGGCTCGGCCAATCCGCAAGCCACGATGGACGTGCTGCTGGCACGCGCGGACGACGGCGTCACCGACGTGCAGCTGTCGGTCGACGGCCAGGTCACGCCGATGAAGCCGGGCACCAACGCGGCGACCCGCCTGTCCTGGCCCAGCCTGAGCCCCAACAGCCAGATCAAGCTCACGCTGCTGATCGGCGGCAAGCCGTCGGCCACGCCGCTGATCTTCGACGGCCCGTGGGCGCTGTTCCGCTTCGTCGATGCGGCCAAGGTCGAAGGCGGGACACCCGAGCGCCAGATGGTGAGCTACGAGGAAGGCGGCAAGCGCGTCTACTTCGAGCTGCGTTCGGGCAGCGTGCGCAACCCGATGCGGCTGCCGGAGCTGGCGCAGTTCCGCTGCCCCGCGTGAACTGGCGCACGAACCCGACCGACCGACCATGGCCACTTGCGGCTTCTACGGCAAGCTTCCCGGCGAGGGCGACTTCGTCACGCGCCGCATGCCGTGGGAGTTCACGGCGGCGTGGGACGACTGGCTGCAGCAGGGCATGCAGGCCTCGCGCGCGGCGCTCGGCGACGGCTGGCTCGATCTCTATCTCTCCGCGCCGATCTGGCGCTTCCAGCTGGCCCCCGGCGTGTGCGGGCCCTTGGCCTGGCGCGGCCTGTTCTTCGCCAGCGTCGACCGTGTCGGCCGCTACTTCCCGCTGACGCTGGCATTCGCCGGCGGCAGCGCGCTCGCGCCGGGCGGCGTCGTCTCGACGCTCGCCGGCGACGCCGACGGCTGGCTCGCCGCCGAGGACGCAGGCCTGGCCGGCCTGGCGCCGCGACTCCTGCTCGACGATTTCGATCGAGCGATCCAGGCCCTGGCCGAGCCGGCCGCCGACCCTGCCGATGCCGGCGCACCGGCCGCCGTTCACTTCTACTGCGCGGGCTCCGACGACGCCCCGCCGCTGCGCCTGGCATTCCCGATGCTGCCGCCGGCCGCGCAGTTCGTCGATTTCATCGCGCCGCCGGCGCCGCCGCCATCGTCGTCGTTGCTGGACACGCTGGCGTCATGAGCGGGCCGCATGGTGCGAGCGCAAGTCCTCGTGCGGGCCTGCGACTGGCATCGGAACAACGACAAGGGCGGCGACCGCGCCGTCACGAATGGCGCGGGCGAGGTCGCGCTGCCGGCGATCGAAGGCTCGCCGCTGCTGGGCAGCCTGCTGCCGCACGAGCCGGCTCGGCCAAGGCGGGAGTCGCATGGCGACGGACGGGGCGCCGCGGCACGGCGCCTGGAGAGGCTTTGCGTCGAATACACGGTGAGGTATCGTTGAGCATGGCGTGCTCCGTATTCGAGAGGGTGTCGCGCAGTCGATGGGGAGTCGCGCGATGAAGCGAAGTGGATTCTGGATGTCCGTCGGCACCGTCGTGGTGCTGCTCGGATGCTCGCAAGGGACGGCAATGGCAAAGATGGTGATCTGGTCCGCGATGAAGGGCCGTGTGACGATGAACGGTCAGCCGGCGGCGGGGGCGGTGCTGGTGCGCAACTTCGACTGGCAGTGGAAGGACGAGACCGGCTCGGATCGTGCCGTGGCCGATGCGACGGGCGAGTTCGCCTTCCCGGCGATCGAGCGCAGCTCGCTGCTGGGCAGCATCCTGCCGCACGAGCCTGTCATCAAGCAGGCCATGACCATCGAATACAAGGGCGTCACCTACAAGGCATGGAACTACTACAAAGGTAGTTACAAGGAGAACGCCGAGAACAACGGGCAGCCGATCAACCTGACCTGCCGCCTGGAGGCCGAGCGCAAGGCGCACGGCGGTGTGACAGGCATCTGCGAGTTCAATTGAATCGGCTGACGATCACGTCAGACAACAGGGAGACGACAAGATGGCCAACCTCACGCCGACCCAGGCGGCTGCGATCGCGCGCGGTGTCTACCTTTTGCGCAAGGAATCCGTCGAGACGGTCCTGAGCGACAACGCGGCGACCAATCCGCTCGGCATCGACGGCCTGTTCGGCCAGTCGTCGCGATTCTCGGGAACGTCCGGGGCATTGATGTTCAAGCCGCTGACGGGTTTCGGCTTCGTCGCGGCCGGCACCGGTCCGTTCGCCGGCGACCTGCTGATCGCCACGCGCGGCACCGTCAAGGCGGCGGACTGGCTCACCGATTTCAACGTCGGCATGCAGGTCGGGCCGGGCGGCAAGATCGTGCACGCCGGCTTCAACGACACCTGGAAATCCTATGCCCCCGAGCTGCGGGAGTTCCTCAGGGGCCGCAATCCGACGCGCATCCATTGCGTCGGGCACAGCCTGGGCGGTGCGTTGGCCTTTCTCAACGCCGATTTCATCACGGCCAACCGCATTGCCGACGTGCGCCTGTACACGTTCGGCGCTCCGCGCACGGGCCTGCATCCCTTCGGTCAGCAGTTGACTGCGCGGGTGGGCGCGGAAAACATGTTCCGGGTTTCCAACCCCTGCGACCCGGTTCCGATGATCCCGCTGTTTCCCTTCTTCCATGTGCCGTTCGGCGAGGAGGGACTGCAGATCGGACGCACGTCCAACATTCCGATCAACCCGTCCGCCCATTTCATGCTCGAGAGCTACGTTCCGGGCGTCGTGGGCAAGAACTGGAGCGACCTTCGCGTCAGGGCGCCGGACGAGCGCGAGGTCAAGGGCTGGTTCGAGAACGCCGCCGCGGGCGCCGGCGGATTCCTCATGGGCGGGGCGAAGCTGCTGGACATGATCACGCGCGCCCTCGCATGGATGCTCAAGATCGCCGGGGCGGCCACCAAGGGCGTCATCGGCCTCGCGGCCACCGGTGCGGTGACCGTCCTGGACCAGGTCGCGTGGCTGCTGACGCAGGCGGCCCAGCTCTCGGCCGAGATGGGGCGCGGCCTCGTCACGCTGGTCGGGATGATCTTCCGCTTCCTGGGGCGCACCGTGTCGGCCGGAACGCAGATCACGACGGCGTTCCTGCGCTGGGTCCTGGACCTGCTGTTCACGGCCATCCGCTCCGCGGCCAATCGCGCGCTGGCGCTCGTTCGCTAGTGCGCTGCGGTGTGTCCAATCTCACGCATTTGGACATGCGAGGCGCGCAGGCGCGGGCATACCCGTTATCGCCCGTTATTGAACAACTCATCCACATGACTTACTCTGCGCCCTACTCGCTGATCAGTACAGGCCGGCGAATTGGAGAAGACCTCAAGTGATCGACATCGACGCCCTCTCGCGTCCCATCAGCGACGACGAACCGGCTGGCCCGGACCTGGAATACTCCAGCGTCGCCGAACTCGACCGCTTGGCAGCGGGCACGCCCGGAACGATCGATCCGTCGACACAGGAACTGGTCGGCGCCGAGGAGCCGAACTGGCGCAAGGTCGCCGAGCAGGCCACCGAGCTGCTGGGCCAGACCAAGGACTTGCGCGTCGCCGCCTGGCTGACGCGTGCCGAACTGGCCAATCGCGGGCTGCCCGGCCTGGCCGACGGCCTGAAGCTGATCGCCACGCTGCTCGAGAACTTCTGGGAGACCTGCTACCCGCTGCTCGATCGCGACGAGAACGACGATCCCATCGAGCGCATGAACGTGCTCGCCAACCTGTCGCCCGATCCGGGCCAGTCGTACGGTTCGGCCAGCACCGAGGCGCTGATGCGCACGCTGCGCGGCACCGTCATCGTCGAATCGCGCGAGGTCGGCCGCTTCACCGTGCGCGACCTCGACTACGTGCTCGGACGCATGACGCCGCCCGAGGGCCAGACGGCCCCCTCGGAAGGGCTGCTGGCGGCCGCCTGGACCACCGGCGACGCCGAGGCCAACCAGGTGCGCCGCGACGGCATCCAGGTGGGCATCGCGGCCTGCCAGGCGATCGTCAAGATCTTCAACGACCACAGCGGCGAGCGGCCCAATCTCGACCTGCTGCTGCAGACGATGCGCCGCGTCGGCGAGTTCTACTCGGCGCGCGATGCCGAGGCCGCGCAGGCCGCCGGCGAAGGCGGCGATGCCGAGGGCGACGAGGGCGAACTAGGGGGCGGTGGAGGCAGTGCGGGGAAACCCCCCCGTTCGGGCGGCTTGGCGTCGCGCGCGGATGCGGTGAGAATCCTGCAACAGGTCGCAACGTTCTTGCGCAAGGCGGAGCCCAGCAGCCCGGCTCCGATGTTCATCGACCGTGCCGTGAAGCTCCTTCAGATGGATTTCACCTCGATCGTCAAGGAGTTGATGCCCGACTCCCGCGATCGCATCGAGATGCTGGGAGGCATCTCCCTCGAAGACCCTGATTCCGACTCCGATTGATTCGGGTCGTGTGATATTCCCAGGAGAGACTAGTCATGTCAGGAAGCAGCCAGAAGTTCATCGCACGCAATCGTGCCCCCCGCGTCCAGATCGAGTACGACGTGGAGCTGTACGGTTCGACCAAGAAGATGCAGATCCCGTTCGTGATGGGCGTGATGGCGGACCTCTCGGGCAAGCCGGCCGAGCCGCTCGCGCCGGTCGCGGATCGCAAGTTCCTGGAGATCGACGTCGACAACTTCGACGATCGCCTGAAGTCCATGAAGCCCCGCGTCGCGTTCGCGGTGCCCAACACGCTGACCGGCGAGGGCAACCTCAGCGTGGACATCACCTTCGAGAGCATGGCCGACTTCTCGCCGGAAGTGGTCGCCAAGAAGGTCAGCGCGCTGAACAACCTGCTCGAGGCGCGCACCCAGCTCAAGGATCTGCTGACCTACATGGACGGCAAGGTCGGCGCGGAGGAACTGCTCGGCAACGTGCTGAAGAATCCCGAACTGCTGAAGTCGCTCGCCGCGGCCCCGAAGCCCACCGACGCGCCGGCCGAATAAGCGCATCGCGCCCGTTCGCCACCCGTTCGTCACGAGATCCCCAGGAGTCCCCAGATGACCACCCAGCAAGAATCGTCCAGCGCCTCCGGCGCGATGGCCGAATTCGACGACTTCGCCGCGTTGCTGCAGAAGGAATTCAAGCCCAAGACCGACCAGGCCAAGTCCGCGGTCGAGAACGCCGTCCACACGCTCGCGCAGCAGGCGCTGGCCGACACGGCGCTGGTGTCCAACGACGTCTACAACACGATCGAGGCCCTGATCGCCGCGCTCGACAAGAAGCTGTCCGAGCAGACCAACCTCATCCTCCACCACGCCGACTTCACGAAGCTCGAAGGCGCGTGGCGCGGCCTGCACCATCTCGTCAACAACACCGAAACCGACGAGATGCTCAAGATCCGGGTGATGAACATCTCCAAGGGCGAGTTGCACAAGACGCTCAAGCGCTACAAGGGCACCGCCTGGGACCAGAGCCCGATCTTCAAGAAGGTCTACGAAGAGGAATTCGGCCAGCTGGGCGGCACGCCCTACGGCTGCCTGGTGGGCGACTACCACTTCGACCACAGCCCGGTGGATGTCGAGCTGCTGAGCGAGATGGCCAAGATCGCGTCGGCCGCGCACGCCCCGTTCATCGCCGGCGCCTCGCCGACGACCCTGCAGATGGATTCGTGGCGCGAGCTGTCGAATCCGCGCGACCTGACCAAGATCTTCGAGAACAGCGAATACGCCGCGTGGCGTTCGCTGCGCGACTCGGAAGACTCGCGCTACATCGGCCTGGCCATGCCGCGCTTCCTGGCGCGCCTGCCGTACGGTGCCAAGACCAACCCGGTCGATGCGTTCGACTTCGAGGAAGACGTC
>Ga0207695_10009049_pt1 | contig 12378 bp, 9 predicted proteins | sample KBSC54metaG_FD_184354 | JGI IMG/M metagenome (GOLD analysis project Ga0207695, IMG submission 184354) | Corn rhizosphere microbial communities from Kellogg Biological Station, Michigan, USA - KBS C5-4 metaG (SPAdes) (version 2) | ecosystem: Host-associated > Plants > Roots > Rhizosphere > Soil...
GTTGTATTTTGAAAAAGAAATAAAACCATATATCGACGGCAGGCAAATCCAATACCTTGGCCCGCTGAACGATGAGGAAAAGAACAAGTACCTCGGTATGGCCAGGGCGCTCCTTTTCCCCATCGAATGGAATGAACCATTTGGCATTGTGATGATTGAAGCGATGGCCTGCGGAACCCCGGTAATAGGGTTCAACAGGGGATCGGTTGATGAAGTAATCGACCAGGGAATTACCGGCATTAAAGTAACGGGTTTTGAAGAGATGGTGGCGAGCGTACAAAAGATTGCAGATATCGACAGAGCGGAATGTCGCCTGCGGGCGCACCGGCGGTTTGATGTAGCCGTGATCGCTCAAAGATACTTAGCACTTTCCAACAACCAGCGCAGGAAAATAGTAATCGTAACAACCGGTCAACCTGCAGCTAACCCGCGGGTCGTTAAGGAATATGATGCGCTCACAAAAAAGGGATACCGGGTTAACACCCTCTATACGTATTCTGCCGAGTGGTCTTACAAAATAGATGAATCTAAATACTTTTCAAAAGCGGCCCGCAAACAGGATTATATCTTAATTGGCGGTAACCCTTATACGAGCAAAATACACTATTTCATTTCCCGGGTTCAGTATAAAATACTGAGCGGCTTTACAAGTATTTTGCCGCTTCCCTTTCTGAGGGAAATGACAATTTCAAGATCTTCACTGTACCTGTGGATCTTCGCCAGCAGATTTAAAGCCGATGTGTATATTGCGCATTACCTGGGTGCATTGCCGGCAGCTATTAAAGCCGCCTCAAAATATGGCGGTTCCGTGATATTTGATGCGGAAGATTACCACCGTGGTGAGGAACCCTACCATGCTTCCCAAATTCAACAGGTAATTGACATAGAGGACCGCTTATTGCCGAAGGTGAATGTGATAACGGCAGCCAGCCCGCTGATTTGCCTCAAATATGCTGCCCTGTATCCCGGTAAAAAAACCATAACTATCAATAATGCATTCAGCAGAACCTATCTTCAGCAGTGGAGGCCTGCCAACGAAGCATTACGACTGTTTTGGTTCTCGCAAAATATAGGCCCCAACAGGGGGCTGGAGATAATTATAGAAGCTATGAACCTTATTGATTTTGACCTGTCTCTAACCCTGCTGGGAAACATTCGCGACACCAACTATTTAGACCGCCTTTTGAAGATGTCAAACAAGGCCCACATGATCCAACTGATGGCTCCCGTTCCGCCGGAACAAATATTTAAGATCGCTGCGGAATTTGATATCGGCATTGCGGCGGAAATTCCCTATTGCGAAAACCGGAACGTGTGCCTCACCAATAAAATATTCACCTACCTGCTGGCCGGGAATTGTGTGCTCGCATCAGATACAGATGCCCAAAAAGACCTTATGGAGCAATACCCCCAGGTGGGTATGGTTTATCGCCACAATGATCCTGCTGATCTTGCCGGGAAGATTCGCCTATTGGCTGAAAACAGGGAGTTCCTGGAGAATTGCCGTAAAGCATCAACGGATGTCGCGGCAAGAAAGCTCAATTGGGAAACGGAACGGGAGAAATTGTATTCCGTTATAGAAGAACTGGCCTCGCATGACCATTAATGATCTTACGATAGTTGTTTGTTGTACCAAAAGGGATTTTTTCATGGCGAAGATTTGTGTTGCCAGCATACGCTATTATTACCCTGGTATATGTATTGAACTGGTAAAAGATGAAGGAAATGGGGAATTCCGGTCAAAGGAACTTGAAACGAATTTTAATGTTTCGGTTATTGACCTCAAAGTAAAAAACCTGGGAATGTGCGGCGCCAAGTTTCACTATTTGTACCTTCCCCAAAGAAGAAAGAAGGTGCTGTTGCTTGATCCCGATATTGTTTTCATTGGACCTTTCGTCGATCGGTTGCTACCGGCTGTGGCTGCTAACGACTATGTGGTTAGCTGTAATGAAAATGACATTTCAGATACCGGATGGGTCACCAGAACCTATTTTGACATGGAAATGCTTCGGGCTACCTATCCGGCGTATAAGTACCCGGGCTACTTTTTTAACTGTGGCCAGTTATTCTTAACTACCGGCTCAATTGAAGAAAAGTACCTGGATGAGTTTTTTAATCCCCATGAATATCCCTATTGGAAAAACCGGGATTTGTTTCATTTATATGACCAGTCGATTTATAATTACCTGCTGCCAACCCTGGAAGCTGAAAAAAAACTGAAACTGGGCAAAGAAAAATTTATGATCTGGGCCGGTGATGAGGCGGTCTCAAAGATTAAACTGGCTGATATTGAACAAAGGATCCTGCAATCCGGCCTGATTCACTGGGCGGGATGTTTGAGATTCACGCCGGCCTCAAAGATGATCAGGGGTGACATCCTGCAATTTTTTGAAAGCTTCTATTATTCGAGGGTGAAACGGGGCCGGTTTAAACAACCATTCCGAACATTTATTTTGACTATCGAATATCATTTGAAGCAAGTGTATTATAAGCTTAAACGGGCAAGGTGATCACAAGCGAAAATAAAGTGTACTATAACTCAGGTAATGAAAATGTGCTGGCATTAGTAGGGTATGAGGGATTGGAAGTCCTGGATGTCGGTTGTGGGGCAGGGTCGCTGGCCAAAAGATTACAAGCAACAGGTAAAATAGTCGATGGAATTTCCATCTCACCCGGGGAATTAGCGCAGGCCGGGCCATTCTTAAGAAATGGCTTTTTGTATAATTTAGAAAATGGCTTGCCGCCTGAACTTCCCACTGAATCCTATGACTATATTATCTGTTCCCATATACTGGAGCACATAGCTTACCCCGACAAGCTTTTGCAGGATATGCAAAGAGTCTTGAAGAAAGATGGTTGCGTGATTGTGGCTTTACCAAATGTATTCCATTACAAATCAAGGATCCAGTTGCTGAAAGGAAATTTCCCAAAGTCCGACACCGGTATCTGGGATGCTACTCATTTGAGGTGGTATACGTTTAAGACAGCAAGTGAAAAGCTTTCTGAATATTTCAATATAGAAACCGCAACGGTCTCGGGGGAATTACCCTTGAACAGTATGGCAAAAAAGATATTTCCAGCCAAAATGAGTCAGTTTCTTTTTAAATTATTAACGGGGGTTTCAAAGGGGCTGTTTGGCTACCAGTTACTATACCGTCTTACAAAAAAAAAGTAACATCAGGAAAATACTCATCATCGCACCTCATTTCCCGCCGTCTAATCTTGCCGGAGTTCACCGCACCCGGCTTTTTGCCCAACACCTGCCGTCTTTTGGTTGGGAGCCGGTTATACTATCAGTACACGAAAAATATTACGAGGAGGTGCTTGATTGGAACCTGGTAAAATTGTTGCCGCCGGGATTACGGATTGAAAAGGTAAAGGCTATGAAAGTGACGAAACCAAGGCTCGTGGGTGACATAGGGCTGAGAGCCTTTTTTCAATTATATAAAAAAGCAAAGAATTTAATCAAAAACGAAAAAATCGACTTTTTATATATTCCGATCCCGTCCTTTTATGTCGCACTATTGGGCAGGTGGCTGCATGCAACCACAAATATTAAATACGGGATTGATTACATCGACCCCTGGGTACACGAATTTGCCGGCAGCGAGAAGTTGTTCTCACGACATTGGTTCAGCACAAAGCTTTCAAAAATATTGGAACCGATAGCCTTAAAGAAGGCTGCCCTGGTCACCGGCGTTGGCGAAGGTTATTTCAAAGGAGTCATAGAGAGAAATCCGCTGCTTTCACGCAATTGTTATTTCAAGGCGATGCCTTACGGTGGGGAAATTAACGATCACACCCTGGTAGATGAATTGATGCTGAAACCCTACCTTTTAAAAAAAAAAGAGGATAAGATTCAGTTGGTCTATGGCGGTGCCATGCTCCCGAAGGCCTTTACAGTAATAGAAAAGATATTCCTGGCTATCAGTACGGATCGGGAGATTTTCAGGGATCTTGAATTGCATTTTATAGGTACTGGCTCATCTCCCGGTAACCCGAAGGGTTATAATATTCGCCCCATTGCAGAGAAATATGGTTTGTGGCAAACAATTATCTTTGAATATCCTGCCAGGATACCTTACCTCGACATTTTGGTACATTTAAGTTCGGCTTCGGGTGTGTTTATTTTCGGTAGTACGGAATTTCATTATACACCGTCTAAGGTGTACCAGGCAGTCCTTTCTAAAAAAGCTGTTTGGGCAATTTTGCATACTCAAAGCTCAGCTTGCGATGTGTTACGGGCAGCAGGCGCGGGGGCAGTGCTGGATTTTAACGGGGAAGGAGGCCTGGATACTATTGTTGATAACCTGGCTTCAAGTTACCAGGACTATAAAATATTGCTCCGTGACTTTAATCCTGCCGGCATTAACCTGTCGGAGTTTCAAAGATATTCAGCCAAAAATGTTACAGGCAGCCTGGCACAAGCTTTAGACAGCATATTCTCAACCGAACAGCAGGCAATATAATGCGGAATGACGTAATACAAAACATTGGCTTTGGTTGTGTCAGTCTCTCCGCCCTTTCTTCCTTAAAAGAAGCTTTAAAGGTATTAGATACAGCTTTCGATTGTGGCATCAGGTGGTTTGATACCGCGCCATTATATGGCAATGGTTATTCTGAAGTAATACTCGGAAAATTCTTACGTGAAAAGAGAAAATATATCAGCCTTTCCACCAAATTTGGATTAAACAGTGACAGGACTATTAGAATTCCGGCTGTATTGGCTTTGCGCGGAAATTACCTGAAAAAGAAAATAGCGCCTCCTCCTAAACGGGCAGCTACTGTTGATACAAATCATGCTCCCGGTAGCTCCTCAATCAGGTATCGCAAAATTGACAGGGCCGAAATTGAAACCAGCTTTATTACGAGCCTGAGGATGTTGAAAACGGAATATATAAATAACTTTTTGTTGCACGAAGCAATACCGTCGTTCCTGACTGACGAAGCATTAAATTATGTATTGAATTTAAAACAGGAAGGCAAAATTCTCAACCTTGGCATCGCGGCTAATTCAGAAAACATAGCCGGTTGTGATGTTGATTCGTGGGACATATTACAATATGAAAACGGGCGCCTCTTTAATTCTGATTATTTGCTCAAGCGCTTTCCCGGTAAATTGCACGTTTACCATAGTGTCTTAAAAAATCTAAAAAATACGGCCCTTACGGATGCCCAACTGGATGAAATGGCTGCGTTGCTTTTATTAAATGTCATAAAAAAGAATCCTTCAGGTAAAGTGTTGTTTGCGAGCACCAAATATCAAACTATTATAAACAATTTAGCCGGCATAGAGAAATATGGTAACCTTACATTGGCTGAGATTAAATTAATGATAGATGCCTTATCTTGACTTAAATGCCGGAGACTGCCCGGTCAATGCAACCGATTATACGATTATCGGGGCGGGTGCGGCAGGCATCTTACTTGCGGTTAAACTCTTCCAGGCAGGGAAAAAGGTGCTATTAATAGAAAGCGGCCATTTTGAAGTAGACGAGAATCGTCAAAAACTGAATGAGGTGGAACAGACAGGAAAATACCTAAACAATGCAATTTGGGGCAGGAAGCGGGTGATCGGTGGAACCACGGTGGCATGGGGCGGCCAGTCATTGCCCTTCGGGCCACTTGACTTTGAACAGAGAAGTTGGGTTGAAAATAGCGGCTGGCCCGTTTCTTTCAGTGAACTGGAGCCGTATTACCCAATAGCAAATGATTTCATGAAAATCGATTCGCTGGATTATAAAGGTGACATATTTAGAAAAATTCGTCTGGAAGACCCAGGCTTTAATAAAAGTATCATCAACTATCATGTGGCTAAATGGGCGAAAGAGCCGAATTTTAGGAAATTATATGATGGGATCCTACAGAAGGAAATACCCGTGCTATATAATGCACAATTCGAAAAGGCAAATTTGGGGCACCACGGCGAGGTCGTTTCCATTGAAGTAGTAAACTTCAATAAAGAAAAATTTACTCTTCCCGTAAAAAATGTAATATTGGCAACCGGCGGCATTGAAACCAACAGGATACTACTTAATAACAGGCATCTTTTTAAAAACACAAATAATGCAAGCCTGGTGGGCAAGGGATTTATGGACCATGCCTGCATTGAGGTGGGCGAAATTGGAACGGGGAATGCTTATAAACTGCAGCGTTATTTTAATACACATTTACACCGCGGCAGAAAATATTCCATTAGATTAAGCCTGGCAGAAAATTATCAAAAAGATTCCAAAACGTTAAACTGTTCGGGAAGCATTATGTTTCGCATGCCCGAAGACGAATTTAATCCCTATAGGGAAATCAAGCTATTTGCGGCGGACTTCAAATTAAAACGATTGCGGAACCTGTTTAAAGTATTACCTGGTATAGTAATAAGTGCCACCGCCCTCTTGCAGGGAAAATTCTATTTTAAAATTAATGCCCTTCCAAAGTTAATTGTGATGACAGAACAGGAGCCCTTGCCGGAAAGCAATATTAGCCTAAGCACAGAAAAAGATGAGTTTGGGGTACATAAAGCGAAGATAAATTGGTGCCTTTCAAAATTAACCTGGGAAACGGTTGTCAGGAGCGCTGGTTCAATAAAAGATGAAATAGAACGATTAAACTTTGGCACCGTAAAACTCTATGACCATGTGAATATAGAGCAGCAGAACTGGCAGGATTTGTTATTTGATGTCAATCACCATATGGGCGGTTGCAGGATGAGCAAAGATTCGGACACCGGTGTCGTAAATACTAATTTACAACTCTGGGACAGCAGCAATTTATATGTATGTAGCAGCGCGGTTTTCCCTACTTCGTCACACTCCAATCCAACCCTCACCTTGTTGGCGCTGGCGACCCGCCTTGCAGAATTCCTGGTTCAAAAAAATTAAATGAAAAGACTAAAAAAGCTGGTAAAGGGGTTTATTTGGGCCATTTGCTCCAATAAGGAAGGGTTGAATAAAGTAAGAATATTATCCGGACCGGCCAAAGGTGCCAGGCTGGCTATGGATATACGTAAAGGCGGATCGTATTGGCTGGGAACCTACGACGACTGGATTTTAAAAAGCCTTCCTCTTGATAAAATAATTAAAAATAATTGGGTTGTTTGGGACTGCGGGGCCTTTTACGGTTACTATACGGCTATTTTCAGAAAGACTGTTAATAATGGCATTATCCATACTTTTGAGGCTTCGGGAAAGAACTTCGACATTCTCAAAACGTTACCCGCTTTAAATAATTGGGATAATGTATTCATTCATCATTTAGCGGTAGGTCCGGATCATTCGTCAATAAAATTTGTAAATAATATGGGCGGATCCAACGGGCCTTTTGGGCTTAGTAAGATTTATAATGTTCCGGCAGAGGAATTGGAAATTGAAGAGGTTAGGTGTTGCGGGGTAGATGAATTGGTATACGAGATGAAAGTAGAGGCGCCTGATTTTATTAAATTTGACCTCGAGTCTGCAGAGGAATTTGCGTTGCACAACGGCGACAGGCTTTTTGTAGAAAAAAAACCTACTGTTCTTTTGGAATTGCATGGCGAAGCCGCCTTAATTGCCGCAGGCAGATTTCTCGAGCGATTTAATTACCAGGCCATTTTGCCGTGGGAATTTAATAATCCATCTGTTGAAATGTCAAATCTTGACGAGTTGCAGGCACTCCAATATATCCCTCACATGATTTATTGTTCCCCAAAATGAACGGGTTCTTTCATCATCTATTTGAGGACATTGATTCATTGTTATACACCGTGACTGGTATTAAATAAGCATAAAATGGTAAACTTTTGATGGATTACGAAATAACTGTCATATTACCTGTTTACAATGGAGCAGAGTTTCTATCAAAATCTATTGAGTCTGTCTTAATCCAGTCATATAAAGATTTTGAATTCATTGTTTGTGATGATGATTCGACAGACGCATCTCAATCAATTGTGAGATCGTATAGTGATGAGCGGATAAAGTTTATTAGCAATACACAAAATCTGGGCTTGTTCCCGACTCTGAATCGAATGATTTCCATAGCTAAGGGGAAATTGATAAAATTGTGGGCGCAGGATGATGTGATGTATCCCCACTGCCTTCAATCTTTCGTAGATTTTCACTGGCACCACCCCGGAATAGGCTTTAGCTACAGCGGCCGCGATATTATAGATGAGAACAATAAAGTAATCACACCTGGTGGTATTGACAATACACCCCCGCTTATTTCGCCCGAACTGCACGCACGCATTGCCTTTTATACGGGGTCCATTGCCGGCAACATAGCCAACGTTTGCCTTGTGAGAAGCGCCCTCGATGAAGTAGGGCCCTTCAATACAGGTATGAAAATTTCGGCTGATTTTGATATGTGGGTACGCCTGGCAAAAGACCATAAAACAGGTTTTATCCCCGATAAACTGATTCAGTTAAGAGACCATAAAGGACAGCTAAGCAGGAATGAAGGTTATTACCTCGACCATGTACGCGAAGACTTGATCGTATACAGGAATCTCCTATCTTATGTAAATAGTAAACAAAAGAAGGAGGGCACTATGCTGTTACGCAAATACAAATTTGTGTACTACTACACATTGATGGTCAAAGCAATTCTGAAAGGCAAGTTCAAAAAGGGGTATCTTTTTTTTAAAGAATTGTCAGTGATGGATAATTTCCTTGCCTTGACTGTCTCTTTTGTTCACGCTAAATTGGGTAAAATACCGCGTCCCGATTTATTAAACTGATGAAGAAAAGGCTCGCCATTATTACTACCCATCCAATTCAATACAATGCACCTTTTTTTAACCTGTTGGAGCAAAGTAATATCGTGCAACCTAAAATATTTTATACATGGGGAGACGCTGTATTGCAATCAAAGTATGATCCCGGTTTTAATACAACGATTGAATGGGATATTCCCCTGCTGGAAGGTTACGAATATGAGTTCCCGGAAAATGTAGCAAAAGATAAGGGTTCCCATCACTTCAACGGCATCATTAACCCGGGGATGATCCGTACCATCGAAGCCTGGCAACCGGATGCTATCCTGGTGTATGGCTGGAAATTCCAAAGCCATTTAAGCGCCATACGCTACTTTAAAGGTAAAATTCCCGTTTGGTTTCGTGGCGATTCAACCTTACTGGATGAAAAACCCGGTGTGAAAAACAGTATAAAAACTTTGCTGCTAAAATGGGTATATGGGCATACTGACCTGGCATTTTATACCGGAACAAATAACAAAAATTATTTTCTCAAATATGGCATAAATGACCGCCAATTGGTGAAGGCCAGCCACGCCGTTGACAACGAACGGTTTGCCAATACCCATGGCCGTTACACGACTGAAGCGGCTACCCTGAAAAAGAAATTGAATATTGATAAAGATGCACCGGTCTTCCTGTTTGCAGGAAAATTATCCCCGAAGAAAGGGGTCGGTACCCTCTTTGAAGCATTTAAATTAATGGCAAAACAAAATGCCCATTTATTGGTGATAGGGAACGGTGAGATGGAAAGTGAACTGAAAGCGAAATATGGCCGGGAAGCTGCGGTTACATTCCTGGATTTTCAAAATCAGCAATTGATGCCGGTAATTTATTGCCTGGGGGACGTTTTTGTGCTGCCCTCAGTTGGCCCCGGCGAATCATGGGGGCTCGCCATTAATGAAGCGATGGCAGCAGGGAAGCCGGTAATTGCCAGCGACAAATGTGGGGGCGCCATCGATTTGATTACCAATGGAAAAAACGGGTACGTGGTGGCCGCGGGAAATCCCGGCGATCTTGCCTTAAAAATGACGACAATGCTTGAAATGAAAAATGATTGGGATAAATTCGGGGCTTATTCATTGGAGGTCATTAGTAAATACACATTCATGGAATTTGTGAAAGCGTTAGAAAAATCAATAACGGGTGGCTGATGTAGCTAACATACCCGGATTGGAATTGAAGCGCTCCATGGAGAAATCCATTGCTGCCGATTTCAAAACCTTCCATTCGAGAGCCCACAAGCGCTTATACTTCGACCAGGAATCGAAGGCTATTTTCGCCGGCCTGCTTCTTAGCCAGTTATTTTTTGGTAATGGGTGGTACCTGTTTATTTGTGTCCTCACCATTTATGTGATCTTATACTACCTGCAGCAGCCATTAAAACCCGGTGTTTTTGCCGTGATCGCCCTCAATCATTTTGCGCAGATCATCGCCGCGGTTTGGCAGGCCAATAGCGTCGGGAAAGATATTAATTTCAGGTCGCCTCATATGGGAGAAGCCACCGTTGCAAGTTGCATTGGCCTTATTGTAATGTTTATTCCTGTTATCTATGTGCAGAATAAATTACCGGCCCTGTCATGGAACCGGCTTAAAAAAGAGGCGGCGAAATTATCAATTAAGAATACTTTTAACTGTTACCTCGTTTCTTATTTTGCCACAAATGTTTTGAGCGGCGCTGCCTTTCTTTTTGGGGGGCTCACGCAGGTGATTTTTAGTTTTGTCAAAATCAAATGGCTGTTTTTCCTGCTGTTCGGTTACCAGGCTTTCTTAAAAAATGAACGGAAGAACCAGTTTTACCTCTTTGCCGCCATTGAATTTGTGACGGGTTTCTTCAGTTTTTTCTCGCAGTTCAAGGTAGTCATCTATTTTTCAGTGGTTCTTTTGATAGGGCTGCTGGAAGTAATTAACCTGAAAAAAGTGATCTACGGCAGTATAGTTGCGGCTGGCCTCGGCCTGTTTGCACTCGTTTGGACGGGTATTAAGGGCCAATACCGATCTTATATTAATGGCGGAACGAAAGAACAGGTTGTAGCTGTGGACCAGCAGGAGGCCCTGCAGAAATTATACGACCTCTCCAGCGATGTGGATGAAGAATCGCTGAACTCCTCCCGCTACCAGATGCTGGACCGGTTGCAGTACACCTACCATTTTGCCAAAACCATGGAAATGGTGCCGGCTACCATTCCCTATCAAAACGGCGATAACTGGCTGGCGAATATTGAATTCGTGACCACGCCAAGGATACTGAATCCTAATAAGCCCTCCCTGGATGCTACTGCAAAAACGAGGAGATACACGGGACTGGCCTATTCCGGCAGGCTTTCGGGCGCTTCCTTCAGTCTCGGCTATTTCGCCGAATGTTATATCGATTTTGGAATTATGGGCATGATGTTTCCACTGGCATTAATAGGGTTAATGTATGGTCTCACCTACCGGTATTTAATGAGGAACGCTTCACGGAATTACCTGTTTAACTATTGCGTGGTGGGGGCCTTCTTCCTGGAATTTTTTGCTTTCGAAATGGACGGGACATTATTATTGGGAAGGTTCCTCGCGACACTGGTAACCTTCTTCCTTTTAATAAAATTCTTTTTTCCCTGGGTAATAAACTATATATCCATCCCGGTAAAAAAAGTAAAACCGGTTGAGGATTAAACCGGGCGTGGTAACTTCAGTCACAAGATAATCAATGAGCAGCCGGAATTAGTTTAATACAATGGCGCCTGTTAACGTGCCCTCTTTATTCACCTGTGAACAACTACCTAATGAAAAAGATTCTTTTTATCGGATTAGTCTTTGTCTCGTTTAAGGCTACCGCAATTTCTGTAAGCCGGGATACCACCATCAACGGCGTTTGGGATTTGCACGGGCAAATACTGCAAATTTCGGCAAAGATCTCCGGCAATGGCACCATAAGGAATGCCCTGCTGGAAGCCAATCCCTTTATTCAAATATTCGATACCACCATCAATCTTTCGGGTTGCAGGGCAAAGGAATTTTCAGCTATGTGGTACGGGGCATCTCCAAAAAACCCGGATAACGCCGCAGCGCTGCAAAAATCGATTAACACCTGCATCAATACCATGCCCCTGTACATACCTGCGGGCATCTACAATTTTTCCCGTTCTCTCACCATAGCGCAATGGTATAAAGGAGCCTATTCCGCGGCAACCATTCACCTCTATGGCGATGGCGGTACCTGGAACGGCGGCACCGTATTGCATTATTCCGGCAACGTGTTTGCCCTGGGAGGGCAGGTGATGAAGGGTGCCGAAATTGACCACCTCACAATTACAGGCAATTTCCATTCACCCGCTATAAACGGGCCTGCTTATTATTCCATCCCGTACGAAGCCTATAATGACCCCACGGTGGGTCACGACCTGGCTGGTATAGTCATCGACTACGACGGCACCAAAAATGAAGGCGGCTCAACCGGTGTTAAATTACACGATCTCAATGTGAGCAACTTTGCGGTGGACTATCTCATATCGCCCAACGGGCATACGTACAATGCAGACGTTATCATCATGGAAAACATCCGTTGCGGCGACGCACGGCTCGGCATTTCCGCCGGGCAGGCCCAGGAAAAGGGTAACGTGATTCGCGGATTGTATAGCTGGGGGCGAATTCATACCCTCTTTGCC
>Ga0207695_10009052_pt1 | contig 12374 bp, 9 predicted proteins | sample KBSC54metaG_FD_184354 | JGI IMG/M metagenome (GOLD analysis project Ga0207695, IMG submission 184354) | Corn rhizosphere microbial communities from Kellogg Biological Station, Michigan, USA - KBS C5-4 metaG (SPAdes) (version 2) | ecosystem: Host-associated > Plants > Roots > Rhizosphere > Soil...
GGAGATGTAGACGTGCTACAGCAAAGCTGGAGAGCGTCTACATCATCGTCAAGTGCCGTCTAGCCGATCGGTTATCGGGCGATTGCGTACGACGCTCGAACCTTGCGAGCACCGCCAGATTCCGCCGAGTGCTGGCTAGAGAGCCAGTCGAGCGTTCCATTGAAAGTCCTCTCGTTCGCATTCTATTTGTCTCGTTCGTAGATTACGCTGAGACGTTTGGCTGCCCACGTGCTCATTCATATGCCAACACTTCGAAGCACATTGTTGAGCGCTTGGAACGTGAATGTCGCCACGCTCCGCTTCATTGGGCGAGTCGGGGTTGGTCTCCTGGGAGTTTGGTGGCTGATCGGAGGCGTCATCGGAACTCTGGTGGCCGTGGCACAACTTGCGTTGCTATCTGTCATTGGCGGGGGACTGACGGTGTTCATCGGATGGAGTCTCGCGTACGGCGCCTTCCATCACTGGCCGTGGGAGTCCTTTCCGGTTCGCGACCCGACGAACGTTGCCGGCGACAAAACATCGCTGCGGAAATCGGGCGTGGGCAGCGAGGACGCTTGATCTGAAACAGATCAGCGTTCCCAGTATCTTCATCGGACAGCATGAGCATCCCACGTCGTGCAGCGTCGGCGCTGACCACGACCGCAATCGCGGCTCTCGTCGCGATCAACTCACCACGTGACGCGCTTGCCCAAGCCACCGCATGCTCCGCGGACCGGACGATTTCAACTCTGGTGGGTGCGGGACTTGGTGCTGCGGCGGCGGCAATTCCCGCCACGATCGTGCATCGGCAGCGTACTCTCGATAGTCTTGGTAATAGCCGTGATCATCACGGTGGATGTGCTGTTCTTCAAGGACCGATTCTGGGAACGACTGGCGGCGAACGTGGGAATCGTTCTCGTGTTCGCGGCATTCTACTTCAGGTTCCTAAAACGTCCATGAGCGGCGGGTCCAGGTAACTCAACGAGGTCATCGACGCGCGTGCCAGAAATGCCTCGGCTGTCGACGGAGCGTCTCGTCCTTCGACCATTTACCCTCAGCGACGGCCCGGACGTCGAGCAATTGGCGGGCGACCGTCTCGTCGCGGACACGACGCTCACGATCCCGCACCCCTATCCGGTCGGTGGCGGCGCGACATGGATCGCGACGCACGCCGACGCTTGGGATCGAGGCGTAGGGTTGACGCTGGCGATCTGCGCCCGAGCTGGCCCGCAACCGTTGATGGGCGCAGTCAGTCTTCACGTCGCACAGGCCCATCGTCACGGAGAGATCGGGTACTGGATTCGCGCCGACGCATGGGGAAACGGTTACGCGACCGAAGCGGCGCGGTCAGTCATCTCCTACGCGTTCGCGCAGCTGGGACTCCATCGCGTCATGGCGCGACACTTCACGCGCAACGCGGCGTCGGGACGCGTCATGCATAAGCTCGGCATGCAACTCGAGGGCGTCCATCGGGACGCGTACTTGCGATGGGGTCGTTTCGAGGACGTAGCCGTCTACGCCGTTCTCGCGTCAGAGCATTCATATTAGTATATTGTTAGCGGCGACAGGCTTCGGCGCATGACGATCCGGAGCGTATCAGCACCTTGATATGAGGTTCCGATACCTCGTTCGATCATTGAATTCCAGGGAGGCGCGGTGTGACTGGCTGGTCCTCGATTCCTCGACGCATATGCGTGATCGTATTGAGCACGCTCGCCTGCGCCTGCAGCATCTCGACCGTGTGCACGCTCATCGGCTGCGAGAGCGGCATTACCGTTCATCTCGCTTCGCTCCCCACGGCCCCATTCCGCATCGATGTCAGGCCAGCCGGCGGCCAAGGCGCGTCGTACGTCTTTGACTGCGGCAGCGCGCCCGCAACGTGCCAGCAGGACATCTTTTTCGCCGACTTGATTGCCGATCATCTCTTTATCACGGTGACAGTCGCCGGGTCGAGTCGCGACACCGAAATCACGACGGTCACATACACGAGCCATCGTCCGAATGGACCGAATTGCGCGCCTGACTGCCGCACGGCGGTCGTTACCGCGCTAGTGCCTGGCTGACGGCAGATGTAGATCGCACACGAAGTCTGATGATACGGAAAGCCTCAACAAAGAGTATACGTCGCACCGAGCCCGCCCGCGCCCGGCGCTTCGTCTTGCGCATCACTCTGCGGCACATCGAGCCAACGATTTGGCGCGAAATCACCGTCCCGGATTCGTATTCACTCCTCCAACTGCATCGATGCATCCAGCTGGTTTTCGGATGGCTCGACTATCATCTCTTCGAATTCGAAATCGGTGCGCGTAGGTTCGAGGCGCCGCACCCGGAGGCCGAGCGCGAGCGCGCCGATTCGGTTCGGCTGCGAGACCTGGATCTCTCCGGTAAGGCGTCGTTCTCGTACATCTACGACATGGGCGATTACTGGGAACATGAGATCGGTGTGCGAGGTATCGCCACGGACTCTGCCGCCGATGGACCCGATAGCTGCGCATATCTCGTCGGCGGCGCTCGGGCTGCGCCGCCCGAGGATATCGGCGGGCCATCCGGGTACGAACAGGCGCTCGCCGCGTTTGCGCAGCGCGCCCGCGGCGATGTCGAAGACTTGGTCGAATGGCTCGGCCCAGGTTTCGACCCCGAGCTGTTCGATCTTCGCGCCGGCAATCACGCGCTCATTCTAGCCACGGCGTGGGGTTTGATCTAAACGATCGCTCCGTCGCGCCGTACGGGCGACGCTTTTGTGATTGGGAGTCGCACGAAGACCGTGGTTCCAACACCCTCCGCGCTCTGGAAGCCCAGCTCTCCTCCATGTGCAAGGGCAATCCTCCGCGCGATCGGCAGGCCCAGCCCGGTGCCGCGTTCCTTCGTCGTCCGAAACGGAATCCCGAGCTCGGACAGACTGGATGCTTGAATTCCCTCGCCGGCATCGACCACGCGCACGGTGACATGCGACTCCGCAATTTCGATTTCCACCCGGGTCCGGCCATCACGCGGTGACGCCTGGGCCGCGTTGATGAGCAAATTGAGAAAGAGTTGCTCCAGCGCCGCGGAGTCGCCCTCGAGGTCGAGGGAACGTGGATCGTTCAGCGGTTCGAGAATCGCGCCACTTTCGACGAACGACGGCTCGGCGCTTCGCATTGCGCGTCGCAGTATCGCGTGCAGGTCGACGCGCGCCTTGGTGACATGGCCGCTGCGAGCGACCCGAAGCGCACCGCTCACGGTCGCGTCGAGTCGGCGCACCGAGTCGAGGGCGCGAGCGACCAGCCTCGCGTCCGGATCGTCGCTTGGCAAATGACGCCGGGCGTGCTGAAGGTCGATGCGCACCGCCGTCAGCGAATTGCGCACTTCATGCGAGAGCGAGGCCGCGAACTCGCCCACCGCCGCGAGCGCGCGCTGACCCGCGAGCTCACCGAGTGTGCGGCGCAGGCTATCGGTCATCGCGTTGAACGCTCGGGCGACTCGACCGATCTCGTCGTCGGCCGTCTCGTCGATCGTGCGTTGGAGATCGCCGGCCGCCACGGCGCTCGCCGCATCGGCCATTCGCTGGAGCGAACGAGTGATGCGCGTGCTCAACGCAACACTGAGCCCGAGGGCCACGAGGGCGACGACGAGCAACAGACCAACTCCGAGTTTCGCTGCCCGCTCGAACGGCGTGACATAGGGTGAGACCGGCGCCGCGACGATCACGCGCAGCGGCGCCGCGGTCGCGCTGCGGGAAGCAACCTCCCAGCCCATGCGCCGTGCCGACTCCGGAGACGAGAGGTCGAGCGAATCGAACGTGCCGGTCAGTGGCGTGCCACGCGCATCGAGCACGGTGAGTGTCGCGCCGGGCACGAGAGCCTGACTGAGCTCCGGCGCGAGGAGACTCGCCAGACTGACGCGTGCCCTGAGCGTTCCCGCCGCGCGACCATCGATGGATACCGGCCGCTCGACCGAAAAAGTTCGCGGTGCGGCACCGCGTTCGAATGGAACGGCGAACGACCAACGCTCGGCGCCAGTCCCATCGACATAGGTGAACGACGGTATCCCGCCGACCAGCGACCGTGCGAGTTGAAGTAGATAGGCCGAGTCAGCCGCGGTCACGACGGTGCCCGCCACCACCGTGGCCGCGACGCTGTTGTCCGCCAGCAGTTGCACCTCACCGCTGCGAAGCGACCAGCGGCTGTCGATCTGCGAGGCGATCGCCTGTGCCGCGTGCTCGAGTTGGTTGCGCAACAACTCCGTTCCGGATCTCTGCGCCGAGCGCGTGAGCCAGAGACCGATGAGGACGAGGGGCAGGACCGCGCCGAGCGCAACGATCAGGACAAACTTCGTCGCTAACGTCCTCGGGCGAAGTCGCATCACAGCCGGTACTTCTCAATGAGCCGGTTGAGCCGCGGGCGCGACACGCCGAGCAGGTCTGCGGCGTGACCTTTGTGGCCCTGCGCGAGCTCCAGGACCCGTGCAACGTGTTCTCGCTCGAGATCCTCGAGCGACGGAACATGCGAAGCTTGCGCCGATGCGGGCGACGACATCGACAGGTGCTCCGCTCGGATGACGCCGCCGGTGGCGACGACCACTGCTCGCATTAGACAATTCTCGAGCTCCCGAACGTTGCCCGGCCATAGGTGCGCCATCAGCTTTGCGAGGGCGTCGGGCGCGAGTACGGCGACCGGCGTGGACAACGCCGCTGCCGCGCGTTGCAGCATGTGATCGGCGAGCGGCGGAATATCTGACACGCGCTCGCGCAGCGGAGGAATCACAATCTCGATGACGCGCAATCTGTAGTAGAGGTCTTCGCGAAACCGCCGTTCGACGATCAGCGTTTCGAGAGGCTGGTGTGTTGCGGCGATCACGCGAGCGCTCGTCTGTTCGGTGGACTCGGAGCCCACGGGCTGAAACTCGCCGTTTTGCAGGACGCGCAGGAGCTTGGTCTGAAATTCGAGCGCCGTGTCTCCGATCTCGTCCAAGAAGATCGTTCCTCCTCCGGCGAGCGCGAAGCGTCCGCGGCGATTCCCCACGGCGCCGGTGAACGACCCGCGCACATGTCCGAAGAGCTCCGACTCGAGCAGCGTCGACGGCAACGCCGCACAATTCACCGGAACGAACGGCTCGGCCGCCGCTGCCGAGTGTGCGTGGATCGCGTGCGCCACGAGCTCCTTCCCTGTCCCACTCTCGCCCCGAATGAGCACGGTGGCGCGCGTGGCGGCCGCCTGGCCGACCAACTTGTAGATCTCGATCATCTTTGGCGTACGCCCGACGAGATTCCCCGGGTCGCCGGCCAGCGGCCGGATCGCCTTCTTTCGCTGTCGCAGCACACGATCCGCGAAGACCCGCTCGAGCGTCCGCTGCAGATCGTCGAGATCGAGGGGCTTAACAAGAAATTCCGCCGCGCCCTGCTTCATCGCGTCGACGACGGTCGGCATATCGTCGAACGCGGTCATGAGAATCACATCGACATCGGGCGCTCGTGTCCTCAGCTCGCGAAGCAGATCGAGGCCGCTCAGGTCCGGCATGCGTACGTCGCTCACGACCACGCCTGGTTTCGACTTGCCAACCATCGCGAGGGCGGCGGCCGCACAGTCCGCCGCGTCGACGACGAATCCCGACGCGCTCAGCGCATCACTGAGCGCAGCGCGAACCGCGGCATCGTCGTCGACGAGGAGGACTTTCTTATCCATGATTCATTATCAGCGAGCCCGGAGGTCGACGAGCAGAAGATTGAGCGTGTGGCTCTCGAGCACGGGGTACGCGATGGATTTGCCATCGGGCGAGATGGTCATCGGCGCATTTCCCGGAAGCCGGCCGAGCGTCGCAAGTGCCCGTGGAGGGTCGCCGTTCACGGGCACCGAATACAGGCTTGCCGTTGTCGTATCCGTGTCTCGCCGACCGAGGATGAGGATCGCGCGATTGTCAGGAAGAAACGCCGGCCAACCGGCGCCGGCAAATCGAAATGGCACGTCCAATACGCGGCGCTCTCCCGTCTCGGTGGACAACACCTCGAGCTGATCGCCGTCGCGGTGCTTCATGTCCTTGAGAGGGCCAGCGATCCATTCGTGATCGCCGGAGGCGACGGTTGGAACAACGAGCGTGGCGCGCGGAATCGGAGCCAACTGCCGGGGCCCTGTGCTACGCAGGTTCAAGACATAGGCCGCCGAGTCGGCACGATATGCTACCGCGGAATCGCCGAGGAAGGTGAAGCCGGCGAATCCCGAGTTGGCCTGAAGGCCGAGTGTGCCGAAGTCGAACAGGGACCGTCGTGCCCCACTCAGTCTGATCTCGTCGATCGTGCCACGCGACGGCGAGAGACTCTTGACCATCACGGCCACCACCGATCGCGCGTCGTCGCTCCACGTCCAGGCGTTGATGCGCACCGTCGTGTCCCGGACCACGTTCCGCGCGCGGCGAGTCGCGACGTCGATGACGGTGAATTGATGGTGATCGGCATTCGTGAAGCCGACATACTTCGAGTCGGGGGACCACCGCATGGCCCCCGGTGTCGCGTCGGGGTCCGAGCTCGGTTCGCCCAGCATGCGAAGATTTCCGCCGTCAGCGTCGGCCATGGCGATTCCGCGCCGGTCGTCGGTTCGCACCTGAAAAGCCAGGTGCTTGCCGTCGGGCGACCACGCGGGCAGCTCGTTCGATTGGCCACCCCCGGCTATCCGTTTTGGAGACGCACCAGCCGAAGAGCGAATCTCGATTCGCTGACGATTGTCGAGATCGATCCAAACGAGCGAAGTGTCGCCGATGACACCCTCGAACGACATCAGCTTTCCCACCGGCAGCGGAATACGACTTACCTCTTTGCCGGTCGTGTCGATGATGATTGCTCGATCGCCAGGAGCGACAGTCCCCTTCGCCGGAACGAGGACGATGCGTTCCCGATTTGCCGTCATTCCGACCATGAACTCAGCGCCCTTGTGCAACACCTGCATCGGACGACCGTCGACGGGCACCTTCACTACACCGAGCTCCCCGGTCGGAGTCATCCCGGACGTGAAGATGCTCTTTCCATCGGCGCTCCAGATGATCGGTTCAATTCCGCGTTTGAAGTGAGCGAGAGCGCGTTCCGGTCCGCCAGTCACGGGAACAGCGGCGATATGATGCGGACGCAAGCCGCTCGTCGATCCGGGGCCTTCACTGTCTGGCGCTGAAAACGCGATCCACCTTCCGTCCAGAGAGACGGAAGGAAACTCTCCTTGTCCGAGACTGACGCGCTGTGGAGGTCCGCTGGGTTTTCCAGTTTTGGAATCCAGCCCCATGGTCCAGACATATTCGCCCGCGCCCTCCTCACCGCCGCGAACCCACGCGATGCGATCGCCTTTTGGCGACCAGGCAATTTCCCATCCTTGTCCGTCGACCAACTTGGTCGTGCGACGAGACATCACGTCATAGAGCCGCAGCTCGGTGCGCGTGCCGAGCACGAGAAACCGGCCGTCCGGTGACGGGCATGGACCACTGGCGAATTGTTCGGTGAAGCTTGCATAGCGCCGAACGCCGCCGGATTGTTGTGCCAACGTCGGGGAGACCGGCAAGAGCGCGAGCGCGGCGAGTTGCAAAGCGAATCGGCGTGGTGTCATCTGATCCTCCGCGGGTAGGTGGGACCGCGCGCACAGAAGCGCGGACACCCGCGGACAAGGACAAACATTGTACCACTTGCGTCTTAGCACACAACTGCCTGAAGGGCTTGAAGTTGTGGAATCTCGGATGGAAGTGTGCGCCCCACGAAATACAACGAGTCATCGAATTTGGTGCTGCGTCTCGTTCAATGCCGGAGCGCTCGATTCAGCCGGGCGGCGCAATTGGCCACGGACGCACAAGCACGCACGGGTCGATCGCCAGATCGTGCATCGTCGCGCGAAAACGCGCGTCCGACCACAACGGATCGATGAGCGGATTGCACCCGAAGCCACTGAGATTGTTGTTCCAGCTTCGTCGGCCGGCCGCCGTCATCAACAACTTGACGAGGGGCTCGCGGTCCCCGAAAACGAAATCGGCGAATGCCGCTTCCACACCGCCCGACCGATCGCCGTCCGGTGCATGCAGCTCACGACGAACACGCGCTGCGTCGGTCCATCGGCCCGAGGCCGCGTACGCCAACACCAATAACGCGCGCGTGCCTCCGCGCTCGGGGTACAATCGCTCGTGGCGCTCGAGGGTGCGCACGGCGCTATCAGGTTGGCCCGCAAAGATCTGGGCCGTTCCCAGCACGTGGAGTCCGAGCGAGAACGTCGAGTCGAAGGCGAGGACTCGCCGGCTCTCGGCAATCGCCGCGGGGAATTGACGCGCGGCGACATAGCCGAGGACCAGCGCCGTCCCCGCCGATTTCGCCAACGGGTCGAGCTGCGCCGCCTGTCGCAACTCGGCGATGCCTTCGTCCGTCCGCCCCATGAACACGAGCATCAACCCGTACGCGTGATGCGCATATTGGTTCGATGGCTCCATGATGAGTGTTCTACGATAACTCGGGATCGCGTCGGCGAACCGCATCTCACGGTCCCTCGCCAACGCCAACGCGAGATGGGAATCGGCCAGCGTCGAGTCCAGCGCCATGGCGTGCGCGGCCGCGGCCGCCGTCAACGCGGTCGCCGAGTCCGTCGGGTCCACGACGTACGGGCTCAAGACGTCGTAGGCCATCGCCAATCCGGCGTACGCGCGCGCAAACGTCGAATCACGGCCGATCGCCTGTCGAAAACACAGGATTGCTCGCGCGACATTTTCCCGGCCGCGCTCGAGCCAGTAGTAGCGGCCCTTCAAATAGAGGTAGTACGCCTCGGTATCCGTCGTGCCGCGAGCGCTCGCCGTGGCGAACGCCGCGGCAGGGTGTCCGCCCAGCGCCGGAGTGAGAGCGCCGACCATCGACCGGGTCAGATCGTCCTGAACGCGAAACACTTCGCCCGAGCGCCCCTCGAACAGGCTGTCGAGCACCACTTTGCCGTCCGCGGTGCTCACGAGCTGCGCCGTGACGCGCAACCGATCGGCCGAGCGGCGAACGTCGCCGGTAATGATGGCCCCCACGCCGAGCGAGCGGCCCATCTCCTGCGCCGAGACCGACTTGTGCTTGAACGCGAAGGTCGACGTGCGTCCCGCGACGTGAAGGCCCGGCAAATTCGCGAGGGCATGAGCCAGCTCGTCGGTCAGACCGTCGCTGAAGTACTCGTCCGCGGCCACGCCATCAGTATTCTCGAATGGAAGCACGGCCACCGTGCGCATCGACGCCGCGGCGGTCGTCGCTGCGTCGCGAGCGGTCGCAACACCTCGCCCCGGCCTCAGAAGCTCTGCGAGCACCGCGACAACCAGCAGCACGCCGACCACGCCCGCAACGATGATTCGTCGCGCGGGCCTCGGCCGAGTGACCGCGGCGCGCGCCGCGCCACTCGCATCCGACGCAGACGGCGACGGCCGGACCGCGTCGAGGGCCGCGACGATCTCGTCGGCCGACTGCGGGCGAGCCGCCGGATCTTTCTCGAGACACTTCATGACGACGGCCGCCAAGTCCGCCGGGAGGTCCGGCCGATGCATCTCGATCGCGGGCGGCGCCTCGGACAGATGAGCGGCGATCATCGCGGCCGCGGGACGCACGCCGAATGGATGCTTCCCGGCGAACGCCTCGTACGCCACGACACCGAACGCATAGATGTCAGCGCGGTGGTCGACGCTTGCGTCTCCGACGGCTTGTTCCGGCGCCATGTACGCCGGCGTTCCGAGCGACATCCCAATGTCGGTGAGCGTGACGCCGGCGTCGCCCGCACCGCCCGCGCCGCGCTCGTGCGCTCGTCGAACTGCCCGGGCAATCCCGAAATCCGCAACGACCGCGTGACCATCGGCAAGCAAAATGTTCGCGGGCTTGACGTCGCGGTGCACGACCCCGTTCCGATGCGCGTACGCCAGTGCGCTCGCCACTTCGCGTATCAGCCTCGACGTCGCTTCGACCGACATGGGGCCCTCGGAGAGACGGTCGCGCAATGTCTCGCCCTCGACATACGGCATCACGTAGTAGAGGAGCCCGTCGGCCTCGCCGGAATCATGAAGCGGGAGGATGTGCGGATGCGTCAAACGCGCCGTGACACCTATCTCGCGCAGAAACCTCTCGGCGCTCAATGCGACGCCGAGCGCCGGGTTCACCACCTTGATCGCGACGCGGCGTTCATGCCGAAGATCCCGCGCGAGATACACGGTGGCCATGCCGCCGCGACCGAGCTCGCGCTCGACGTCGTAACGTCCGCTCAACGACGAGCGAAGTCGCGCCACGACCTCGTCGCCGGACGACGAGTCGCCGCCGCCCACGGTCCACGGCGCGTTCGTCTCGCCGAGCAGCACCGCCGCGAACGCCGACGCGGGTTTATCGAGGAAGGACGCCGACTGCGCGGCACGCTCGCACGCGTCGACCTGCGCCGAGACCTCGGAGCGCAAGATGTCGTCGGTTCCACAAGCGCGATCGATGAACTCCGGCCGCGTGTCCGGCGAGAGCGCGAGCGCCGCATCGACCAGCTCGCGCACTCGTGGCCACCGATCCGCACTCGCGCCCGGAAGTCGCGCGGCGTCGCTCATGTGGCGTCGCCGTGAAGTGCCCGATAGAGCCAGCCTTTGGCAACCACCCAATCACCAGCCACGGTTCTTCGCGATACGCCTAGCGCCTCGGCCGTTTCGTCTTCGGTGAGCCCTCCGAAGAATCGGCATTCCACGACCTGAGCCAAGCGCGCGTCGAGCTTGGCGAGGCGCTCGAGCGCGTCGTCGAGAGCGAACAGCTCGTCGCGGCGCGTTGCTACGACCAGCGGGTCGACGCCGGATTCCGCATCCTCCAACGACAGACGTTGCTGCTTCGGACCGCCCCGCCGGATCGAGGTTTGGCGCCGCGCGTAGTCGACCAGCACGCGCCGCATGACTCGCGCGGCGATTCCGAAGAACTGACCTCGGGTCGACCATTCGGAATTCTGCTGGGCGAGCCGTATGTAGGCTTCGTGAACGAGCGCCGTCGTGGACAGGGTGTGCCCCGACGGCTCGGCCGCAAGCTGGCGATGCGCAAGCGTTCGCAGCTCCGCGTAGACCAGCGGGATCAGCCGCTCCATGCCCTCGGGTGCACCGCGGCGCAGCATCGCCAGCGCAGCGGTGATCTCGTCCGTGGACTCGGCTCCTGGGACAGTGCGTTGCACGATTCCCTTCGATCCTGCGCGTGTGCTAGTGCGACTTCACATCCGGCGCGGGCCGGTGGACGAACCTACGCTCAGCGCGCTGGGCCGGCAATGGGACGCCGGCGTCGCGGACCTCACGTCTTCAGGAGAATCGTATGCGACTTTACCAAACGCTCGGCGTCGTCCTGACTCTAGCCGGTGGCGCGTGCAGCGCGGATGCGACGCACAATCCCATGGCCCCGACCGGCCTCCAACGGGCCGCGACGGATGGCGCCGCGGACGCGACCAAGACGCTGAATATCCACGGCACGCTGCAGACCTCGGAGATCGACGGCTACGATCCAGCAACGAACAGTCTGCTCGTCCACCTCACGGGCTCCGGCGCCGCGTCTCTGCTCGGCCGGTTCACGATGGTCGACGACGGCGTCGCGTCCCTCACGACCGGCGCCGGGACCGGAACCATTACGTACACGGCAGCGGACGGGTCGTCGTTCACTGGTACGGCGTCCGGAAATGGCACGATCGACGGCGACTTCGCGGACTTGGCCGACACGCTGACGGTCACCGGGGGCACGGGCCGGTTCGCCGGCGCGAGCGGAATCCTCATCGCGAACAGGCGCCTCGACCTGACGACATTGTCGTCGTCCGGCTCGATCAACGGTTCGCTGAGCACCAGCAAGTAAGGCGAGTCGCGCCTGCTCAGCATGCAGATCACCTCGCCCACCGATCGGAGAAGCACGCGGTGTCGGTCACGATCACTTCGTCCATATGACGATGCTGCCGCAGCCGCTGAGTACTTCCTGAAATTGAGGCGGCACCGAGCTACCAGCATAGACCTCGATGGCCGCGATCTCATTCGGACTGACCATGCCGTTGATGTCGTCGGCGCTGAGCCCGTCCACGTGGCGCCCGTCGAGGTAGATCGCCGCTTTGCACCATCGCGCTTGACTGCCGCGCACCATGAGCTGTTTCTCGAATCCGCTCGTGTCGCCTTCGACGCGAACCCCGGGCATCATGCGGAATAGGTCCGAGGTGACGACGGGCCGCCGGCGCGCAATGTCGTCAACGGTCAGATAGCTGCCGATACCGGACCGGCGCCGCTCCGTAAAGCCGGCACGTTCGCGGTCGCCGCCGCGGCCGGCCACGACCTTCACCGTATCGAGCACCGATTTGAACGTGGAGAGCGCGACGCGCACGACCTCGGCACCCGCGACGACGTCGACCGAACGGCGCTCCGGGTAGTAGCTGACTGCGTGGACCTCCAGCATCCGCGTCCCCATCGGC
>Ga0207695_10009056_pt1 | contig 12368 bp, 10 predicted proteins | sample KBSC54metaG_FD_184354 | JGI IMG/M metagenome (GOLD analysis project Ga0207695, IMG submission 184354) | Corn rhizosphere microbial communities from Kellogg Biological Station, Michigan, USA - KBS C5-4 metaG (SPAdes) (version 2) | ecosystem: Host-associated > Plants > Roots > Rhizosphere > Soil...
CTGCAATCCGTGAAGAGGCGGCCGAGCAATCGTTTGCCGAGCGGTTTCTGGATTTGCGGTTAACTCCAGACGAACGCGAGTACTGCCGACAGCAGGTCCTGCAACTGCGAGTTGACCGGCAGCAGCATGCGGAAAACGCCGTTACTGGTCTCAAACTGACCATTGGCCAGATTGGTGAGCGGTTAAACCGGCTTATTGACGCCTACATTGACCGTATGATCGACAAGGATGCTTTTGAACAACGCAAAACGACGCTCCTGTCGGAGCGCCTGCAAATGGTGGAAGCTTTAGCGAGTTGGGAGAGCGGCAAGCGTAATGCCGCCGACGAACTGTTGGAAGTTCTCGAACGCGCGGATACCGCATATTCAGCTTACAAAACAGGAATCGTATCGGAAAAACGTGAGATGGTCGATTCTCTGACCTCGAACAGACTCCTGAGTGGAAAATCCCTTGAGATTTCGCTGGGTTCTCCCTTTGATGTCATCGCAGATCGGGCAAAAGTAGTTGATGGTAGCCCGCGTCGGGACATACATCGAACTTGGAGCCGTCTAATTCTAGTGATGATGAACCTTCTGGAGGAGAAAAGAAAGAAGGAAGAAGCGATGGCGGCCTGAACCTCATCATTCGATCAAGTTAGCCGTGCCCATACCCCATACGCAGCGGCTTTGATCGTGGCAGACCATCAATTTCTGGAACGAGGTACAAAGACGCCTTCACAAACGTTATGATCCCTAATGTTGGGTCCAACGGAGGACAACCTGAGTTAACCCGGTACCATTTACTGAAAACATCACCGTCCGACAAGTATGACCAGCGGCTGGCAGCATTTCTATTGCTAGCCCTTGAGGTTCTACGACTTCGATAGTGCAGTCAGTGCCAGGCAGACCACCTATAACACTGCCCATGTTGGCGTGATTCAAGCTTAGCGTCACTGTTGTCGCTCCGTTGAGACTTCCTCTCCATACAACAATACCAGTCCTTCCGTTCAGATTCTGATTGCTAGGTCGGTCATTTCTGGTCGGCGGGGTTAATTGTGCACGCGCGGTTAGGGGCTCGCTGGTTTGGTAACTTGACGGCGCGGCTGTCTCCGCCGGGGCGGTTTGGGCGTCTGAGGTATTGGCAATGGCCTGAGGCGCTTCTGTGGGAGTACTTTGGGAGTCTGGCGCAGACTGGCTTTGCTGATCATTTGCTGAGGTGGCCGTCGGTTCTTCGTTTACACGCTCGCCAGTAGCGGCAGCGGCGGTAGGCGATTGCGGTGGATCGGGTAGCGAAGACTGTTCTGATTGGGCCGGAGGGGCTGGGTTTTGTGATGGTGCGCTAGCTCCGGAATGGTTAGCATATGACAAAACCATTCCTCCGATAATGATTGCCGCGATAATCGTCCCAAGCGTGCTAGAGAAGTCGCCATTGGCATTTGAGCTAACCGCGTGACCACTAGCCGGAGGATTCAGAAAGTGTTCAATGTCTATTGAGATTCCCTGAAGCCACTGTCGATATGGGCTGAAGTCCCATGCATTGCCCATCACGTCCACAGTGCTTTCCAGTTCGTCCTCGGAGTACGGGCCTGCGAGAAGTTCACGCAACTGGACGCCAGCTCGTTCTATCTGTTCATGGGGCTGCGTCCCAAGAAACTCTAGCAAAGCCTTTTTGGCTGACTCGCGATATGTCCTGGCAGGATAAAGCTCGTCCATATCTTCGTTAAAACAGATTCCAATGAGCTGATCCAGATCATCCCAGCGGGTTGAGTAGTAAGACATAATTATTACTTGTTTTTGTCGCCCAGCGTGGCAGTGACGATGCGGTATCCAGATGGGTGACTTGAATCTTTATTAATAATGACGGTTCCGGACTTTGTCAGGCGCGGTGGGATGTCCCGCTCTTTTACATATCCAATCACCTTGAGCTCGTTGAGTGGTATCTTAAGCCTCATCCCGTTTGGCGCTCGATCAATTCGAGGTTGCTCCAATTCGAGAGCGCGGGCAACTGCTTCTTCAGCAGTGGGATCATCTATAAACGATGACAGGGTTTTCTTGCCTTCCTTTAAGAAGCGCTGCTTAAAGTCATTCATGGATTGGGCGACATGTTTTTCGCGAAGGTGTCCGCCTTTAAAGCCTTCGTGAGCGGCTAAAATGGAGGGGCTTGGCGCGGTGTTTCGCTGTAGGGAGCCAAAACCTCTTTCGATCTCGCGCAGGATACGAAGGCGTGTTTCATAGACTTCGCTCGCGATTGTAGCAATATCTCCGAAGTATGCTATGCCAGAATCGAGTCGTGCAAACGAGTTGGAGTACGCCCCGAGATCTTCAGCGTTTTTGCGAACCGTCAGGGCGGCGTAAGTGGCTTCGTTGATGAGCTGTAGAATGCCCCACGCGACGTCGGGGCTCTGGGCTCGGCCCTGGTACGTCTTAAGTCTTGCGATCAGTCTATTGAATTCAGTTACGGCAGTTCGATAGCGTTCCATGGCTGCCTGTGCAGCAGGCGGCGCAGGTATTGTGCTTTCGGGCCTTTGGTCTAGCCCGCGCGCTTTGAGCAAATCAAACTCAGATTGCATCCCGGCAATTGTCGCAAATTGCGCAGCCGGGGTCTAGGGTAATTTTACTAGGAAGGCCATATCTGTCAAATCCCCGATTTCCTGTACCCAGCTGGGTCAGGATCTACTACTAGCTCAAAGGCTGAGGGCAAGCACTGGCCAACAATGGAAGTGACAACTCGGATGCTGGAAGAGGATGGAATTGTTGTTATCGCTGACGTTCCGAGCGAAACACGTATCACAAAGTTTTGTTTGGCGGGCGTTCCGTCGGAAAACCCCGCACCGTCGATTTCCGAACCGGAGGGTTTGATATTCAGCGTACTGGTTTGAAGTTCGAGACCTCTGTCTAGGTGTCTACGGCTGTGAAAACCTCTTCAGCGACGAATGTGTGGGTTTGCGTGCTGATACTCAAAGACCTACAATAAAAACACACTCGTCGCGACAGCCATACATGTCTCGACGGGAGCCACACTATGATTGGTGAACACTTAACCGGGAAACTTGGTCATCAGGTCCGCATCATCCGCGAAATTGGGCGTGGCGGTTTTGGAATTGTGTATTTGGCAAAGGATAGAGCGGGTCAACAGTACGCAGTTAAGCTGATCGCTCCCGTGTCTGATCCGGCCGTTCGCCTTTCCTTTGAGAAGGAGCTCAAGAGCACCGAGGGATTGGCTCACGAGAATCTTCTGAGCATTGTCGATTATGGTGTCTGCCCCGTTGGCACTCAGCAGGGTCTGTTCGCCGTCACTGAATACTGTGCCGACGGGGACTATCGAAAATCGCTAAACAGCTATGGTTCCAGCCCCGATGTAGGGATCGTCGTTCAGGACTTCCGCCAGATTCTTGCCGGCCTGTCGGTTTTGCACACGAGGATTGTTCACCGTGATTTAAAGCCGGAAAATGTTCTCGTGGGCGCCGGCAAGCTAAAAGTTGGCGATTTCGGTTTGGCCAAATTTGTTGATGAGGCGACCCGAACGCTAACTTTCAAGGGCGCGGGTACGCCGCGCTATATGGCACCGGAGGTATGGTTCGGGCAACACGCGACGATTGCTACGGACCTTTATGCCGTTGGCGTTATGCTCTTTGAAGCATTGGCGGGAAACGCTCCCTTTAGCGGTCCGGATACCAATGCCTTACGGGAGATGCACTGCTATACCCCGGCACCCAGAGTCAAGAGTCTCAACACTATGGTGCCCGACATGCTGGACGGCATCGTTAAAAAGCTGTTGGCAAAGGATCTTCGTGCACGGTACCAAACGGCCCGTGAGGTTCTCGATGCCTTGGAAACGGCTCCTGCCCCGAGTGAATCTTCTATCGGCGCGCTAGCCGCGAGGATGCGCCAGCATCACGACGCGATTGAAGCGAAAACACTTGAAGAACAACGGATCGCGCAAGTTGAGAAGGACACGGTCGCCAGGAATCGCTTCAAAGAGGTGGAACTCCTAGCGATGGTTGACGAAGTCGTAGAGGAAGTCAATCAACACCTAGCCGAGGCCAAAATCGTCACTTCCGGTACCGGACGCAACGGAAAAGAATATCAATTCGCTGGCCGCGCTTTGCAAATTCATTTTTTTCGTCCCGATGAGCTTTTTGCGAATCCTATCGTTCCCGGCAGAATGGCAACGCTAAAGCAGCGCCACGCCGCACACGGCGGATATATCGAGATCAAAGAGCATGGGCAGGATCGGGAAGGGTGGAATTTGGTACTCGTGCGTTCTCCCGAGGATCTATATGGGGAGTGGCGTCTAGTTGAGACACGTGTTTCGGCCATCAGTAATCGCAGCTCGCCCTTTGAGCCATTTGCTACTGAAGCTCAGTTGTTCGCGGATAACCTTGCGAACCACTGGGCAACCGTGATGCATGTGTTCAATTTGACCGACAAACCGCTTGAACATTCGGACATTGTTAAAATTCTCGGCGTTTTCATTCCTCGGATGTGAGACGATTTCAACCACGCCTAGATTTCCGATGCAGTGTGTCCTTTCGGCAGGCGTGTGTAACGGGAGCGGGTTGGAACGTCGGCTGACAATTCAGCGCAGCGCGATATTGGAGAGCGTCTTTAGAGCGGGTAACGACACCGCATTAGATCGCTTCTCCGATTATCATTTGAACTGCGTCACCTCGTATTGGTACCAAGTGGGCATAACCCCCTGACGCAACTTTTGAGCTGCCTGAAGCAAGTCCACGCCGGGCATTGACGCCACCTTACCGTGGAGTTCGCAGAATTCGATCACGGCAGCGCGGTCGTCGGCGTTACCGTAGCGGAGCAGTAGAACCAGGAGCTTGAGGGTGGCGGGGAACCAGTTGTCGTCCGTTTTGATCGGGGCCGCCGCACGGAGGTATTTTCGTGCCTCCCTGCTGTTTTCGTCGGCGCGCACCGCGAGCATGGCGAGGATGATGTCGGCCTTGTAAACGCGGTTATTGTAAGCGGGATCGTTGCGGAAGCTTTCTTCGACGGCGAGAGCGTCCTTGGCATAGTTCCGCGCCAGATCCCAGTTCTTATGAGCGCCGGCGTGAAGACGCCCGTGATTCTACTCACGGCACGCGCCCTGGACGCCGAAAAAGTTCTGGGGTTGGAGTTAGGCGCGGATGACTATGTGACCAAGCCCTTAAGTCCGCTGGAACTCTGCGCGCGTATCAAGGCCGTGCTGCGGCGGACGGCCTCCGATTCGGCATGGCGGTTGCCGCTTCGGAGAAGTCGAGGTAGATTTTGAGCGATGTCTGGTGCGCCGCAGTAGGCTCATATCGTCTTATCTCTGATGCGAAGGGTTTGAGAACTTCGTCCTCGTGCCTGGTTGCCAAGCCAACTAAGCGACGCAATCGCCCCTACTTTCTTTAGTTCAATCAAGAAAGTATCATCACACTTGTCCCATTCCAGAAACGGTCTGTTGTTGCTGATATCTCTGTCAGTCACGAGAAACGAACGCTGGCACCACTCGGCCCAGGTGAGGTACGCAGACAGAAAACCATCGAATTTCTTCTGAAGTTCCATCAATGAGCAGTTCTGGCCCGCGGCAGCAGGAAGAATGTAGGCCGATAGCTCTGTAAATCTTGCGATGAATGTATGGTTGGCCAACGCCTGCAATGTACCTTTCAAACACTTTCTAGGGGGATCGTCTGGTAAGGTAGAGCAAACCCAATTATTAAAACCAGAGCTACTAGAATATAGATCTTGCATGTACGCCCGGAAGAATTCCGCGAGACGCTCACGTGCGTCGACTTCAGGTTGAGTTGTCATCGCGTTCGTGGACTCGGTGGGACCATGTGGCGGTATGCTATCCGTGCCAGACCGTTTGGCAAGATAATAAAAAAGGCCAACAAAGAACAGACCTAAGCACCCGCCAACGCCATTTACAATACCTACAATATCAGCTGGGACCACTGGCTTAACTGGATTCCCCTTTGGTATTCTCGCAGAACTCCCAGGCAATAGTGGCCCGGAAGACGCTGGAACAGCAGTCGGAAAGTAGCGGTTCGCCATTGCCACACTGAAATTGCCAGCTGTAAATAGTAGCGCCGCAGCCATACAGAACTCTCTGCGGTGCTCCTTGTCTTTAAAGTTTGGCCACATGCTCCCATTCTCCCACATGCGAAACCGCATCCGGTTGCGGGTGCGAAGGCGCACCCGGCTTGGCTATTTGGACCCACCACCTAAATAGGGCAGCGAAGTTATGCCGACCTTATTTGTCAGGTTTATTATAGAATCTCGCTTGAGTTCCGTCCAGGAACCAGCACCGCCATTCGGAGGCACGAGGGGCTTTGATCTATGCGGAATTTTGGTCTGAAGTTCGAGTCCCCAGTGGGTCGTGGACAACAGCCGTTCTACCGCCAACGTAAAACCCGCATTTCTGCGGGTCGATTGTGATCGAGGTAGGGAAATTGGGGCGGAGTAGCCCTGGTAGCCCGCGTCGGGACATACATCGAACCTGGGACCGGTTGATCCCGATGATGATGAACCTGCTGGAAGAGAAAAGAAAGAACGAAAAAGTGATGGCGGCCTGAGCCTAATCATTCGATCAAGTCTGTCGTGCCGTACTCGAGTGCACGACGGCTTTGATAGTGGCAAAAGTTGTGATTCTTGAAAAGTAGGGAAGCTGTGACTCATTTGAACCAGGTTGTCTTGGTGTGGTGGATGTCTTGCCGGATGGGACGCTTCCATTTAGAATTTCGGTATGGTCGAAGACTTCTACAATAGAAAGCCCGTAACCATCCAGGACCTTTATCCCGACATGAGCGAGGGCGAGTTGGTAGAGGCGGAAGCCAACCTCAAAAGCTATGTGGCCGTGATTGTCAGGATTTATGACCGGCTCTAAGCTGAAGGTAAAGACTGGCCAAAGCCTGATTAGAACGGTCGAAAAACGGGTGAGCGCTCGGCGAATCGCTAGAGCGCATTTTCATCATGACCTGCTCACAAACTACTCGCATTACATGATGCCGTACATTCTTCCGCGGCGACGAAACGCTTCATCCGCGCCCTCCAGAATCCGGCACACCGTGGCTTTGGTTTTCGTATCATCAATCGAGCCAGCCGCGACAATACTGCTCTTATCGCTGGAACTCTTCAGCGCAATAATCTGCTCAGCATCACCCAAGACCGCGATGTTAGCGTTGTGTGTTACCACAATAACCTGACGTCGTTCTTTCGCTGCCCGAATCACCGGTACTAAAGAGTGGAATATAAATTCGCTGTCCAAATTGTCTTCAGGTTGGTCGATTATCAAAGGTGCGTCACTATCGGATGACAGCATTAACGCCAGCAAAACGGATTGCTGTTGACCCAACGACAACTTGGCGAAGTCCCTCGATACGAATTGTGCTTTGCCGCCCACCTCCATTTTCTTCGTAACTGTAATTTTAGGTCGGTCGTCCACCTCACATCGCTGCAAGCGAAATAGCACAGCCGGCTGACCCAGCATCTGTATTAGCTGCAGGGCATCGTTTTTGTTGAAGGGCTTTAGCCCGTCCGCAGCCACTACTTTTACAATCGCAGAAGGATCCGTCTTGCGAACGGCATCCAAAAGGCCGGGCACAGTTACCTGTTCAACAAGGAGAGCGCACCTGGGTACTTGCGTAGTACGCCAATTGGTTGCCTGCTGGATTATCTCTTCCGCTTCAGGCGACAGACCATTTTCGACGAATTTAATGCTTACAGTCAGGTCAGTTAGTGCGTGTTTTAAGGCAATATTAGCCTTGGCACCATAGGAGTTTCGCGATGTGAAGATTAAGCTACGGACCTTGGCCCTACGATTCTGGAGTTCGAGGCGTGTCTTTCGTAGTTCACTTAGGAGCGTCTCCCATGTTGAGAGGTTTTTCAGCGATTCCTTGTAGGTGGATTCATCCGTCGCGAGCTTTTTAATATACGCAAGGTCAAGCCGAATACCTTTAGCCTGAAGTTCCTTCCGCTTTTGGTCGATATCGGCAAGAGCTTGATGTTCCCTTGCTTTCCAGAATTCGAGTTGCTCTTTCACTTTCGCGGAAAACACACTTGCCTTGACAGCAAGATCGGTCTCTGAGGTTTGAGCGACTGTCTGAAAGCCCTTCACTAGCGCCACGATCTTTGTAAACTCGGTGGAACCTACCTTGAGATCATCCGGTTTGGTAGCCGTACCCAGTGAACTGAGGGTGGTCACTATGGAAGACTTCTTCATGTGTGCGCTCAACCCGGCAACCTGTTTTTCAATAGTCTCCCGGATTGCCCGTTCTTCCGCTACCTTTCGTTCCAAGGCAACTACTTCAGTAGCATGTGCGGTTTCCAGAGCCTTCAATTGTTGCTGCACGTTCGCAAGCAGCTTCTTATAGTCGGGAATACGGTTGACCTGCGTTTGTGCCTTTTCAATCTCTGTCTGATTGTTCAATAGAGACGTCCGTATTTCCTCCTCTTCTGCCCGGTGTCCAGATATGTTAACGAACTGATCCAGGTACGCCAGAAGCGCTCCGGGATCATCCTGGGCTTTCACACTGGTCTGTGCCGTTTCGTTTTGGCCGTACGACTCAATTGGAAACACAGTGCCGATCTCCGGCGTGCTTAGATTCTCGGATTCGTCATTGATCCTTCGACGAATGGTGTGCTGCTGCCCAGCTTTATCTACCCACACGAGGTGGAGGCTCTCGGGCCAAATCTCGGAATCTATGAGTTTACTCGCACTGGGCGAGGGCGCCAGGCAACGAACAACCTCAAACGCGGTAGATTTGCCGGCACCCCTCCCTCCAATTATGCAGTTGAGGTTCCGGCTGAAGTGCACTGTTTGACCGTCAAGAAACCCGCCCTCCAATTTCATCCCCATTACATAAGCAAATGATTGGGGGATTTCCTCTTCTAAGCGAATACGAGCATCGGCATCTTGAAGTGCTATTCGGAGTCCTGCGAAGGAAGGCGTATCCATTTTGATTCGGGTTAGGCGGCGCTGGCCTTTCGCATTCTTCCCAAGCGCGGCAACGGAGTGAGAATCGGAAAATAGCACCCGCGCTAGAAACTGCTTCTCACCAAGCGACAACGCCGATGTTCGGCTATTTCCGAACGCACGCCTTTGAAGGTCAGGGTCGGATTCCCCGAAGGAAATTGTAGAAGCCGCTGACTGCAATTCGATGCCAAGCAAAGACGGATGACTGATAATATCCCCTTTATGCGGCGGGGCACCCGGGACCTTTTTCTCAAAGCCGCCGTCAGAGTCTACATGGGCTAGGATCGCGAACCCCTTGTTTGAATCGATTTTCTTGAGGCACTCTAGCAACGATGTCTGGCAACGAGAATCTCCCGTCCCTTGTCCGGCAATGTCTAGCTTGCCATAGAACGCTCGTAGATCTGATACATTCCCGAAGTACACGAGAAGGTGGCCTTCAGGAGTGCTCAATTCTACGCCAGGAATAACCAAGAGTGATTTACCAACCGCCGCCCTGATCCCTGCCTCGACATTGGAGATTTCGTTATGGTCCGTGATGGCTATGAGGTGGAGACCTTCGGAAAGAGCGGTCTGCACGATCTCCTGTGGCGTCATGGCGCCATCGCTCACATCATGGGAGGCCCCAAACGAATGGATGTGCAGGTCGGCGCGATAAAAGCGTGCGCCGGATGGCAGGAGAGCGATTTCGTCGGCGATTGATGTCATTGTATTTCCATAAGATTAACGGACTGTAAACTCTACATTCGTAGCGTACAGGTTTTTCTAAAAGGCGGCAAGTTCTTGCGGGGTCGTTCGAGTCCCCAACGGGTTGTGAACAATTCCGGCAAGAGGGCCAGCCCCGGCAACCGAAAACCCGCATTTCTGCGGGTCGAATTCTTGGAGGGTAGGGAAATTGGGGCGGAGTGGCCGTGGTAGCCCGAGACGGGACATACATCCGAACTTGGAGCCGGTTAATTCCTCAGTTGATGGCACTCTTAGAAAAAATAAAACGAGAAGAGGCAATGGCGGCCTGACCTCCGCCGCTCGATTCGAGGTGCTCGTGGCTGTAACAGCAGGTACGGGCGTCTTTGGTCGTGGCAAAGGCATTATACGGAAAAACTCACATCTTGCATAGTAGGAAACTTCTGGCGGTGTCGCTAACATGTGAGTTGTCCGGTCCAATTCACAAGTGATTTGTCCGCTTCGACGGCGACGGGCGATGCTGGGTGGTGGACGAAACCCGGCAGTACTCCGCCGCCGAGATGGAGCGGATGATGAAAGTTCAAGACGTACTGCTGAAGGCCATGGCCAAGAAGATTACGTGGTGGGCCGCGGCAGAGATTGTTGGTGTCTCCGATCGGACGATGCGTCGCTGGCGAGATCGGTTGGAGGAACACGGATACGTCGGCCTGGCCGACCGCCGGAAGGGAAAACCGAGCCCCAAACGGATTCCGCTGGCGACGATGGAAGAGTTGCTCCGCTTGTATCGGGAGAAGTACTTCGACCTGAACATGCGGCATTTTCACGAAAAACTCCGCGATGAGCACGCCATTAAGGTGAGCTACACGTCAGTGCAAAACGCGCTGCAAGGAGCCGGCCTGGTGGCCAAACGGCACAAGCGGGGACCGCATCGGCGGAGACGGGCACGGCGCCCCATGCCGGGGATGCTGTTGCATATCGACGGGAGCAAACATCGGTGGCTGAATGACGATCACTGGTATGACCTGATCGTGATCCTGGACGACGCCACCAGCGAGATTTATTACGCCCAGTTGGTCGAAGAGGAATCGACGCGAACGGTCATGGCCGGTCTGCGAGAAGTGATCGAAACTCAAGGCCTGTTCTGCGCGCTATACAGCGACCGGGGCAGTCATTTCTTCGTGACGGTGAAAGAGGGAGAAAAGGTGGATAAACACCGCCTGACGCAGGTAGGACGGGCGATGAAGGAACTGGGGATCCAGATGATAGCGGCGTACTCACCGCAGGCGCGAGGCCGATCGGAGCGCAGTTTCGGAACCTGGCAAGGACGTTTGCCGCAAGAGCTTCGCTTGGCGGGAATCAGCAGTATAGAGGAAGCCAATACCTTCCTGCGAGAGCAATATATCGCGACGTTCAACGCCCAGTTCACGGTGGCAGCAGCGGAGAGAGGCACGGCGTTCCGGAAGACCGGCAGGAGCGACTTGAATTGGATCTTTACAGTGCAAACCGAACGCGTGGTAGACAAGGACAACACGGTGGCGATTGGGAGCCGGTTCTGGCAAATCGACAAGACCAGGTTTTGCAATACGCTGGCCCGAAGCACGGTGACCATTCACGAACACTTGGATCAGACGGTATCGATCCGATACGGACCGCACGTGGTGGGGCGCTATAGCAGCTCGGGAGAAAAGCTGATCAGCGCGCCGCCCAAAGAGCGCCGTGGAAAAGGCGGGAGCATGGAAGCCGGCGAAAACCAAAAGCAGGTTTTCACCGGCTCCCACACTCCCTTGGAAATCTCGCAGAAGCGGCGAGATTCCCACTTTTCCACCGCGCCGACAACGGCTTCTGCTTCCTCGAAAACCAAAGCAAAAGCCAAACCCAAACGCAAAGCTGCGGCCTGACGGCGCGTCGCTTTGTTTCACAAAGCGGACAGATCACTTGTTAATAAAAGCGGACAAGTTGACTTGTTACCGACAGGGTCTGGAGCTGTTTTGCCAGATTTACTTCAGCCGACCGACGCGCCGCCACATCGGCGCTGCCCGCACTCGCGAAACATCTCCGGCGGCCATTAGCAGATGCGCCTCATAGGCTTCCAGTGGTTTGGCCGGCTCACTGGCTTCCGGCCACCATACGAATCTTCCTTTGGAAAGCCGTTTCTGGGCAAGCCAGCAGCCTTGCCCATCATATGTAAGGAGCCGGATCGCCGTTCCGCTGCGGCTCCGGAACACAAAAACGCATCCGGAAAACGGATCCTCGGCCAGCTTGTCCTGACACAGCCGCACTAAGGAATCGATTCCTTTTCGTCCATCCACGGGTTCGATGGCAACCAGCACGCGCATCTGCGCCGTGATCTGGATCACCGGTCTCCATCCCGCCAGGCCCGCAACAGGTTCGTCCAGTCTGGTGGAACGCTGGACCTCCATTGAACACGCATCTTGGCTCCCTGCACAGACTCGAACTCGATGATGCACCCTTCCATCTCTGAGGGCGGTCTCACCAGTTCCACGAATGCCGGCAGTGGAGACTTTCGCTGTGGTGCCGCTCCGAGCAGCCGCTGCTTTAGCCTCGTGTAATCCAGTCGCAGCGGTTGCGCCGTCCGGAATACTCCGTATTGCTTCGCCAAGCCGACAGCGGCCTGCCAGAACGACTCTGGCAACTTCGCCCGTCCCTTTTGCGCACCGCGCCATTGCTCGAGTTGCTGTTGCAGATGGAGGATAGCTTCCGGGGTTTTCGCGGAACGTCGGATAGGCATACTCAGTCGC
>Ga0207695_10009057_pt1 | contig 12368 bp, 14 predicted proteins | sample KBSC54metaG_FD_184354 | JGI IMG/M metagenome (GOLD analysis project Ga0207695, IMG submission 184354) | Corn rhizosphere microbial communities from Kellogg Biological Station, Michigan, USA - KBS C5-4 metaG (SPAdes) (version 2) | ecosystem: Host-associated > Plants > Roots > Rhizosphere > Soil...
CTGAGGAATCGTTCTCGAGGTTTGAAGGCGTGTGGAAAGAAGTGCTAGAAATGTTGCAGCGGGACACTCGGTTCAGAGTCTAGCTCCAGTTGCCCGCAGCCATTTTGTCAAAATAGGAAAAAAATCCCCCACCAAAAGAAAAAGCGGCTTAGGACAATAAGTCGCTAAGCCGCTCTGGTACTGGTGGCCCCCCCGTGAGTCGAACACGGCACCAACGGATTATGAGTCCCTATCATTGCATAACTTCGTTTAGCAATACCCCACATTATCAGGTCCGGACTCGGCTTACATAACTATAGCCACTCGATAAATAGCTACTCCGTTGAACCATTGTTGTACTCAAACATATAAACAACATGCGGCAATCTAAACTTACACCGAGTTAGTTTCTGATAGCTAGACTAGGTGGGTCACGACGTTGCGAACGATCATCTGTCCAGCAGCTACTAATATTGCGCTTCATGCATGCCTGATAAATCGAATCGCCAAGTATTCTCCTGGTCTTATTAAGATTCTCAAGAGTAACTCGCTTCCCCATTGAGCTATTGTCTCTCCACTTAAGGAAATAAATTTTTTCGCACTCTTCGACATCTCGCCGATATATAGCAATATCCTCAGGCCGGATTGGTGTAGCAGGGGCAACTTTAGGAATATGTTGCCCAAACTGCCCTAAGAAGGATTTCACGCTAAACGGATTGTTAGGATCGAACTGCAACCCCAATGCGCGGCAAAGTGCTTTATACATCTCTGGAGGTAATCGAGGATCAATCACGAATCCGGCTTTCACCGCAAATTCGAAAGCGATATTGAAATTGACAGCCCCAAACATTAGACAAAATGGCGTTTCATCTATTAAGAAGAATACATCGAACGCGACACGACCATGAACGTATTGAAAGCGGACTCGACTTAGGTCCTTTTCTTTCATGCTGCGATACAAATCCTTCAATCCATCTAAAACCATCTTTTTTCCTCATCTGCTGATTAAGGACGAAGCGTCAGTGCCGTCTTGATATCCCTAATCTGGGCACCCTGAGTCTGCAAAGTACGGCGCATCTGATTGAAGACAGGTTTTTCCTTCGCAATGTCAGAAATGGTCAATATCACCGAAAAAGCGACGCCTTGGTCTGGAAACGCTTGGGATGCTCGAGTCAATGAGTCAACAACCAATTTCCAATTGGATGAATTTCCTGTCCCTCTTTTGAAGTTGCCTGAGTAGCGCTTAATAGGCCACCACTTCGCGCCATTTTCAATGCGTTCTTTCTCGATAACCCCATCCCGATCGACGTCATCATCCAGTCGCCCGATATAACCGACTTTTCCGGTCTTCTTATTTGTATTTTGCTGCCTCAAATAGCCGTCGAGATTGACACGGACATACTCAGCGCCGAAGTTGTCATCGATAAGTGGGGTATAGGCTAAAGTCATCCGCACGCTTCCGTTACATGCTCCCGTCTCGCTAACCAAACTGGACGGCCACGCAAAATCAAAACTTAACGCAGTACGACGGCTCAAGGTACCGTTGAATACCAAGGTAATCTCATAGTCCTCGCAAACCAATATGTCATTTGAATTAGCAGGCAATCCATGCCCAACAAACTGCCGGGCGACCGCTCGCAAAGAATCGCTTGAGAGAGCCTTAGGCATCGTGCAGTAGTGAATTAATAAAGCTCGAAGAGCTTCCCGAGATACACCGCCTTGAATTTTATGATTAATATTTGCCAAGACTTTTGCGACCAATGGCGCCGCATAGCTAGTTCCGCTTCCGGAGATTTTGCTCCCATTCCTCGCAAACGAATAAAGTCCGCTGTCGACAGCGTAGCGCCCGCCTATATGAGCGACATCGGGCTTTTGACCAAGAGCGCAGCCTGGCCCCCGCCTGGAATACTGTGCAGGCACAAGAACATTATCGACATCAGGCGGATTCAAAGCCCCCACAGTTACAGAGTGAACACTCTCGGCAGGCTGAAAAATCCTATCTCGCCCAGGATATTTATATTCCGCAAGCATAGCCAACACATCAAGGGGGTCAGAAGGCCATGGTTTATGAATATGAGGCTCGGCAAGATTACCGGCTGAAATAACGAACATTACGTCATGCTTAATGGCCAGCTCATCGATAAATGCGGCAAAGTAACCATAGGAGTCGTCATTCACAATACTCTCGACGGCTAAACTCATATTGAATATGCGAACGCCACTACGCTTTGCATCAATGATCTCGAAGTCCAGCTGCTCAAGAAAATCTACAAATCCCTTTGGATAATAAGATGAATAACTCCCCGGATCGGTAGGATGCAAGCCCAAATCGAAAACTTGACAAGGATCTTCTTGAAAAACAGCGTGATTGTTTAATTCAGCTGCCGCAACGGCAAGGCCCGCAATAAACGTTCCATGAGAGACATCCTGTTTGTCAGCATCCAAAAAGTCTGATCGACCAACCACCCAAGGATCAAATAATTCGATATCAGAAACACCCGTATCGATTACCCCTACTTTCGCATAACTGGATTCCGCATTGAACTGAGGAGCATTAGCAACAGTCTCCGACTCCACATCCAGCTCAACATCACTCTTATCTAAAATTGGCGGCAGCCCGATACGTCGGACAAGGGCTTGTGCGTCAAGAAAGTCTATTAACTTCTTATGCTCCGCCAAGGTCACTTCAACAGTAAACCTAGCAATCAATAAATCAACAAAATTCCATTTATTTCTCGTGTGAATCAACTCAATAGGTAGATCCAAAGCTCTCAGATTCTGCTCAAATTTCCTTATATACGGCCGCAAGAGCCGGTCACGATCTTCATCATTGGTCGGCAAATTTTTTTCAGTAACAAATAGCTCAATTAGATACCCTCCTCCTGTGCGAGGATCGCTCAACCAATTTGCCGCCTGCTCGATCGTGAATTTACGTTTATCTGGGATTCCGTGAGGCACGATATCTGAAATTGCACCGACTTCACTTCGATATGGACTTGGCTTTGGCTTTGGCCTACCAGTCTGGTTATCTATGCCCCAACGCGTCTCAGGCTCGGCCTTAAGAATAGACTCCTCGATTCTATCGATCAGATTTGGACGCAGCTCAAAAAACATTTCCCCAATTCCGCTTCCGCCCACGCAAGGAATCCTCTTGGAGTCAAATATCTTTTCAATCGGCCTATGGCTCTTAGCCCATGCCTCAGACTGCAGAACAACCTTTACGTATTCGACTGGCGCACTTCGACTTGCGCTGAATTTCTGGCGAACGCTACTTAACTGAGACAAAAGTTTTCTCTGATGGAGAACAAATTCATCATCTCTATCTACGTAAAAATCCTTGTAGTTCTTCCCAGGGGGAGTATCGACATGACCAATGTAATTTTCAGTATTTAAAACGACTTGAACTGGATTATTTGCCATACTCCCCACCCCGAATTAATTTACGTTTCTCAACAAACGGCTAACTGTTGCTTCACCCAAGCTAAATAATTTCGCGATCTCTTTCTGACTGAAAAAATTATTAGTGTTCTTTAAAGCCTTAATAAGATCATCTCTAGGCCCCATGAATAATTTCCGAGCTGGGAAATTTTCCGCATCTGCACTGAGAAGAAAATAATTTTCCAACGACTTCAGCAAATCAAATCCCGCTTCTCGCTCCATAACGGCAGCACGCTTCATCGCGTTGCACAGTGTCTCGATATCCGCACCGCTGAACCCATCAGTAGTCCAAGCTAAAAATTTCAACTCAGCGTCAGAAATATTCAGTGCTGAAATATAGGCTTTAAGAATCTCTAGTCTGCTATCCATATCCGGCTTGGGGACAGCTATTCGCACATCAAACCGCCTCCAAACCGCCGTGTCCAACAAACTCTCGTGATTAGTGATCGCCAAAGTGAATCCTTTCGACGATCTAATATCGAGACACTGCAAAAGAGTATTTACAACACGCTTTATCTCTCCCAGCTCGTGTGGATCATCCCTAACTTTCGCGACCGCATCGAACTCATCAAGAAGAAGAACGCATTTATATCTGTTCGCAAATTCAAATAATGAAGAAATATTTCTAGCTGTAGTGCCAAGAAAAGAGGATATAAGCCCGTCGAGTCTAGCCACCACTAGAGGCAATCCCAACCGATTTGAAATGTAATGAGCAAGCTGGGTTTTACCTGTTCCTGGAGCACCAAAAAGCAAGCAGCTATACGGAGGCCTAATTCCTAATTCAAGTAATGACTGAGCGTTAGACCACTCTTGCAACATCCCCTCAACAGCGTTTTGCAAAGTTTCATTAAACACTGGCAATTGTGCATTTAGTTGCGCAGGGAACTTAATGTCGCAGAGCGGCGCAGCCGTCTCACGATCAACTGGAGGAGACACATTTTCAGCAAGCATCTCGCCCGAGATAAAAGATCTCGACAATACAACTCGACTTGGCTCAATCTTTGCCTCCAACTGAGCAGACTGCAATAGCTTTTCCAACGCAGCAGCCTCATCGACATCGCCCGATTTACGCAACGCGTCAATCAATCTCTTCATATGCCGCAACAATGCAGCAGAAGGCTCCTTCATTGCCGCCCGAGACAACGCCAAAATTATCGAAAAATTCTCCACATAAACTCCCAGAAACCTCAAACAACCATAAAAATTCCGATTTCAAAGGAAATTATTCCAGTAAATCAAACTATATTTCCATTATAAATACAGAATTCCAATTTTACAAACATAATTTCAAAATCCAAGCATAAATTCCAAAAAACAAAATAACTCCATCGCAGGTGGGATAGTACTACTGTATGCGCATACAGTAAACTCGTTTATGCGCGTGCATTTACTGCAAGCTAGCGATGCGATGGCGCGCTTAAACATGCTTGCTTGCCGGCTACGGGGAACGCTTTGCGTTGGTCTACCGACCCGGCCCCTACGGCAAGCATCGGTCGTTCCACGACCGAACGCGGCATGTTTAATAACACTGGATCATGCTGCGCGCACTAAAGGTTCGGCAAAAAGACCGCTAAAAACGGGCAATAATTCAATTGACGAGGTCGGGACCAGGACAATCTTTTAGCTACGGTTTATAGAAAAAATGCGAATGGCTGTTTCGCGCGCAACCGAACTTCGCACTGACAAAGGTGTTTTCTCATCATCAGCAGCATGTGCACCTGATCCATGTTCATAAGGAATTTCAGTCCAGTGAGTCATCCCCAAACCAGGTCGACCGACTTTGTTTGCCTCTACCAAAATACTTTCAATGCGGACATCTGTCACATCGTCAAATCCCCCCTCATATCCATCCACTACGACTCGCTGCTGTGGATCGCATTTTTTCAACAGCTCTATCAGCTCAGAAACGTTCATTTTCGCACCTCGAACACATCAAATTTATGGAACGACGACATATGACCGAAGAGAGGCCTTCGAACTCATCTCATATTTCACCAACCAATCCGCACGGTTTTTCGAAAAATTTATTCTTCATCTTTACGTCGGTTTTTTTAGTTTCGCATGCGAAATCAGAGACAAGACACCCTTGATATTCTGTAGCGGCTCACGAATAAGATACTCAGAGCCGTCATTTTTTTAATCGACGTGAATAAAGTCAGAGTTCATAACGTAACCTCCATCGATGCGATACGTTACGATACGATACGAATGAGATGGTGCGAACGAACTACAAAACTCAAAGCATTTCGCATGCGAAATTGAATTTGAATAACGCGCCAACTCTTCGCTCAAGTCAGAAACGAATACGGCCAACCGAAGTGGGCCGCATCCAAACATCATTTGTCTTGTGTGTGTGGGGGGGGGGGAGACTGTCACCAAATGTAGCACGCCCGCTTATCCTCAAGCGCACGAAAAAGTATATCGTGATACGAAATTGAGCCATAAAACTGGCTCGCTAAATGCCAGTAGCGTCCTCTTTCACCGTAAGAAGAAGCAAGATCTCAGTATCATTTCGAGTAAATTGCTCACCGATTTTAAAACCAAAGAACGTTGTTTTACTCGTGGTTTGATTATTAGCATTCAAGCCACCAATAACATAAACAACGCCAGGGCGCATCATCAGGTCTGCAACTAAATCGCGCTTCAATATTGATGGGTTAGAATTGGGTGAAGGAACGAAGTCACTCACGGTCTCATGAAGACTAACATTGACTACATCACCCCGCACTTTTGGCGTGACCTGAAATGTCACACCAGCGGTAACATTTACAAGCGACTGCAAAGACTGCCCGCTGGCATTGATAGTAATCGGTCCCGGAACCATTACATCTTGGCCAGTCGTAAATACCACTTGCTGCCCGCTACGAGCTAAAACCTTAGGTCTCGAAACCGATCTGAAGTGCGAGTCTTCATCTAGCAGAGAGAGCACTGCACTAAAATCAGGAGTAGCAAACGACAACGTGTTATACGATGCGGAAGATGCTGAGTCCAGCGAGGACAAGGTACTTGCCCCTCCTCTTGTTCCGCTACCCAACGACAACCCCAACTTTGCTCCAAATAATTTTAGCGCAGCAGTAACGGCACTCCCGCTAGAAGCACCAGCTTGATATTCATATAGACCGGCGCTGATTTCGACCTGCTTATACGGGACGTCCAATAGCTGTAGCAAATCACGCACCGCCTTAACTTCATCTGCCGGCCCATAGAAAATCAAAGATTCGACTTCTTTGGAAGTAATAGAAGCGCCGTTGCTTCCAGTGTCTGGAACCTGCTGCACCGGACTCTCACCTTGTGTCGCAGTGGCAGTGACATTAGCTATTCTCCGTTGATGTGCAAAAGATCCTTTTGAATAAGCCACCGTACACTGATCGGCCAATTCCACTGGATCGCGGAACCGCGGCCTAAAAATCAATCGTTCCCAATCTTTCCGATCGTCCTGTTTTCGAATCTTCTTCACAACGTCGTAAGACCCATGGTTCTCCAGTCCAAGTTCCCCACGAGAGATCGCACCCAGAACCATTGACTTTGCCTCTGCGCAAGTCAGCGAATCGGCTTTGATCAGAATTTTTTCCTCCAACTTTGCAGCATCAGGATCGAAGATTAACCCTCTTTTTTCGCATTGCTCGTAGTACAGCAGAATCATCTGCGAAATTGGAAGTGAGTCAGAATAGAGTGAAAAAACGAGCTTCTTATTTGAGGAAGCAGAAAGCTGCAAATTTGGAGGGGATACAGACTTATACCCAGGCAGCGGGTCACTCAACTTCAGGACATCAAGATTGATTTCCCCAAACGCGCATTCTGAGCTCAAGAAAATAAAGAAAAATACAAAAAAACGCCTCATTTTCTCTCCCCAAAAGTAAAGCCGATCATACGTCCATTGAACGCTGCAACTGACTGCCACCCGTCTACAAAACCCGCTTTCACTTTTGTCTGAACGTATCTCCCATCTGATAACTGAAACACTGCAATTGTCTCTCCTACGGACGGCTCTAAAATCGACACCAGACGAACGTCGGAAGGAAGCGGAGGACTGTCCTTCTTCTTTTGATTCGTATTCACGTCTGCTAGGCTGGAGAGATCCGCCTGAACATCCGCCGCTTTTATTTGCGGCTTAGTGGTTCCATCGCCATGGACTCGCGTCAAAAATGAATAGAGCCATTTCCCTCCATAACAAAACAAAGAAAAGCCAACCAGCATCGAAAAAATAAAGAATCGATTTTTAAACAGATTCTGTCGATCATCCGTCCGACTCTCTTGACCATTCGCACCGTCGTACGACTTATAAAGGGGAAATATCTTGCGGTCGTATTTTTGAATTGGCGATGTGGAAACCAAAGATCGCTTTGAAGGCTTGCCCTCATACACCTCCACTCGATATCGAGAGTTAAAGCCGAGAACCTTGAGCTTTTGAAAAACAAGTACAAGTTCACAGACCCCTCTGAGAAAGCGATGTAATGACGAGAAATCCTGAATGATAACGAGAAGATCACAAGCCACTCCGCTGGCCGAAACGTAGTGACGATGCATGCGGAAAAAATTCATATGTTCTGAGGAAAGCTTCTCACTAGCACTCCAATATCGCCAGGCCTCATCAATGACGACAAAATCTCCGGGCTCAACGACTGAAGGACCAGCATCCGCGATCTGCGCAAATATTTCGCCAGGGGCCTTATCCGAAAAGTAGTCAGCTGAAAAGCTTCGCAATTCGCGTTCCGCAGCGACTACCAAACAGGATGCGAGATCAATTCCGAGCTCGTGCAGTTTTCTCAACTCTGGCAAAAGAAGCTGAAAGGCGACTTTCGTAAAAGTCTTTCCATGCGCCAGAACATATTCATCAGCATAGTGTTGAAGTTCACGAATCGGCACAAAATCGGGAACATCAAACTTCAGTCGACTCGGGGCTTCACCAGGGAAAAATCCCGGTTGCGAGACCGCTTCGTTAGCTACGTTAACGACGTCTCCCAACTTGGAGAGCTCAGCTCCTCTTTGCAAAAGATATTCGCGGACCTTCTCGGAGCTAACACCCGCTATGTTCGTAACAACTCTGCGGCCAGCTTTTATTGCCGGAAGAATTCCATTAAGAACAGCCTCATAGGTCTTACCTGATCCCATCACTCCGCTATAGACAGAAATAGCCATCCGTCACCCGATCACCGGCATCCGCCGAATTAAAAATCGATAGCTCAGCGCTGTGATAACAAGCGGTGCGCCAGCACTAAAACACATGAGATCAAGAAAATACCAAGTTCCTGAATCTAAACCAGCAAGCGCGCCAGTCAAGCTCGTAGGGGAAGGTATAAAGGCTCCGAGAAACTCCATCAGGTCTGAAATAATGAAATAGAGTGCAAACATTACGCAGAACTTGACGATGATCTGACTAAAGATGAAGCTCAATACCTGATACAGAGCTGATAGCAAAATTCCGTACATATTTGACCTATGCAGAAAGAACGATCATTGCCGCAACAACCAACCAGGCAACCATTGCGATAGCCGCGATCGAGGAGCGCCATTGCTCAGCAAATACGCACTGCTCTTTTAACTCAATGTTAAAAACATGTCCCGCAATCGCTGGAGATATTGACCAGGTAGGGCAAACTCCAGAATGACTAGGTACTGTCCATGCCGTCCAACCAGACAGTAGCTTTTGAATCGGTTCGAAGACCCGGGTTGGAGCAGAATCAAGCGTTGGCGGAGGGTTCCCAGGGTCCGCCCCAAGATTGACCTGCGAATTGCCTGCTGCAGGATTTGAACTATTCTGGTTTGATGATGATGGTAGGGTGATCGCGGTATCTACCGAGGTCGGCACACTAGAACTCAAAGACGATGTTGCTGGCCACAAATTCGGATTGGAAGATTGATAATCAGAGAAGTTATCTGGTGACACTGGAACGCTGCTAGCGATCGGCAATCCTGGATAGTTCGGCTGTGTGGAAGCATTTTTCCAGAGGCGATTTGCCAGTTCTGCTGCCAGATCAGGACTTAATGGAGCTGACTGAATCGCTGGGGAGAGATTTCCATAGGCAGTAGACAACGATGTCCCCGTTACCTGCACCGGGGCGAAGGGCGTTCCCGTAAAATTAACGGCGACGCAGGCCCCCGATGAAGAGCTAAAGCCTGAACCGCTCGGACATGTCACCCCACCTTTATTGACGCTTGCTTGCGCGTAACCATAGATGGACTTCGTCGCTGAAACATTCGAAATTCCAGATCCAGGTATCGTGAAAGTGTAAGTTGCAGTGTATTGACTAGCGCCTACTTGTTTGAAGCTCGGCGTGCTAAACGTTGCGTTTGGACTGGAGACAATTGTTTGAGCAAAAAAATAGCCTAACGCCTCCTGCGGAGTTCCGAAGTAAACCGAATATCCCGGTGCCAGCCACAACGTGGCACCCAGTTGAACTCCGGGGGAGGCGATAGAAGAAACACTGCTTCCTGGGGGAGCGGTATAGACGTTTCCGTCTTTATCGAAATACCAATACAGACCCGCCCCGATTGCGACGGCAGCAAGAGTATATGGAGCTAGTGCGGCCATAGCGCCAAGCCAAGTTCCTCCAGCACCCGCCCCTGCCGCCAAAGGAATGATTTCAGCGCTAATAGCTCTGATTGTCGTGAGGATGCGAGGATCATTCGCCGCAAATCCTCGAGAAATGAGATTTCTTGTAATGCCTTGTCCCAACGCGGAACTTAGCATACTCGACTGCGTAGGAAGTGCCTGAGCAGATACTTCGGAACGAGACAGACTAACCATAGATACTGCGAAAAAAATCAATCTCATAGAAAATTTCATCATCAAAATCCTCTTGCTCCAGTAACAAATGCCCAGCCACAAAGTACCCCTGCAAAGAATAGCGATAGGTACCAAAAATCTGTGTTCACAACGCCTCCCACCAAAAAGACGAGGGGAGCAATGTCCCCCCGTCCCGATCTATCAGATCTTAGGTTTGAATTTCGACTCGACCAGGCGAGCACCCCACAGGACGACGCCTACGCCGACCAGGAGGCCCACGATTACTAGGCCAGCGGACTGCGCATCGCTCATGCTGATCGATTGAGCCAGTGCAGTTGCCGTGGTAGGGGCAGCGCCGGTATCGGCATACACGCTGGAGGCAACACCAATCGCACCCAGGACAGATGCCAGTCGAGCAGCGTTGATCAATTTCATATAATTTCCTTTCTTGAGAAAAATAAAACAGCTCTACCTACCCCAAAAGGGGCGAAGTAGAACTGAACCCTTGAGTCCGAGCAGCCAGAAGAACACGACTATTCCGAACCCAAATCCAAAAATTCCACCACCTGCAGCCACGTCAAAAGGGAGCGCAATTCCCTCAAAAATCGTCTGCGAACTGGTGAATGGAACGTACGACGAAACGACGTAGGCATTTTGGCCAGGTGGGCACGCAGCTTCTGGCACGGGACCATATACCTGCCCATTTCCACTACCTGGATCTGTCTCAGCACAGACAAGAACTTGCAAGATTTGGCCTGCTGCCATACCGACCACCAAAGTTAGTTATCCGTAGAACGCTCGTAGAATGCGTGGAGAGCGAATCCTTCTCCGCAATGAATTAAGGCGGTCTCCACGGCAGATTCCTCGTCTGGGAATCGTCCCGCTTGATCAAGCCAAGCGGTAAATCCGACGTCGCTGAAATCAGGATAGAGAAACAATGCTGTTTCTTTGTCCTGCACTATGAAGACGCGCCGCATGGTTGAGCCGCTACCTTCTGCTTCGCGATCTCGATAGGACGAAGTTCGATCAGCAACGTCCTTTGAGCCTTGCCGGTAGTTGCAATTTCGAAGGTTGCTTCTCCCGTGAAGGGAAAAGTCAAATGCTTGTATTTGTCGTATTCGGAAGAATTCCCGAATGAATGCTCGATGACAGAAAAGCCCTTTGCGTTACCTTTGGAATCATCCAGTGATGCTTCGACGTAGACCTTGGTGCTGTCATAGCTCGCACCATTCTCCAAAGTACCCTTCGAGGCCTTCATACCCATGACTTTTACTTGTGCGGTGAAACGCATAACATTCCTTTCAGTTTTGATTTAGGCCGGATTTTTTTTCGGATTTCTCTGAAGGCCCTAATTCAGATCCGTTTTGTTCGTTTTCAAAAACATACGTTTTCACTCGATGTCGCGCGTGAAAGCCAGTGAATTCTTCGGGTGCCAATTTCGCAAGCCGTATCGGCCATTGATCTTCATCAGATTGAAGCTCTCTCAGAAGCTCATCTCCGGAATCTGCAAGTCCTCGCAGCACTCTCAGGTACTTTCCAAATTGGACCTTGATGATTCTTTTGGCATCTTCTACGTTGATCTCGGCTCGCTTCTCTCGCGTAGCTAGCCGCTCCGCAAAGCTCTTTTGCAATCTCTCTAGCCACGGGTACTGGCAAAAATATGCTTCCGGCCGTACCAGCACATCTAAGGGCAGAACGGTATCTTTGGATTTCATTTCTAATTCAACTCTCACCCAGGTTGAATTTGGATCCCCTTCAGCTTTACCTTTGTCGTAGCGACGGAGATAGAGATCGCCCGTACGCACACCAACTGCGTCGGTGATGCCTTTTTCTCTGCCCCGCTTGGTATGCACGCATCCAAAAACTTGGTAATGCGGCCAGCAGTCGGGAGTTCCTAGATGTCGTCTTTGGCGTACGAAATCTCCTCGCTGATAGGCCTCTTGGAAGGACTCATGGGTTGGGCCGTTTTCATAAATATCGACTGCCAAGTCAATTCGACTAATCGAAACTCGTCCACCTGCTCGATCGATACGGCAAAGCCAATCATGGAGAAGAGAAGAGGCTTCGTCCGGTGCGTGTAGCCAGCCCTCACCTTAACTGGAAATCAACATCCGATCACTTCTGTGCCCAATACAGAAGATTCCCCACTTTTGACCAATGACATAACTCTCTTTATAGAAATGCATGCCGTAGCCATTTTTGCTACTAATGGCAAAGCGATCTC
>Ga0207695_10009061_pt1 | contig 12365 bp, 11 predicted proteins | sample KBSC54metaG_FD_184354 | JGI IMG/M metagenome (GOLD analysis project Ga0207695, IMG submission 184354) | Corn rhizosphere microbial communities from Kellogg Biological Station, Michigan, USA - KBS C5-4 metaG (SPAdes) (version 2) | ecosystem: Host-associated > Plants > Roots > Rhizosphere > Soil...
CGTTGTGGACGCATTGAAGGAATTTAGTCCCTATAGCTACTCAGTTGACGTTGAGAGCCCAGGTATCAAAGGAACTGATTGCAGAGGAATGCATGTTGAACCCCATTTCTTCGAAGGAGTAACCCATGACCAGCAGTGCCATTGTATGCATTTGTCTTGCTGTAGTGCCGACAACCGTCTTCGCTCAGCGACCTCCAAACCAAGCTAAGAATGTGGCCACCATCACAGGAACGGTTACGGATTCTGTTGGGAACTCACCGTTAGTGGGCGCGGGAATCACGATTCTTAACGACGGCGATTTCGCTTTCGTTGCGAGTACGTTAACGGAGCCGACTGGGAAGTTCGAGATAGGAGGTCTAATCGCTGGTAAAGAATACTGGGTGGAATTCTGTCACGATGATTTCTCGCCTGCGTTCGCCAACGTCACCGTTCCTAAAATGGTGGAGAAGAAGCTCACGAGAAGAACCGCCAAACCGGATTACTGGCAGGCAAAAGCTCAGTTCTTGGTCGGCGGGCAGAGCGATCAGAAGAGCTTCCAGAAGAGTTGGGAAGATTTTGAGGCATCCGGTGTCTCCTCTGAGGGCAAGACCTATGTTGCTCGCGATTTGAAGAAACTGGGAGCTAATCCTGACGTGTGGGATTCCAACATGAAGGGTCACGCTACGCACTTAATGGCTTACGCAAGTGCCGATCCATCGATTCTAAGCCAGGCTGAACGAGCTATTTGGTTGAACAAGTCAGACCCCGTGATTGGAAAGCTAGATCCAATCATAGTTGCGGACATCCAGGCGAGTAAAGCTAAATGGCAACCGGTTTATAGTAAACGGTCATCGTCCGACCCATGCTCTATTCCATACCGCTAAACTGTATGCGATGCAGCGTTTTAATGCTGTTAGGCGCCGGTTGGTTGGCGGCACAGTCGCAACCCGCGGCCGAGCTCCTGAATCCTGACCAAACGTTTGCCGATATGTTCGCCGCGGTACTCTTGGGAGAAAATCCTGACGGCGGCGCTTGGGGTTCAGCTGGTAAATACATCGAGGCGGCGAGTGAGCGGTCGAGCCCACAGCCACTGGCTATCCAGCGCATTTTGCAGCCAGGCATCAACCAGTATCACCTGCTGATTGTCCCCGGGTTTCTGAGCGCATGCGCCACTTCGCGCCTAGTTTCGGCGCCAGTCTTCAAACAAGCACAGCAGCATCTTAAGGTTAGGCACAGCGTAGATGTGGCTGTACTGCAGGTCCCCGACGATAGCTCAGAAAACAACGGGATGCTAATCGCCCGATACCTCCTTCAACACGCGAACGACGGCAAGAAGTACATCGTGATAGGTCATAGTAAGGGTGCGGTCGACCTGCAGTTGGCGCTTCAGGATCCTGCGGTCGCCTCGGTCGTAGTTGCGCTCGTTTCAATCGCGGGCGCGGTCCGTGGGTCGCCGGTCGCAGATTTGGCTGCGGGACCCGACCTTGTGGGAAGTGTGGCAGGTTGCGTGGGGAAGTTAGGGCCGTCTCTGCAAAGCCTGCGCAGTGACGAGCGACGGGCTTTTCTTGCAAACCATCCCAACCCATCCGTTCCTTCCTACTCACTAGTCGCCTCTTCGAGCCTATTCGATACTTCGCAAGCCTTGCTCGCTACCTGGGGACTGCTGGGTGCCGGCGTCCCGCCCGAGGACGGTTTACTGGTCGCCGCCGATGGTACGTTACCGGGCGCCAAGTTTCTCGGAACTGCGCTCGCTGATCATGTGGCCGTTGCTCATGACTTCCAAAAGTCGAAATTTTTGCTGTTTTTCAATCAAAGCCATTTTCCGCGAACTGCACTACTCGAGGCAATCGTGCGATTTGTGATTGCAGATTTGGACGCCCGATCAAAACCCGGAGACAGGTAAGCTCAGTAGAGATGGTTCTCAAGGTGCTACTTTAGCGGACAACACGAATGCCGTAACGATCTTAACAAGCGCGCCTCGGGGAGCCAGTACATATTCAAACCGCCTCAAGCAGAATCAATGACTTATCTAGCGGAGAGGTAGTTGGAAACCATGGTTTTTGGTGAGCCAAACATTTTGATCGACTGATAACGTTACCATTGACGTCTGGCACTGGGCAGTTATCCGTTGTGGATTGCTCCGGCTCGGATCGGGAGTGAAGGACGCCGCGATTGAGGTGCGGCTTTGGATGCTCAGACCGCTCAAGTTTTCGTTCTTCGCTTTTGGGATGTTCTCGTCCGATTCTTTGTGGCCGATAATTTCAAAAGCCGAAGCGCTGAGCCTTTGTGAATAGCGACGTGGTCGGTTTTATCGCTCTTGATGAAATACTGGGGTTCTTCTCTGGTGGCGTGGTGGGTGTAGCCCTTGAAAGTCACATCGGAAACGACTTTCTTCATGACAGTGCCGCGAACTCGACCTGCTTCCGAATTCCATTCGACGTGATCACCGCGTTTGAACGTCTTGGACATCTTCCGTCGCTACCGAATCGAAGATGCATCGAGCCAAGCAATGGTCAAAAGGAAAGCGCTATCTAAGATGCCTTCAACATCATGAGGAATACCGCGTTCTAGCGTTAGCATTTGACCAGGTGCAAGCTCCACGGACCGTTCGGCTGTATTAAACCGGATTCGCCCGTCGAGAGTCTGGACTGAGATTCGCCCCTCGGCTCGATGTTTTTCCAAGCGGCCGCCCGCTTTCACAACGATCAGCACGACGCGAAGATCGGGATATTTAGCGAGCGTCCTTGCCGTATGCCCAGACTGCCAGCGCCCTTCGGATCGTAGCTGTTCGATTTCGCGGTTAAGGTCCAGTGTCAGGAGCGGCGCGGCAAGAACCCCCACTTCGTGTTCTCGTCCTGGTTGTGGATTTTCCTCGGCCGCCATGATTTCACCTCTATCTTTAGAATGCCGTCCTCCCATTCGAGCACATCGGGAACTCGCCATCAATGCTCTTTCTGATGCTCTGGACCCCGAATCGCTCTGCCGGTGTGCCGCTCCTGAATTGCCTTCCGTGAGGATCTATGTTATTTCCTCTCCTGTGGTAGAGATTGAATGAGCAGGCGAATGCTTCCGCAAAGGATTCGTCCCAAGTGGGACACTGGACGTGGCAACGTTGCGACCGAATGAGCCGGATCGAATCGCAGCCTGGTGGAGGGTAATACGTGAGCAGGATAGCTGGAAAAGTGGCAGTCGTAACTGGAGGCGCGCAAGGCATCGGACGCTCGGCTTGCAACCTCCTCGCCCGCGAAGGAGCAACTGTTGCGCTCACAGACGTTCTCGACGGCGCTGGACGTCGCGCGGTTGACGAAATAGTGGGAGCTGGCGGAAGAGCGCAATTCTGGCATTTGGATGTCAGCAGGGAATCCGAGGTGGAGTCTGTATTCCGCGATGTGGAGCGGACATTCGGTCAAATCAATGTACTCGTGAATAACGCGGGCATCTCGGGCGCGAACAAACCCACTCACGAGGTCTCCGAAGAGGAGTGGGACAAACTGATGGCCGTCAATGTTAAGGGAGTCTTCTTCTGCACAAAGCATGTCATCCCATGCATGAAGCGCGCAGGAGCCGGCAGCATCATCAACTTGTCCTCGATTTATGGAATCGTCGGTGCGGGCGACGTCCCTCCCTACCACGCTTCAAAAGGAGCGGTGCGGTTGATGACAAAAAATGATGCATTGATTTACGCTGCGGACAAGATCAGAGTCAACTCGATTCACCCGGGCTTCATTTGGACACCCATGGTCGAGAATTTCGCGTCTGACAAAGGTGCTGTCGATGAAGTCCGTAAACAAATCGATGCGCTGCATCCTCTCGGTCACATAGGGGAGCCGGATGATATTGGTTGGGCCGTCGTCTACCTGGCCTCCGACGAGGCCAAGTTCATCACGGGCAGTGAACTTATCATCGACGGTGGATATACCGCGAAGTAGTCCATCCGTCGGCATTCAGGAAAGAGCAGTCTTAGAGTGAAGGCAGCTGTTCGTCGCTGAATTGCACCTTGTACCGATTTTGTACCGGATACGTGCTTTTGATACCTTTGGCGACTTCAGCGACTTTTTAAAATCAATAATTTGTGAGACTTCAAAATCCTGTCAAGTTTGTGGTTCCGAATCCATGCCGGGGAGCCAAACATTTTTTGTTCAAGAGATTACAAGGGAATTGTTGAGGTTTTGTACCATTAGTGGATTCCCATAAATCGCTGAAGCTCCGTGTAATGACGCACAGCGCACGGATTCGAAAATCGAATCCGGACTGGTGAGCGGATGATGCAGGTGATCGCACAAATTGCTGCGACGTCTTCACACTTCCGGATCGCCTGAGTGCCAGCTTGTTGCCTGCCCGTGCCCGAATGGGGCGACAACACCAATAACTTGCAAGCCTCGTGACGAGATCGTTCCCGCAAATGATAAACCTCGTCTAACGCACGCAGTGTTTAGAAATACGTTTCCTATTGCGAATTCCTTCCCCTCGGAGTGTCGCCACCGACCGGTCAGTCACAACAAACCGATGGATGGCGCCTCAGGCGCACCCCAGGCTTCCACGAACAGGCAGAACGTGCTGGAATAGAAGCCATGGGCCGACTTCCATTGGTGTTTTTGATTGCCGGTTTGTGCGTCGCTCAGACAGGTTGGGAGATCGCTACCAAGCTACCGGGCGTGGATCTGGAGGGTTTAACCAATTCCCAGCGTGAAATGGCGCTCCAGGTGATGCGCGCCGAAAGCTGTAACTGCGGATGTGGCATGAAGATCGCCGAATGCCGAATGGGTGATCCCGAGTGTGTGAGTAGCAGGCGACTGTCGAATTTCGTCGTGAAAATGGCCTCGGCTGGAAAATCCAGGGAAACTGTGCGCGAGGAGCTGTTGAAGTTCGCCGCGGCTCCCGAGAATTTGCTGGACGACCCGATCAAAATCGCGACCGACGGAGATCCCGTTCGCGGGCCGGCCAGCGCGAAGGTGACTATCGTAGAGTTTTCCGATTTCCAGTGCCCCTATTGCGCCAAGGCAGCGGTTGAAGTGAAGCAGATCCTGAACAAGTATCCTAAGGACGTGAGGTTGATCTTCAAGCAATTCCCGCTTGACATCCATTCGCAGGCTGCGGTGGCGGCGGAGGCTTCGCTCTCGGCGCAAGCGCAGGGCAAGTTCTGGGAGATGCACGACAGATTCTACGCAAATTTTCGCAGCATTAATAAGGCTCGCATCCTGACGTGGGCGCAGGAAGTCGGCCTAGATCTGAACCGTTTCAAGAAGGATTTGGATTCGCACAAATACCTGGCCCGGATCAGGGCAGAAGAAAAACAGGGCGATGATGCGGGAGTGGTAGGGACTCCCACGTTCTATATCAACGGGAAGAAGCTGAATACGTCTTTCGAAGTAGCGACTATCGAACCGGTGATCCAGGCGGAAATGAGAAAGAAGTAGTTCACGGTCCTAAGCGACTCCGCTCGATGTATGGGACGAGGCCGTGATCAGCAGTATCGTAACGCTGTGTGCGCGAACTTCTCCGCATTCTCGCAATTCAGGCAGATTCGGGCGAACTAACGAATTCGAACATCGCGCGTTTCTGGACGAGGATTGCAGAGATCATTTCCGACGCAGCCTTTACCAGGGCGCCCATCTTGGGATGGGCAGGAACGATTTCAATGGGGATGCCGGCGGCCTCCAGGGCGGCAGTCATCACGGGACCGACGGACGCAACGGCTGTGTATTCGCGCAATGCGGTGTATACATCGGATTGGAGGCCGAGATCGTGGGCGATCGACATCAGATGGTCGAGCTGGATTGACGATGTGAATAGAATCGCGTCGAATTGGCGCGCAGCCAGTAGACGTGCCGCTGTTTGAAGAGGCCCCACATCCGCTGGGAGTTCCCAACGGTAAAGTACAACGGGCGTGACCGAAGCCTCCAGTTGTTCGAGCGCCGCGTTCATCTCCAAATTCGGGCGCCCGTACTCCTGCACGGCGATCCGTCTCTCGGGGCGCGCAGCCACGGCATCCACGATTTCCTTCCACGTATTGGGCTCCGGAACAACAACTTGCGCGCGCACGCCTAACTCTCTTAGAACCGGTAGTGGCTTGGGCCCCCGAGACACGATGGTGACACGGCCAAGCGCGGCGCCGAGGCGGGCAACGGAAGCATGCGGAGCAACCAAATCACGGAGAAACGCGAGTCCCGCTCCTGTCATGCAGATGACCATGTCGAATGCGCCAGCCTCCAACTTCTCCACGAAGCGGATGGCTTCACCGGTGTCATCGAGAGCGCGCTCCTGCACGGATGGCGCCACAAATGGATCGCCCCCTTCCTTGCGGATAAGGGTTTCCATTTCCTTGGCGCGGCGGCTTTCTAGGCTAAGAACGCGGAGTCCTGCAAATGGCATGTTTCGAGAAACGAACAAGCTTGGTTTCAGTATGGCGCAACGTGGCACCATGAAATGAATTCCTTTAGAACTTAAACAGGGCCTCCAAGTATCCGAATCCCCCGTCTTTTCCTTTCGGATAGATTTGCTCTATTGCGGCGAGACCTTGTGTGCAGCCGAAGTAGCCCGTGAAGGTGACGCGGCGGGTTGCGCGGTACTCGACGCTCGTATCGTAAAGATTGCCCAGTGAACGATGCCCGGCGGTGGCTCGGCCGGTGTAACCGAATGTCCACGGCTGAAACACGCCGCCGCCGCTATACCAGAGGTCGTTCGAGTTGCTAAGGCGAAGTGCGTGGAACTCACTCGATACCGTAATCTTCGAGTGCGGTCTCAGAACGAGCGCTCCGAAGCGATCCTCCGTGTTCATCATATTGAAGAATGGAAAACGCGCGTAGGGCCGGGGCGTGGGTAAGACCTGAAAGAAAGTCTCATGCCGGTTATCATTCGAGTTACTGTCGCCAGACCCCGTGGTGAAGCCTCCCCGCAACCACGGCTTAAGCTTTGCCAGCGGACCAGGAGGTGCCGGGGGCTGATACCCTCCCTCGAAATCGATAGCGTACGCAAGCTGTGTTTGCGTTCCCCAGCGGCCGGTCTGGCCTGCTCCCCAAAAGAGCGCGTCAATGGATCCGGCTGTGGTTGTGAACACGTGCAGAGTATGCGCGCCGAAGGTCTGGATATGGATATTTTCCGTGTCGCCCTTGCGTAGGGCCAAGGGACGATTATCCGTCTTGAGTATGTGCCGCCAATCGTCGTAGTCGAGCATGAAGACACGCGTATCGGCGGCGTGTTTCCCGCTGCCCCACTCGTGTGTGAATGAAGCATAGCCAAATCCCACGCGATTCCATCCCCAACCGTCCGTCTGAAAAACACCGCGAGTCGGAGTCGCCGCGACGAAGGTGAAGTCGTTAGTAGGCTTCGAATAGGAATAATGCAAGCCGTCGAAGCTGCGCCCGACGTCCGACCATCCGAAGGAACCAATCAGTCGCTGGCTGACACGATCACGCTTGAGTATTGCAATCGTCGCGTTCTTGGGCGCGATTTCGGAGCCGTCGTTAAATTCGAAGCGCCCCACTTGCAGAGTGTTGGCTTCGCTTGCTCCCAAACCCTTGAAGCGGACGTAGAGTTGTTTCGCGAAGGCCATCGCGCTATACCGGTTGTTGTCGTTGGCCGAGTAGTAATTTGAGCCGAGTCCGAGTGCTCCCTGGGGAGCCTCCGCAGTTGCGTTATCGGGTAATCCCAGCAGGAAAGGAACTGCCAACTCCGCGTCCCAGTCCCAGTTCTTAAGCTTTTCGGCGAAATTCAGGCGGAAAAGGCTGCCCGAATACCCATAAGCTTTATTGCCGGAGGAGGGCTGGAACCAATCCCAGCCGTAGACCCGCAGGCGAAGCGTTCCGGTTACGGTGACGTCGCCCAGTTTCATCGGCTGGTCCGCGGACTGTCCAATCGCCGCTGTTGCCGTAAGCAAAATAAATAAAAGTTTGCGGTGCATCTCAGTCTCCCATCGCCGCAGCCGGGGCCAGTTCGCCGCTGAGTCGCGCGTCGATCTCAGTACGCGCGGACTGTTCCTCGCCCGCTGAGAAGCGAACCGCGAACGCAAGAACCGAAACCAAGGAAATCGTTGCGCCCAAAACCAGCAACGCCTGGGTCCAAGGCATGCTTCCTTTGAACAGGAATCCCGCCAGTACGGAACCCACATTGCCGCCGGCGCCTACAATCCCGGCCACGGCGCCGAGAGCCCGTTTGTTGACGAATGGAACTAACGAATACGTGGCGCCGTTCGACATCTTGATGAACAGACCGGTCAACATCATCGCAGAGATGGCTAACGGCAGCACGCGCATTTGCGAGAACAGCATCAACGCGAGCCCCTCGCCAAAAATCGTGGTTCCCAGGAGCAGCGCGCGGCCACGCAGTCCCCAGCGTTGATGAAAACGGTCGCTCAGGATGCCGCCCAAGGCGCGGGCAAACAGATTCATCATCCCGAAGGAGCCGGCCACCAACCCTGCAGCGGTCAAGGCAAGGTGAAAAGTGTCCGTGAAGTAGAGCGCCGCGATGTTGTCGATGGTGAGCTCCATTCCAAAGCACGCGCCGTAGATGATGAAAAGTGCCCACACGCGCGGGTCGCGGCAGGCAGTCGCGAATGCACCGCTAGCTCCGGAACGTTTGGCTAGCTGGCCTCTGGCGCGGAGGTCCGCAAAATCGCCGTCGGCGGTGTCCTGCGTCAGTTTGTAGTAAGCGATCCCGGCCACAAACATCATCGCTCCAGGCACGAACATTGCCATGCGCCATCCCCACCAGGCACCGGCGCCCAGAGCAACGAACCCGGTGAACAACAATGGCATCACCATTTGGGTGACGCCGCCGCCGAGGTTGCCCCAGCCGGCGGCCGTCGCGTTCGCAGTCCCGACGATATTCGGCGCGAACATCACAGAGGTATGGTATTGAGTGATGACAAAAGAGGCTCCGATCGCGCCAATCGCCAGCCGGAACAGTAAGAACGTGGTGTAGTCATGCGCCAAGCCGCTTGCCATTACGGGCAACGAACCCAAGATCAGCAGCCAAGTGTAGGCTCGACGCGGGCCGATGCGATCGCAAAGTAGACCGATGAAAAGGCGCACCAGCACGGTGATGGCGACCGAAGCAATGGTGAGATTTCCGATCTGCGCCTTGGTCAGATGAAATTCCTGGCGGATGACCGGCATCAGTGGCGCGATGCCGAACCATCCAAAGAAACACAGAAAAAACGCCAACCACGACATATGGAAGGCGCGCATCGGAGCACTGGAAAAATCGGCCAGGCGGATTCGGGTGGCCTTGTTGCGAAGGATCATTGAGTCGGTTCTCCTTGGATTTTTTGGATTCAATTCAAATCGGCTCGTACGGGGAGATTCATCGAGCATTTCGGGACACCCGTTCGCATCCGCCCGGCTGAATGATTTGGTCCTCAAACTTGGAGGGAACTGCAGAAATACGAAACTACGCGGCGGCTTCTTCCTGGTCTTTGCTGGCACCGGCTAAATCGACAAAAATGATTCCATCTTCGACGCGCGTCGGAAACGTGGCAACGCACGACGGTTCTGAGGCACGGACGGCCATTCCTGATTCGAGATCAAAGCGCCGCCCGTGGAGCGGACAAACGACGGTGGTGCCGGACACAATGCCATCACAGAGAGGGCCCCCTTTGTGCGGACACTTATTCTCAATGGCGAGGCAGCGGCTTTCCAGACGGAAGATCGCAATCTCCACACCGCCGACCGTCACGGCTCGCCCCTCTCGGGATGGGATGTTTTCGACCTTAGTGATGCGTGTCCATTCGCGAACATTTGTCATGCGGATTGAACCTCCCTGGGTTGAACATGAATGGATTGAAGCTGGATGGGTTGAATTTGGACGAACTGAGTCGGGCTCACAGGAGTCTGCCCTTCGAGCCACGCGTTTTTCGCGAGCGCCTTGGAGCGCGCCAGGCGATCGAGCAGTTTCTGTTTGTCTGCTTCGGGTGCATATACAGTTTCCTTGCGAATCTTTTCGATGCCCAGGCGCTCGACGAAATCGTAGCTGCGTTCCAGGTAGTTCGCGTTCTCGCGGTAATACTGGAAGAAGAGGTCACTCGCTTCCAACGCCCGTTCTGTGGTCTCGACCGTGATCAGCAGATCCGCCTTGCGGACGGACTTGCCGGCAGCTCCCCCCACCACCACCTGCCAGCTCCCGTCCTGTCCGACCAGACCCAAATCCTTCACTGTGGCTTCCGCGCAGTTTCGCGGGCATCCCACCACGCCCATCTTGAACTTGTGCGGCGTAAATAGATTCTCCAGACGCCGCTCCAGGTCGATGCCAGCGCGCGTCGAGTCCTGCACACCGAAACGGCAGAATTCGGTGCCCACGCAGGTTTTCACCATGCGGACTCCTTTGGTGTAAGCCTGTCCCGAAGGCATCCCTAGGTCGGCCCACACTTTCGGCAGGTCGGCTTTCTTGATGCCGAGCAGATCGATGCGCTGGCTTCCCGTCACCTTGACCATGGGCACTTTGTATTTGTCGGCGACATCGGCGATGCGCCGTAATTCATCGGGCGTGGTCACGCCGCCGCGCATGCGCGGTATAACTGAGAACGTGCCGTCCTTCTGAATATTGGCGTGAACGCGATCGTTGATGAAGCGGGCCGAACGGTCTTCCTCGTGATCCCCGCACCATACCATGTCGAGCAGATAACTCAATGCCGGCTTGCAAATCTCACAGCCTTTACGATTGCCGTAAATGTTCAACACCTCTTCGACGGACTTGAGCTTTTGTCCACGGATCATCTCGCGGAGTTGTTCGTAAGAGAACGGCACGCAGGAGCACAGCGTGGTTCGCGTCTCCTCCTGAAAATCGGGCGTGACAGCGCGCAGCAACTTTTCGCAAAGCCCAGTGCAGGTTCCGCAACTGGTGGAAGCGCGCGTGTGTTCCTTCAGCCCAGCGAGCGTGGTGATGCTGTGCGCGTGAATTGCCTGAACGATGTCACCTTTGCGGACGCCATTGCAGCCGCAGATGGTGTCACGATCGGGTATCGCAGCTACTTCGAGTCCCGGATCCGACTCGCGCGGCGGAAACAGAAGTTGGCGGCGGTACGGCGTCAAATCCGTTCCGTTGCGCATCCAGTCCATATAAGTGTGCTCGTCTTCGATGTCGCCCACCAGGATCATGCCCAGGAGCTGGTTGTCCTTAAGGAGCAGCTTCTTATAAACGCCAAGCGAGGGATCTTCGTAGCGCACTGTCTCGACGCCCGCCCCTGACTCATCGATGGAGCCGGCCGAGAAAATGTCGACTCCCATGATCTTGAGCTTGGCCGCGGGCGACGCGCCTGTAAAAACAGATCCACGGTTCCCTGTGATGGTGGATGCCAGCACGCGGCCCTGTTCGAACAGCGGCGCCACCAGTCCGAAGGTTTGTCCGCGATGCTCTGTGCATTCGCCAACCGAATAAATGTGAGGATCGGACGTCTCCATGTAGTCATTGACGACGATCCCGCGGCGCACTTCGAGACCCGCTTTGCGCCCCAATTCGGCGTTGGGCCGGATGCCGGCCGCAATGACTACCAGATCAGCTTCCAGTTCTTCGCCCGAGGCGAAGCGCAAGCCATCGACGCGCCCGTTGCCGAACAACGCCGCGGTCTGTTGCGGGAGCATCACGCGAATGCCCAGGCTCTCGATCTTACGCTTCAGGTAATCGCCGCCAGTCGCGTCCAACTGGCGGTCCATGAGCGTTTCCATCAAGTGCACAACAGTTACTTGGCAGCCGCGCACCTGCAGTCCGCGTGCGGCCTCCAGGCCCAGGAGACCGCCGCCGATCACTGCAACCTTCAAGCCCGGCTGGGCTTTTTCAAGCAGCGCGCGGGTATCGTCCAAGGTGCGGAACACATGCACGTTTTTCTTGTCCACGCCGGGGATTGGCGGAATGAAGGCACTGCTGCCTGTGGCCAGGATTAGTTTGTCGTACTCGGTGATTCCTCCGTCTTCATCCACCACCAGCCTTCTTTCCCGGTCAACACTGGCGATCTTCACACCTAGGCGCGCCCGGATACTGTTGGTTTGATACCAGGAGATATCGTTGATGACGATTTCCTCCGCGGATTTCTCGCCCGCGAGAACCAGAGACAACAGGATGCGGTTGTAATTGACGTGGGTCTCGTCGCCAAAGATTGTGATATCGAAGTTATGTGGCTGCTTGAGAATCTGCTCTACGCAGGAGACTCCAGCCATGCCGTTGCCGACCACCACCAACTGCTGTTTCATGCGTTCGCTCCTGAGCGCTCCACCCGCACGGCGCACTGCTTGTAGTTGGGTTCCCGCGAGATGGGATCGAAAGCGTCCTGTGTCACCTCATTTACGTTGGTTTCAGCGAAATGGAATGGCATGAACACCTGGCCGGGCGCGGTGATCTCAGTGAGCCGCAGCTCAACCTCGCGCACGCGGCCGCGGCGCGATACGACGTCCACCGCA
>Ga0207695_10009066_pt1 | contig 12362 bp, 16 predicted proteins | sample KBSC54metaG_FD_184354 | JGI IMG/M metagenome (GOLD analysis project Ga0207695, IMG submission 184354) | Corn rhizosphere microbial communities from Kellogg Biological Station, Michigan, USA - KBS C5-4 metaG (SPAdes) (version 2) | ecosystem: Host-associated > Plants > Roots > Rhizosphere > Soil...
ATCTCGTGTGAGGAAAGAGTTAGCTTAGAACCCGTTCCGCTGCGAACCGGGGCTTTCGGCCGGCGGCAGGCCTTCGAGGCCACGCAGGAGGTCTTCTTCCGACATCTGCTCCAGGCCCTGTTCGGCCGAATCGTCCACCACCGACATATCGCCGGACTGGGCGATCAGCGGCACTTCGGTTTCCTCGGCCTCATCGACCTCAACCTGCTTCTGCATGGCGTGGATGAATTCCTCGCGCAGATCGTCGGCATTCACGTTCTCGGCGGCGATTTCACGCAGCGAAACAACGGGGTCCTTGTCATTGTCGCGGTCCACAGTGATCTGCGAACCCTGGGCAATGTTGCGGGCGCGGTGCGAGGCCAGCAGAACCAGCTCAAAGCGGTTCGGCAGCTTGTCAATGCAATCTTCAATGGTCACACGTGCCATGGGAAAACTCCTGAATGAGGGGAAGTTGGGCGCCTTGTAGCGAGGCAGGCCGCGGAATGCAAGCTCTACGGCCTAGCGCTCGGGAAGCTGCTGTGCGGCAGAAATTGCCTCGTCCAAGGTCTCGGCGCGGGCCATGCCGGGCCATTCGGTTTTGAAGGCCTCGATAAATCCGCCGATCTTGCCGTAGCTGTTGTCAAGGACGACATGGGGAATGGCCATCAAAGTGCAGAGGATGTGGACATGCAGGCGGTCAGAAACAACGCGCTCGTAATTCGATAAAAGGCGGCAACCCCGCGTCAAGCGATGCCGCACGAGACGATGAAAATAGCGGAATTTTAAGTCTGGGGCATATATCTGATTTGCCATGGCCAAGACGATATTGGTGCGCGTGAAAGGATATTCAGCCACCCAATCTCTGATATCCGTGTGCGCCGTTAGCTGTTCTGGAGTGCCATTCCCCGCTCTCTTTTCGTGATCGGTCCGGAGGAGGAGCAAAAGGGCGCGCTGCGGTTTGACCAGTCGTGGGATCATCCCCATCGCAAACGCCATGTCAGGACAAAGCTCTGCCCTGCAGTCAAAATGCTGGTGCGCGAAAGCCAAGCTCTTCAGATCGCGCACGAGTAAAGTGAAATCCTTGTGAGTCGAGATCGCTCGTTGTGTGCGGGCCAAGGCATCGGCCGACTGGAAATGGATGCTCTGCGGCAGCTGAACAATGGGAATATCAGGGTGGCGCGCCAGAACCGCCTCTCGATGCGCCTGATAGTTCGGCCAGAGGTCCCCAAAATTTCCGCCGCCATGCAGAAAGATTTTTCCAAGACCGCGAACCTTGTGATGGCTGTGCCTGTCCACTGTTGAGACGTAGGATGGTGTCAACCCATGTCCGCGAAAAAAGTCCAACTCGCCAATCGCTATAGCAGAGTCACCCACATTGTTGTGATCTGGGAAATCAAGCAGTGCAAAGGGCTCCTGCGTCAAATAGGGGGCCAGCACTCGGGTGATCTCACCGCTAAGCCTGAGCGCGATATCAGCCGGAGACTGTGATTGCCGATCTACATATGATGAATTCAACATCGCATTTCCATGATGAGAAGCCGGCGCTTGAGCGATTGCCGCAATTGCCAAGGCAGCACCGACGCAATCCGCATTTTGAGGACAAGGAAATCAACAATCCGCTGGGTGGTGTTGGCTGGCGGATAGCGTTCAGCCTTGGCCTCGCTGATTACATCCATGCCGATGCGCGTACCCACTACGTCCGAGGTTGACGGCTTTTGTTTGAACAAGGGCGGCTGTAACACTCCCGTTTGCAGTCCGGTCAGGTGCTCCCACATGTCGAAATGGTCGATGCTAAACCAATGGCTCTCCAGCGATAGGCACTTCTTCGCCCCGGCCAGCGTGATCACGTAGCAGGCGGTCCCATAGGACGGCGCAAAGCTGATCTTCCGGTCTTTGATCGGCATTGGTGACCGCGAGGCCTTTTGGAAAATACTGGGATTGTAATTGGCCGGAAAGCCTTCGAGGCGCAGCAAATCAAGGCCCAGCGCTGATATGTCCAGATTGACGAAGGTGGGATGGAAATGATCTTCCACCACGTCATCTTCGAAAATCACGGCTTGCGGAATGTTCTCATCCACCATCTTCTGCCAGATCATGCGGTGACTGAGATAGCAGCCGACCTGCCCGAGCGCCGGCGGATTGAAATTGTTGTAAACAAAGGCACGCCACCAATCCACATGGGGCAGGCTGGGCGCAGCCTTGGCGTCGAAAGCCGAAATCCGCTCATAAGAAATGCCGAGATGGCTCAACAACGCGTCAGCCTCGGCATAACGGTCGACGCGGCGGTCCAGATTGATCAGGAATACCGGTTGTGCCGAAGCGCTAGGTTGCTTTGAACTAAGAGGTGCCATCCAGGAAGAGGACGCACAAATGAGGCACATCCTGTCTGGGTAATTAAAATAATTTTAGATAGTCTGCAACCACATGGAGAACCTCCACGCAACTTAATTAATGCCCGCCCATTCTGAGCCAGATGGTGGCGAGGCCCAGGAACGAGAAAAAACCGGTCACATCAGTGACGGTTGTCAAAAACACCGCCGCCGAGACAGCCGGATCCTGATCCAGCCAATCCAGCGCCAGCGGCAACAGGATGCCGGCCAACGCAGCGGCCAGCAGGTTGATGATCATCGCCGCGCCGATGATGATGCCCAGCGCTTCAAAGCCGAACCACCACCAGGTGAACAGCCCCATGATCAGCGCGAACAGCACCCCATTGATCAGGCCCACCGCACATTCGCGCATCACGACACGGATCGCGTTGAACGGGCCGAGCTGGCGCGTTGCCAAAGCGCGCACCGCCACCGTCATCGTCTGGGTGCCGGCATTGCCGCCCATCGAGGCGACAATCGGCATGAGAATGGCGATCTGCACCATCTGCGAAATGGTGGCATCGAACCACGAGATCACCCATGAGGCGAGGATCGCGGTGAGCAGGTTCACAAACAGCCAAGAGAAGCGCGACCGTGTGATCGTAACCACCTGGTCCTGCAATTCCTCGCTCGCCGCCACGCCGCCGAGGCGCAGCATGTCGTCCTCGGCCTGTTCCTGGATGATGTCGACGACATCGTCGACAGTCAGAATGCCCACGAGACGCCCATTGGCATCGATCACTGGGGCCGAGATCAGGTTATATTGCTCAAACTGGTAGGCCACCTCTTCCTTGGTGTCCGTCACCTTCAGCGGCACCTGGTCGTCGTCCATCAGTTCCTTGACCGGCTTGTAGCGGTTGGCGCGCAACAGGCGCGACAGCGGCAGCCAGCCGATCAGGTGGAAGCTTTCATTGGTAACATAGATCTCGCTGAAATCATCCGGCAGGCCGCGGGTGGCGCGGGTATGATCCAGCACCTTTTCCACAGTCCAGAATTCCGGCACCGCCACATAGTCGGTCTGCATCAGGCGGCCGGCCGTGTCTTCCGGATAATCGAGGGCGCGGTTCAGCGCGACACGGTCTTCCTTCGGGATTTTGGCGAGAATCTCGCTGCGTTGGGCGCGGTCGAGATCTTCCAGCAGGTAGACGGCGTCGTCGGTGTCCAGCTTCTTGATCGCCTGAACCATGACTTCCGGCGGCAGTTCCTCAACGATGGAGTCACGCACCGATGGGTCGAGCTCAGCCAGCGCCTCGACATCGAAATTCTTGCCGAGAAGATTGACCAGCGCGATGCGGTCTTCCGCCTGCATCACTTCCATCACGTCGGCCAGGTCGGCGGCGTGCAGATTGTTGGTCAGACCGCGTGCCTGCTTGGCATCCTGCGCGGTAAGCGCAGCCTTTAGGTCAATGATGAAATCGGGATTGAGCGCGCCCCACTGGTCGCGCAGCGATGTTTCGTGAACAACATCCATCCAGCCATCCCCAATTTTGCTTAACGCAACATTGCGCGTTCGCCAAAAATTGTTTGGGGATTGGTGCGGTCGAGAGGACTCGAACCTCCACGAGTTTCCCCGTTACCACCTCAAGGTAGTGCGTCTACCAATTCCGCCACGACCGCACGTCACCACGAAACACCGCGCAGATAACAGGCGGTTTGAATTTCCGCAACCCCTGAAAGTGAAACGTCACTGAATCTTCACCAAGCCTGAGATGGTTAATAATGAATCTCAGGAATCCATAATGTTTGCAAAGACTTCTACTGGTTTTTCTGATCTGGCGGAAATTTCTGCCTGTCACACTGGCCCCACTACAAAAACACGTCAGGGGCTAAAACATGAATATCGTTCTGGGGATTGCAGTTGCAAGTTTGCTGGTGGCAGGCGCCACCGCCGCACACGCCGCTTCCGTCAAAGGCAATTTTGAAAAGCCGGGCAACACGCCCGCCGCCATGACCTATGGCCCCACTCTGCCACCCGCCGGCTATGTCGCCTTCTGCGGCCGCGGCGAGGATGAATGCAGGTTCTCGGGCGGTGCCGATGAACGCCTCAGCCTCACCAACGCCACTTGGTCCGAGATCAACAAGGTCAACAAATACGTCAATACCAAGATTCGCCCCGCCACCGACATGGAGCTCTATGGCGTCGCCGATTATTGGACCTATCCGGTCGATGCCGGCGATTGCGAAGACTATGTGCTGCTCAAGAAGCGCTACTTCGAACAGCTGGGCTACAAGGCCGATGAACTGCTGATCACCGTGGTACTCGACGAGAATGGCGACGGCCATGCCGTGCTCACCATCCCGACCGACAAGGGCGATCTCATCCTCGACAACCGCCGCCAGGACATCCTGCGCTGGAACGAGACCGGCTACACCTATCTGAAGCGCCAGGCCCAGTCGGCCTCGAACCAGTGGGTCAGCCTGCAGCGCGGCCCGACCGCACCGGTCGCCACCTCCATCGTCACCACGGGAGCGAAGCCGTCGACGGACTCGAACTGATTTGAACTGAATTGATTGCCTGGCTGGCGTCCCCTCATCCCCAAAGCAGCCAGGTTACCTAGGAGCCGGCACCCGCCCCACTCGTGCCGGCTCCACTTTTTTCATCCTCCCCGCTGGGTAGGTGCCGAGTGAAACGAGGAGGCGGGGATAACCCCGCACTCGTGGCTTCACCCCATCGGCGCTGCGCGCCACTTCCCCCTCTGGGGAGGAGAAGATCAGATTGATTTCAGCCCCGCCCGGAAGCGCGCCGCATTGCGTTGATAGCCTTCCGCCGAGAGCAGCAAACGGCCCTGCTCTTCTTCCGTGAGCACCCGTGCGATTTTTCCAGGTGCCCCGATCACCAGCGAGCCGTCGGGAATTTCCTTGCCCTCAGCGATCAGCGCATGCGCGCCGATCAGGCAGCGCGCCCCGATCTTCGCATGATTGAGAATGACGGCTCCCATGCCAATGAGCGTCTGTTCGCCAATGGTGCAGCCGTGAAGAATCGCCCGGTGGCCGATGGTGCAATGGGCACCGATGTCCAACGGCGCACCCATATCCGTATGCAAAACGCTCAGGTCCTGCACGTTCGAGCCTTCACCGATGGAGATCCATTCATTATCGCCGCGCAGCACGGCGCCGAACCAGATGCTGCCGCCCTTGGCGAGGCGCACCTTGCCCATCACATCGGCAGTGGGTGCAACCCAGCCTTCGGCATCAATCTCGGGCGAAATTCCGTCCAGTGCATAGAGCGCCATTATCCATCCTCATGTCACGCCGCAGATTTGCGTGAGGATAAACACGCCTTGGATAAAGCTCCAGCACAGACCGAGCATCACGCACAGCGATCCCCAGACTGGTGTGGAGATGAAGCCGAACAGACCGGAAATGATCAGCGAGGTGGGCGCAGAGAACACCAGCACCAGCGCGCGTACGGGGGTCCACAGATCGGGCTCGGCGAGACCAGTGAAAATCGGGGCTTCATCCGTGGCCATGGCCCACATGCTGCCAATAGCACCCGACGAGACGATGCCGGTGGCAAAGGCAAACAGATATGCGACGTAGTGATAGTCCATGCGTTCCGACCCATGCATGTCTCAAAGCGAGACGCGCGTTCCCTGTGGAAGGAACGCTGCAAAGCTGGGGCCGGAAATAAGGCTTCGTTAACCTTCCAGATCGATGTCGAGGATCGCCATCGAGAAATTATAGGACAGCTCGCCGTCTTCCTCGTCGCGGAAAATCACGCCGACGAATTCATCGCCGACATAGAGCTCGCAGCTGTCCTTCTTCTGTGGCCGGGCCTTGGCGACCATGGTCGGGTTGTTGAAGGTGCGGCGGAAATAGGCCGTCAGCTTGGCAAGTTCGTCGGGTTTCAAGGCTTTCTCCTGGCGGCAGAGATTCGGGTTTAGCCGCAATCGGTGAAAGCAGCAACAACGGTTGACGGGGCGGATTGCTCCGCCCCGCTCGCCCCCGGTCAAGCGGAATGGCTCGCAGAGCCATTCGCGCGCCCGGCCTATTCGGTTTTAGTAAGCGCGGTCCACGTTGATGATCTTGCCGCGGCGCGACACGTCGATCTCGAAGGGCCGGCCCCTCTTCATGCCGGTGAAGCTGTAGAACGGCCCGCCGCAGCTCTGCGTGTTCACGTTCCAGAAGCCGCTCTGGCGCACGATCTGCTTGGCCATGCCGCAGGTCACGAACTGGCCGCCATAGCCACCGCCGTAATAAGGCGGCGGCGGATAGTTATTGCCGTAACCACCGCCACCATAGCCCGGCTTGTGCGGATGCCAGCCCGGATTGCCGTAGCCACCACCACCGCCATAGCCGCCGTTGCCGATGGTGATGTTGAGATCAACACCGCCATTGTTGCCGCCATTGCCCGGAGGCTTCGGCGGCTTGGGCATGCCCGGCGGCGGATTGTTATTGCCACCCTGCTGCTGGGCACCACCGCCCTGGCCACCCTGCTGGCCACCTTGACCACCCTGGCCCGGCGGCTTGCCACCCTGGAACTTGTCCGGGCATGGCGGCTGGCCGTCATGGCCGCACCAGTTGGGAGCCGCAGAAGCGACATTGGCGCTCAACACCGAAGCGCCGGTGAGAACACCGGCGACAGCGAAGCTGGCAATAAGGGTCTTTGTGAACATAGTACCTCCTAATCGGGCCGGAATCCGGCCTTGATGGGAGGACAATGCGAAACATGAATTGAACGCGGCCTGACTGGCCCGTTCATCTGCCGTTCATGTTAGATCAGGGCCGGACCTGAATCAGCCCACCCGCATCAACCATGATGTCAAAATACGACGCAGCGTTTGAACTGCGCCTGAAATGCCGGTTCATTTTCGGTTCAGTGCGGAAGGGCCTCAGCCCTCTTCGCGTTCCACATTCTGGTCCATGGTGCGCGACGGCTCGGCACAACCGGCCTTGCCGATCACCTTGGCGGGAACGCCCGCCACTGTCGTATTGGCCGGCACGTCATGCAGCACCACCGAGCCTGCGCCCACGCGGCTGCAGCGGCCGATCTCGATATTGCCGAGGATTTTGGCACCCGCACCGATCAGCACGCCCTGGCGGATTTTTGGATGCCGGTCGCCCTCTTCCTTGCCGGTGCCGCCAAGAGTTACGCCTTGCAGCAGTGAGACATTGTCTTCCACCACGGCGGTCTCGCCGATCACGATGTCATGGCCATGATCGATCATGATGCCGCGGCCGATGCGCGCCTGCGGATTGATGTCGATCGAGGCGATCAGCGACGAGCGGCTTTGCAGATAAAGCGCGAAATCTTTCCGGCCCATCAGGAAGAGGCGGTGCGCCATGCGGTAGGTCTGCAGCGCCTGCCAGCCTTTGAAATAGAGGATCGGGTCAATGTAACGGTGGCAGGCCGGGTCACGGTCGAAGGTGGCGATGATGTCGGCACGGGCGGCGTGTCCAATATCCGGCTCATGGCGCAAGGCGTCGCTGAAGGCGGTGACGATGGCATCAGCGCCGAGGTCAGCGCTGCCCAGGCGCTGGGCCAAGCGGTGGATCAGCGCATCCTCAAACGAGGCATGGCTGAGAATCGAGGAATAGACGAAGCCGCCGAGGCCGGGCTCCGAGCGGGCAATGTCTTCCGCCTCATGGCGTAGCCGGTCCCAGACCGGATCGATCTTTTCGACTGCTTTGGTATTGCCAATATCACGCGCCATGAAAGTAACTCCTCCCCGAAGTATAGCACAGAACGCCCCATAGGGGGAATGGTTCAGGCCTTGCCCAGGTCAAGACCGTTAAGGAAGTCCAACACCGCAGATTTGTAGCCGCTATCGCCCACCGCATTCATGTGGTTGCGCTTGGGGAGCGTCACCCCCTTGGAACCGGGGATGATGCTGGTCAGGCCCGCCACGTCGCCCGCCACCTCGTCCAGCTCGCCCGCCACCACCAGAACCGGGCAGCGGATGGCGGCCAACGCCTCTTCCTTGATCTTCACTCGCGACGAGCGGATGCAGGCTGCCAGTGCGGCCTTGTCGGACTTGGTCGAGTCGGCAAAAATCCGGAAGCCCCGCGCGTCGCGGTCGGTCACTGCAGCAAGGTTTGGCGCCTCAAGTGCCACGGCGATTTCCTCCGCTCCGCCAACGCCGGTGATCATCCGGGATGCCAGCCCGGCAAATACCGCCGCGGCCACGCGTTCCGGATACTGCATCGTCAGGAAGGCCGAGATGCGGGCCCCCATCGAATAGCCCATCACCGCAGTCTTCTCGATCTTCAGGTGATCCAGCAGGCGGCGCGCATCATCGGCCATCATCGGCGCGGAATAGAGCGCGCTGTCATAAAGCTTCTCGCTCTCGCCATGACCGCGGTTGTCAAGTGCCACCACCCGGTAGCCCCCACCGGTCAGCGTCTTCACCCAGCCGGTATCGCGCCAGTTCACATTGATGTTCGAGGCAAAGCCGTGAATGAGGAGTATGGGTGGGCCCTCGCCCCAGCTTTCATAGGCGAGCTCGACGCCTGCGGAATTGAATTTGTGCATCGCGGATGGTTTATGCTAATCGCTTGTCACTTGCAAAATTGATCCGAGGACGAGCATGGCACAGGGCGCAACACCGCATTACCAGAATTCGATGGGTCTGGCCGCGATTGAAGTGGGCGCAAAGGAATTCATGTGCGTCGGCGCCAAGCCGCCCTTCGATCATCCGCATGTTTTCATCGACATGGGCAAGGCCTCTGAAGCCATCTGCCCTTATTGCTCGACGCTCTACAAGTTCAACGGTGCACTGAAGGCCGGCGACGCCAAGCCGGCCGAAGCCGTCTGGCACGACGCAGCGGCTTAATGAAAGAGGCCGAGGCCCGCCGCATCGCTCTGGCGGCGCAAGGCTTCACCCATCAGGACAGGGACTCGAAGAAAGACTGGCGGCACATCGCCGGCACGATCGAGGATTTGCATCTGCTGCAGATCGACAGCGTGAATGTGCTGGTGCGCTCGCATTACCTGCCGCTGTTTTCGCGCCTCGGCAATTATCCGCGCGACACGCTGGATGCGCGCACACTGGCGAAAACCAAACGCCACATGTTCGAATGCTGGGCGCATGAGGCCAGCCTCGTTCCGCTCAGCCTGCATCCGCTGATGCGCTGGCGCATGAACCGCGCCCGCAACGGCGATGGCAACTACAAGGCCTATGACCAGTTCACCCGCGAAGAAGCCGATTTCCTGAAATCCACTTTGGCCTTCATCGAGAAGAACGGCCCGACGACCGCGAGCGAAATCCCCGACGCAGGGAAGGCCGGCATCGGCTGGTGGAGCTGGAGCAAGGGCAAGCTCGCCATGGAGACACTGTTCGACAATGGCCTCGTCACCACCTCGCACCGCGACGGTTTCGAGCGCATTTACGATCTCTCTGAACGCGTGATCCCCGAAGCCATTCGCGCCCTGCCCACACCGAGCGAAGAAGAGTCTTTCGATCAACTCACGCTGCTGTCGGCGCAGGCGCTGGGCATCGGCACCGAATTCGACCTGCGCGACTATTTCCGCCTGCCCGTCAAGGATGCGAGGGAAGCGATGCAACGACTCGTCGCGTCGAAGCAGCTCATCGAAGTGCAGGTCGAAGGCTGGCCCAAGCCCGCCTATATCCGCCCCGATGTGACCCGCGCCCGCAAGGCCGGCGGCACTGCTTTGCTCTCGCCCTTCGATCCGCTGGTCTGGCACCGCGACCGCGCCGAGCGCATCTTCGGCTTTGACTACCGCATCGAAATCTACACGCCCGAGCCCAAGCGCAAATACGGCTACTACGTGCTGCCCTTCCTGAACGGCGACAAACTCGTAGGCCGCGTCTGCCTCAAGGCCGACCGCGAGGCCGGCGTACTGCGCGCCAACGCCATCCACATGGAGCCCCATGCCGACCCGAAGGAAACGGCCGAGGCTCTGGCCACCGAACTGCGCCGCATGCAGAAATGGCTCGACCTCGAGGATGTAGAAGCTGCCAACAAGGGCAACCTCGCCAAGGACCTGAAGAAGTTCCTGTAGCGCTCCACCCCCAAATCCGTCACGCCGGCGAAGGCCGGGGCCCCGCTCTCTTTTGGCAAACTCAATGAGCCTAGCGGGTATAACGGAAAATTATGTTAGGTCCCGCGTGCGGATCAGGAACTGTTCCACCGCCACTTTCAGCTTTTCGCAATCCCCATCACTCAACGCCAGCGACAGCGCCATATAGCCGCGCTCGGCGATGTAGATGCCGTGTTCCAGCAGATCGAGGAACAACAGGCGGCGCAAACGCACGTCGCCCTTCTGCGCATCTTCGGCACGGTTGATCGCGCCCGCGACAGGATGGAAATTCAGCAAAGTGCCAAGGCCGGTCACCTGCCAGCCGGCCTGATACGCCTGAAACAGCGCACTGAGCTCGGCTTTCAGCTTTTCGCCGCGCGCATTATGGGCTGCCACATCGCTCGCCTTGTAGATCTTGGTGATGCCGGCAAGGCCCGCCGCCATGGTCAGCGCATTGTTGTTGAATGTGCCGGCATGCGGCAGGAATTTTTCACGCGTCGGGTCGAACTGATCCATGATGTCAGCGCGGCCGCCGAAACAGCCGAAGCTCATGCCGCCGCCGATATATTTGCCCAGCGTCGTAAGATCAGGCTTGATCCCCAACTCGTCCGCAAGGCCATGCGGCGCGAGACGCGAGGTCATCACTTCATCGAAGATCAGCACGATGCCGCGCTTGGCGCTTTCCTCACGCAGCATCTGCAGGAATTCGCGCTGCGCCGGAATGCAGCCGCCGGAGCCCAGCATGGGCTCAACCAGAATCGCCGCCAGGTCATCGCTGATCAGCTGGCGCGTTTCATCAACATCATTGTAGCGCCCCAGCACAACATCGAATGGCGCATTCACCGGCGAGGCACCGCTGATGAAATACAGCGTGCCGCCATGATAGGCGCCGCGCATCGCCATCACCTTCGAACGCCCGGTGAAATTGCGCGCCGCCGCCAGCGCCATCAGATTGGCTTCGGTGCCGGAATTGGTGAACCGCAGCCGCTCCAGCTTGAAGCGCGCGGCAACCGCCTCGGCGAAATCCACTTCCACCTTGTGATGCGCACCGAAATTGATGCCCTTCGCCACAGCGCGCGACACCGCCTGCTGGATCACCGGATGCGAAGCGCCATAGAGCCCCGCAGAATACTCGCCGACGAAATTCACATATTCATGCCCGTCCACATCATAGAGATGCGCGCCCTCTGCATGCTCCACGCGGATCGGGAACGGCTGCGTGAACAGCACGGTGCGCGTATTGCCGCCCGGCATCACCGCCTTGGCGCGCTCCTGCAGCGCCTGGGTGCGCGGCCGCGCTGCTATGAAGCGGTCCACCGCTTCTTTCAATGCTTCATCGATCATCATGCCTTGCGTCCGTGCCAGCCGTGAATCATGAAAGACTGCAGAAAGTGGATCGGCATGGCCAAGCCGCTCTGCCGCAGCAAAGCCTCGGTCTCGAGCGGCGGCAATACCGCCAGCTTGTCCCGCATCATCGTGGGCAAAGCCGCCAGCGATTCCGGCGTGGCGCCCATCAGCTTCTGCACCTCGCTCCAGTCTTTGAGAACTTCGCCGAAGTCCGGCGCATCAAGATCGCCGCTGATCTCGGCATTCACCAATACGCCGCCGGGCCGCAGCCGGGCCACCATGTTCTGGAAAAAGTCGAGCCGCGCAGGCCTGGGCACGAAATGCGCGACGAGAATGCTCAAGGCCGCATCATAGCTTTCGCCCCCGGGCAGATCCTGCACGGTCGCGGTGATCAACTCGCAGCGATCGGCAATCCGCGCCCGCATGAGGTTGCGCTGGCAGACTTCCAGCATGTGAGCGGATGGGTCAACGCCGGTGAAGCGCCAGCCGGGATAGCGCTCAGCCAATGCCAGGATTTCCGCGCCGGTGCCCACGCCCACACACAGGATGCGCGCATGCAGCGGCAAGGCCTGCAGCAAAAGGCTCAGCAGAAAATGCAGATGGGCAGAAATCGCCGCCAGCTTGGTGTTGCGCGCGTCATAGCCTTGCGCGGCTTCCTTGGTGAAAAAGTCAGTCATGCAGCATCA
>Ga0207695_10009075_pt1 | contig 12354 bp, 5 predicted proteins | sample KBSC54metaG_FD_184354 | JGI IMG/M metagenome (GOLD analysis project Ga0207695, IMG submission 184354) | Corn rhizosphere microbial communities from Kellogg Biological Station, Michigan, USA - KBS C5-4 metaG (SPAdes) (version 2) | ecosystem: Host-associated > Plants > Roots > Rhizosphere > Soil...
GTAGTGAATGTTGAGCTGTTGTTCAGCCAGTATGATGGCCCCGCACCCGCGCCTGAGCCGGATTCCGTGGGTCCAGTAGCAGTCATGTTGAAGCCGGTTGTACCCGTGCCGCTTGCATTGCCACCGCGGCCGCCAACTCCACCCGCTTGAGAATATACGGCTGCAAAACCGCCACGAATGACGGTTTTCTGATTGATAGAGTAGGCAAAGCCGACACGAGGTCCGAAATTCTTCCAATAGGTTTGGACAGGCGTTCGGCACTGGCAGCTTACTCCCGCTCCGCCGTAATTACCTGCGAACTGCAGCATCCCAGGTGTTCCGGTAAGAGGGTTAATGAGATTCGGGTTCAGGAATGTCCAGCGATCCTTCACTTCGTGGAAGGGCGGGAGGTAGTCCCAGCGAAGGCCCAGCTCAAGCGTTAGCTTCTGAGTGAGTTTGTAGTTGTCGCTGACATAGGGGGCAAACGTGTGATAGCGTCCGCCGGTTTCGCTCAGCGGATACAGCGCTAGAGAAGGAGCTGATCCAACGCCCGAGTTGGAGCCTGCAACGGCACCCATCATATAGCTGGCAAAGGCAAACCCTGATGGAGCGGTTGCCGAACCGGTGCTCAACGCGTTGGAGTTGGCTGCGTAGTTGGCCGTGGAGAAGGCGTTATAGGCCAGGAAGACTTGCGGGGAGAATCCCACCGGCGCCGCAGTATTGATTTCCTCCCACTGATGAGTGAACCCGAAGGTGAAGGAGTGTTTGCCTTTGATCCATTGCACGTTATCGGTGAGTGCAAAATTATTTGGAGTGACGGACTGCGTGGTTGAGGCGGTGCTGTTCATCGTCCAGCCGGTGAGCGGGGTGCTGAACGCGGCAGTGGGCCCGAACGACGCGCCGGGGAATTCTGTGCTGGCCTGTCCGGCAGGCAAATTTGTAATGCCAAATGCCTTCGGTGCGTACTTTTCAATACCGTCTGTGGCATTGGTTTGCGGCTGAATGAAGCGCGTGTAGCTGTACTTCAACTGGTTCACGAGGTTTGGCGTGATGGTGTACGTATGCTCGAGAACGTAGTCCTTCGGGAAGATGTTGGCGTAGGTGCCGGCGACGTACGGAAGGGGCAGATACCCGTAGCTCGTGGCTCCGCTGCCGCCCGACTGGAAGTTGTTGAGGTAATGCACCGCGCCCATAGCGCCGATTGAAGAAATATGTTGCTTGCTACTCAGTTCGTAATCGACCCGCCAGTCGGTGAGATGGTTGTCACGCCCGCTCGGAACCCCGGCGAGAAAATTGTTCGACAGCGACGTTGGATTGGTGGGCTCAGGCATAAATGAGGCCATGGCTTTGGCGATGGGCGAAATCATGGCTGCCGGAATCACGTTGTAAGTGGGAATGCCGTTCTTTGTGCCCACAAGAGGCTTGCGTGTACAAACACTGCCGACACAACTGTTGGTTGTTGGATCAAACAGGATGGGAGGATTGTCCGAACCAGTACCCGTTCGACCGCCGCCTCCGACGTTCCCGTTCAGCTCAGTAAAATCACCGGCAATCATGGCCTGAGTCGGAATTGTGAAGAGGCTCGGGTTTGCGCCTGCGCGGTAGTGGTATTTGTCGTAAGCGACAAAAAAGAACAGCTTCTTGCCGGTCTTCGGCACGACGCCACCAAAGCTCAAGGACAATTCGTTCTGGTGCTCAACAGGCTTTGGAGCAGGGATGGTTTGCCCAGCGGAGTTCTTGGTTGTGGCCGCTTTGGCAGTGAATGACCAGTTGTCGAAGATCGTGTTTCGGATGTAATCAGCGACGCTGCCATGATATTTCAGGCCTCCGGACTTCATGCTGAAGTTCATGGCGCCGGCTCCCATGTACTCAGCCGGCGGGGTGCTGGTGAGCACCTGAAATTGATCCACAGCCTCAACGCTCATGGAGAGCGAAACGACGCGATTATCACCCTGCTGGTTCACCGTCTGAGCCGGCATTCCTTCGAGATACAGCTGGCCGAGGTAGTTACCGGTGCCGCCGATGATGGGAAGGCGAGTACCGGTCTGGGCTCCAGGCGTAAGCGACCCAAAAGCCGTCGGATCACGTTGCTGGGCGCCCGTCATTTGAAGAGGAAGGTTGGTGTACGTCGAGTTCTCAACTGTCAGCCCCAGCGTCGCGTCCGCCGTGTTGAGCACTGGCGGCGCAGCAGTGACCTGGATCGTTTGCGTTTCCTGGCCCACGCTCAGAACGGGGTCGAAGACACGCTTTTGCAGGGCATCGACGACAACATTCGCTTGTTCAACGGTCTGGAACCCGCTGGCAGATACCTTGATTGTGTAGGTGCCAGGCTGCACGGGGGAAATCATGTAGAAGCCCGCGGAAGTAGTTGTGCGCGTGGTGGAAATGCTTGTGGCTACATTGGTAGCGATCACTGTGGCATTGGGAATAACCGCTCCGGAACTGTCGGTGACGGTCCCTTGAAGCGATCCTTGGCCGGCCGACTGCGCTGCCGCCGGAATTACAGGCAAAATCAGGCAGAGTGCCACGACGAGGATGAGGGATGCCGCAATGTTATTGCGTTTGTTTCCAGTACCTTGAAAATGGATTGAAGGGGGAAAATTCGCGATGGTGTCCACTTGATTGCCTCCTGAGAATGACTGTCGTTTAGGGGTATTGATTCGACTTTCACGACGTATTCAAATCCGGACGAGCTTCGAGCGGTCGCCTTTTATTGGCGATAAGCATTAACCCATTCCGAGGAGAGAATTGTCAATAGGAAAATAGTTTTCTTTGCGGAGGAAGTTTAATTGAGCTGGTTTGGCATCGCCTGTAACCCGCGTCTGGGCAGATTTCTGCCATTGTGAAGCAATATCTGATCTGAGGCGCTGAGTCGCAGTGGAGAATGATTAGTGGCCTGAATCGGGTTGCACAGCCATTCCCTTGGGCGACAGGTAAGGTCCGAGCGGATCAGTCGGGAGTGCTTTCAGGCCGGCCACCACCGCCTCCGCATTCAACTCGGCACCTGCCCTGCTGGTGTGCGTATGCGGATCGGCGAAAAGCGGCTCGACCTGCGCCTCACCGAGAGCATCGTAGCGCCGTGCAATCATCTCGTTCAGATCGATGAATGCGACCTTTGATTGAGCGGCAACCTCGCGCGCCCAGCCACCGTAATTATCAGCATTGCGCACCACCTTGCCGTCTTTCCAGATCTTGCGCGGAATGGGCGAGCAGATAATGGGAACCGCTCCTCTGGCTAGGGTGTCCGCAACATATTTGCGCATGTACCAACCGTAGGTATGCACCACTTCCCGCTTGTGTGTGATCGGGTTGAAGATCTCTTTGCTCTCGTCGCCTATTCCCGGCAATGTTCCGCGCGCGCGGCTGGTGTCGTCGAGGGGACCTGAATCGTTATGCCCAAATTGGAAAATGACAAAATCTCCCGATTTGAGCATGCTCAGTAATTCATCCCAGCGACCCTCGGTAATGTATGTGCGGCTGCTTCGCCCTCCGAGAGCACGGTTCACAACGTTGATCTTGGTCGTGTCAAAGAAATCGACAAGTGGTTCGCCCCAACCCCACTGACCATTCGCACCATCCCCACGGCCGTTGCGTACCGTTGAGTCGCCAATGAGAAACAGGGACGGCAAGTTTGGGTTTGCCGGGGTTGGCAGCGGAGGACGGGACCGGACCCCCGGATCAGTTGGTGAACTCGTGGCAACAGGCGGGGCGGCTGGCTCTGCTGTTTGTGGGGCCACCGCTTGATTCGCTGCCTGCGCAGAGGGATGTGGGCTAGTGTCAAAGGCAGCGGTAGCAGAAGTCATAGCGCAGGCAGCCTGAAGTGAGTTCAGCAGAATAAGGAGCAAAACGAGGCGACGAACAGTGCAAGAGTTGGTTGGATGGCCTTCCATCTGCAATGCTCCCCTAATTGGAATTCAGCCCAAACTCGCGCCGGGGATGACCAAAATCAATATTATGAAGCATCCGTAATTATCGGCACCAAATGCCCGCCATCTTCATCCCCGCGGCGCACTGGAACGGGAATAATCGGACATTCCCTTCGATCAGGAAAGGTAAGGTGGCTACGACGAGGTAGACTGATGCGAAAGTGGGATGCCAAACTGGAACTCTATCGATTCATCATTGGCTGAAGGCGTTCAGTCCGGGATTGGGATCAGCTCTTGCCCTGAATCGAATTCCACAGCGGTAATTGACGTGTTTTTCCCAGGTTAGGATTAGCGGACTATGGCTTACCAGTCGCCGTGGATGAACGAAGAGCTCCATATGTTCCGAAGCACGGTACGTCGCTTCGTTCAGGAGGAGTTTGTACCTCAGCAAGCCCGCTGGAGACAGCAGCATTGCCCGGATGCGGACGCCTGGACCAAGGCGGGAGCCGCCGGTCTGCTGCTGACCGATGTGCCTGAACAATATGGAGGAGGCGGAGGGAGCATCGCCCACGAGGCGGTCTTATCAGAGGAGCTTTCGAAAGCTGGCGTACATTTTGCCGCGCTGAACCAGAGCATTGTGGCGCATTACATTCTGGCATATGGCAACGAAGAGCAGAAGCAAAAGTGGCTTCCGCGGATGGCGCTTGGCGAACTGGTTGCGGCAATCTCAATGACCGAGGCTGGCGCAGGGTCCGATCTGCAGGCCATCAAGACGACTGCCGTTCGCGACGGCTCCGAATATGTGATCAATGGGTCGAAGACGTTTGTAACCAATGGCTGGCATGCGAGCATCATTGGCCTTGCCGTCAAGACCGATCCCAAGTCCGCCGGTCCTCGCGGCATCTCAATGCTCGTTGTCGAGCCCAAGAATCTTGCCGGCTACAGCGTTGGCGCTCCACTTGAAAAAATAGGGATGCAGGCGCAGGATACATGCGAAATCTTTTTCGATAACGTGCGCGTCCCTGCCTCGAGTCTCCTTGGCCCGTCTGAAGGAAAGGGATTGTCGCAGATGATGGCGCAGCTATCGTTTGAGCGTTTGATGATTGCCGTGGCCGCGGTGGCAACGGCAGAACAGGCGGTCAACATCACGACGAAATACGTGAAAGAACGGAAGGCGTTCGGCGGGGCGCTCATGGAGCTTCAGAACGTTCGTTTCAAGCTCGCTGAATGCAGGACTGAAGTGCACGTCGGCCGGGTCTTTCTCGATCATTGCATTCAGGAGTTCATCGCGGGCAAACTAGATGCGTCAACTGCCGCAATGGCGAAGTATTGGCTTACGGAATGCGAAGGCCGCATTCTGGATGAATGCGTTCAGCTGCATGGTGGCTACGGATATATGGCGGAATATCCCATTGCCCGTATGTGGGCGGATAGCCGTGTACATCGAATCTACGCCGGCTCAAACGAAATCATGAAGGAACTGATCGGATGCTCCCTCTAACTACAACCGACGAAGATAAGACGCCCAATCCGGATTTAGAACTGTCAGACCGAGATGGCTCAGAATCGGATTCGCCTTCTTTAAATGAGAGCCAGCGCAAGCAGGTGCTGTATGAGTGGAACGATACGCGCGCCGATTTCCCCGATCTATGTGCGCACGAATTGTTTGAGCAGCAAGTGGCACGCGATCCAGATGCTGTGGCCCTAATTGGCGGAGGAAAAAGCCTCACCTATCGGGAACTGAACCGACGTTCCAATCAGGTTGCGCACTACCTGCGAAGGCGCGGCGTAGGGCCCGATGTCCTTGTGGGTGTCTGTTTGCGGCGCTCGCCAGAAATGGTTGTCGCGCTGCTTGGTGTTTGGAAATCAGGTGGTGCCTATGTGCCTCTCGATTCCTCTTATCCTGAGGATCGGCTCGAGTTCATGGTGAGTGATGCGGCGGTGCAGGTGCTCCTGACCGAAGAGTCGTGCAGGCGCTTGTTTAATTCAATGGATGAGAAGACAGTGTGTCTCGATTCTGACTGGCCCGCAATCGCATTGGAAGCCGACGGCAATCTTGATTGCGATGCGAAGCCCGCCAATCTTGCGTATGTGATGTACACATCCGGATCAACCGGCAAGCCCAAAGGCGCGATGATTCTTCATCGCGGCTTGGTGAATTATCTCTGCTGGGCCATTAAAGAATATGGATTACAGGCGCATGGCTCTGTTCCAGTTCATAGCTCAATTTCGTTTGACCTGACAGTTACAAGTCTCTATCCGGCCTTGATGTCGGGAGGGCAGGTAGAGCTATTGGCTGAGGATGTCGGGGCGCAGAATTTGCTGGCGGCACTGCGTCGCACAAACGATAGAGATCTGGTCAAGATCACTCCTGCGCACCTTGAAGCGCTGGGTCTTCAATTAAGTTCGGAAGAAGTAAAGGGGATGACGCGGACATTCGTCATTGGAGGCGAGAATCTGCTTGCCGAGAGCTTGCGGCTTTGGCGAGAGTTTGCGCCTGACACGCGCCTGATCAACGAATATGGCCCGACAGAGACTGTGGTTGGCTGCTGCATCTACGAAGTCAATGCTGAGGATCCCCTTAACGGCTCGGTGCCCATCGGTCGTCCAATTGCGAACACGCAACTATACATTCTGAATGAGAGCCTGGAACCTGTGCTGCCGGGAGTGATGGGTGAGTTATATATCGCAGGAGCCGGAGTTGCGCGAGGGTATCTCAACCGGCCTGAATTGACGCGGGAGCGCTTCCTGCCCGACCCATTCTCTGCTGACAGCGAAGCCCGGATGTACAAGAGCGGCGACCTGGCTCGTTATCGGGAAGATGGACTCATTGAATATCTGGGCCGGGCTGATAATCAGGTAAAAGTTCGCGGCTACCGGATTGAGCTTGGAGAAATTGAATCAGTGCTTGCGAGTTGTCCCGCGGTGCAATCCTGCGTTGTGCTGGCGCGCGAGGATATGCCCGGTGACAAGCAACTGATAGGGTATCTGGTTCCGCGAAGCGGCGCCTCGCCGACCGTTGAAGAATTGCAGGTCTTCCTCAGAGACAGGCTGCCCGACTATATGGTTCCGGCAAAATTCGTGTATCTCGATTCCTTTCCGCTCACGCACAACGGAAAGGTGGATCGCAAAGCTTTACCTGTGCCTTCGCATGAGGAGAAGCAGCCAGATCTGGATGAGGCTCGTCCGCGCAACGCTGTGGAGGAGAAACTGGCTGGCATCTGGATGGAATTGTTTAAAGTTAAATCAATCGGTATCCACGATGATTTCTTTGATCTCGGTGGACATTCTCTGCTGGGGATCAAACTCATGTCGCGTATTCGTGAAGGCTTCGGAGTCGATCTTCCGGTGCTTACTCTTTTTGAGAATCCAACCATCGCAGGACTTGCCGACGGTTTAAGTACATCGGGTATTACAGTTGCTTCGTCGACTGAAGATTTCATTTGAATCCAATTGACCGGCTGAGCAGGTTGCTAAATTGTCTCGTCGGATTTCTAACTCTTTCGGTCTAGACGAAGAGTTGAGGGATGCTGGCTTTGTTGATCGAAATCCAAAAAAGAAAGTGCAGGTAACGGTGTTGCTGGAGGAAGAAGTATGAGCGGGTCGTCGGCCCTTGAACTCCTTGCGAGCTTGCGCAGCCTGAAGGTCACCGTTTCCGCGCACGGCGACAGGTTACGCCTAGACGCGCCCGCGGGAGTCGTGACGCCAGAAGTTCGTGCCAAGCTCACTGCGCACAAGGCAGAGATCCTCAAGATCCTTCAAGACGATTCCGATGCGTGTTCGGCGCTAACCCAGATCATCCCGCGTATTTCGAGGGGCGAAAACCTGCCGCTGTCATTCGCGCAGCAGCGGCTGTGGTTCCTTGCGCAGATGGACGGAGTCAGTCAGGCCTATCACATCTGCCGTGGCTTACGACTCAAAGGCAAACTCGACCGCACTGTACTTCGACAATCACTCGATCGCATTCTGGCGAGGCATGAAGCGCTTCGCACGAGCTTTGCTGAGGTTGCTGGTGAGCCTGTGCAGCGGATTTCTCCGGCTGAAAGCAGCCGATTTCCGCTCATCGAGCACGATCTCCGCGGTGAGGTCAGTGCCAAGTCTGAGCTCGCTCAACTTACGGAACTGGAGGTGTGCACTCCGTTTGATCTCAGCACTGGTCCATTGATTCGTGGCCGCTTGATCCAAGTCTCTGACGACGAGCATTTGCTGTTGATCGTCATGCACCATATCGCGTCCGACGCGTGGTCAGTGGGGCTGCTGATTAAAGAACTGAGTGCGCTGTATGCAGCGTTCCTGCGTGGCGAAAGCGATCCCCTGCCGGATTTCAAGGTGCAGTATGCCGACTACGCTGCATGGCAAAGGCAATGGCTCAACAGTGATGTTCTGGAAGAACAAGCGACCTATTGGAAGTCGACGCTCGCTGGATCTCCAGCGACGCTTGAGTTACCTACCGATCATCCCAGGCCAGCCATCCAGAACCATGCGGGAGCCTTTGAGGAACTCGTATTCGATGAGACTTTGACGGCTGCGTTGAAAGAGTTCAGCAGGCGAAACCGGATAACTCCGTTCATGACTCTCATGGCTGCATGGGCGGTGATGCTGACAAGGGTCTCCGGGCAGCAGGATGTGCTTATCGGCATGCCGGCGGCTAATCGCGGACAGAAAGAAATCGAAGAACTGATTGGGTTCTTCGTCAACACATTGGTTGTGCGTCTCGACATGTCCGGTTCGCCTAGTGTGCGCGAGCTACTCGAGCGAACCAAGGTACAGACGTTGGCTGCATTGAGGCATCAGGATCTTCCGTTCGAACGTGTGGTCGCGCTGGTGCATCCCACGCGAAGCCTCGCTCAGTCACCCCTGTTCCAGGTCATGTTCGCTTGGCAGAGTGCAGAGGAGATACTCGAATTTCCTGCGATCGAAACGGACACTCTACACTTGCCGCACAGGTCAGCTATCTTCGACCTCACCCTGTATCTGCAGGAAGGCAAGAATACAATCTACGGCGGCGTGGAGTACGCAACAGCGCTTTTTGAACAGTCGACGATCAAACGGTATCTGGGATATTTCCGCACTCTCCTGCAAGCGATGGTTGCCAATGACGCCGAGGCGATCGACAGGCTACCGATGCTTTCAGAAGCAGAGCAGCGTCAATTGATTGTTGAATGGAACCGGACAGAAAGAGATTATCCGGGCGAAACGCCGCTTGCCGCGCAGGTTGAAGAGCAGGTACTAAGAACTCCAGATGCGATTGCCGTCGTTTTTGGCAACGAGTCACTAACCTATCGGGAACTGAATGAGCGTGCAAATCAATTAGCTAGAGAACTGGTGAAGCATGGAGCGGGTCCCGATGAACTTGTGGGTATCTTTGTGGATCGCTCGCTTGGGATGATGATCACATTGCTGGCCATCGCAAAGTCGGGTGCAGGTTATGTCCCGATGGATCCCTTTTTGCCGGCTACCCGTCTTCAGTTCATGATGCAGGAAAGCGGAATGCGCCTGGTTGTGTCGCAGAAGAATCTGCTTGCGGAACTACCGGAGCTTCAGAGGCAGGTTCTAGTACTGGAAGACAACGAATGGCGACAAAACAGCAATGAGAATCTGAATATCAAAGTCAGTGCCGAATGTGTAGCGTACGTGATCTACACTTCTGGATCCACGGGGAAGCCCAAGGGCGTCGAGATTTCATACCGTGCTCTGGTAAACCTGTTGTGGTCGATTCAAGACTGGCTAAAGTTCAGCGCATCCGACCGGCTGCTTGCAGTCACGACAATCTCATTCGATATCGCCGGCGCCGATATCTGGCTGCCCTGGCTGGTGGGCGCAAAAACGATACTCACAAGCCGCGAGGCCGCTGCCGATGGCACGCAACTGCGCGCATTGATGGAGCAGCACGATATCACTTTCCTGCAGGCGACGCCGGTTACATGGTGGCTTCTGCTGGGGGCGGGATGGCACGGCGGGCCGGAATTGCAGATCGTGTGTACAGGTGAGGCTATGCCCCGAGAGTTGGCGGCGAAACTGGCTCCCCTCGTAGGCAAGTTGTGGAACCTGTACGGACCAACGGAGACGACCATCTGGTCGACCGGGTATCTGGTTGAAGGCAGCGGGTCATCGGTGCTGATCGGACGTCCCGTTGCCAATACGCAGTGCTACATCCTGAATGAACAGCGCCAACTTTCGCCAACTGGAAGTGCAGGCGAGTTATACATTGCGGGTGATGGTCTGGCGCGAGGATATTTGAAACGGCCTGACTTGACGGATGAGAAGTTTGTGCCCGATCCGTTCAGCACGAAGCGTGGCGCGCGAATGTACAAGACCGGTGACTTGGCTCGTTATCTGCCGGACGGAAATATCGAGTGCCTTGGTCGCTCCGATCATCAAGTCAAAATACGCGGTTATCGTATTGAGCTTGACGAGATACAGTTGGCATTGTCTCGATTGCCAAAGATCGGTCAATGCGTGGTGGTTGTGCGTGAGAAGCAACCGGGTGATCCCCATCTCGCTGCCTTTTACACGCTTCACGATGGAGTGAAGCCCACTGTTCCGGAACTTCGAGCGGCATTACGAGAATCACTTCCCGACTACATGGTGCCGCACTATTTCGTCGAGCTTGAGGAACTCCCTCTTACCTACAACGGCAAGATCGATAGAAAGGCGCTGCCTGATCCATTTGCAGCGGCGGCTGATAGCAGCGTACGGATCAGCGCGGAGTTGGCTGCAGTCGAGTCCCTTCTCAGCCAGCATCCTCAAGTATCTTCCGTGACACTGGTGCAGGCTCCTGGTACTTCATCCGACGAGCGCCCGGTCGCGTTCTTTGTGCCGAGCGGAGATGAGGAGCCAACAGCAATCGCGTTTCGCAAACACCTGCGCGGGCGCTGTCCGGAAACTCTCATTCCCGGAAAAGTTGTTTGTCTGAATGAGTTGCCGCTGAACGGCGACGGGAAGATCGACCGTACTCGCTTGATTGAGATGGAGTGGGGATCCGCTGCTGCAAATGGTGACATGGGCAGTTCTTCCGAGGCGCCTCGTTCTGATTCCGAAGTTATCCTGGCTGCAATCTGGCGCGATCTTCTGAAAGTTCCTCATGTCGGAGTGAGTGATAAGTTTTTTGATCTTGGGGGTCATTCACTGCTGTCGATTCAGATGATTGCGCGTGTCGAAAGCATAACCGGCTTTCGCTTCAATCTTCGCAATGTCCTGGGGGATACCCTTGGCCAGCTTGCAAATAGAATGGCTGAAGGTATCAAGAAGGAAAGCCTGAAATGACACCCTATTTTTTCGGACCCGAAGAGGGGCCTCTCTTCGGCGTCTACACGCCACCACGAGCATCAGTGGCACGTGATGCTGCGGTGTTGTTGTGCGCCCCGATCGGCATGGAGTATCAGCGGACGCACTACGCGGTCCGACTGGTGGGCGCGCAACTAGCAAAGGCCGGGTTTCACGTTCTGCGGTTTGACTATCACGGAGTCGGAGATTCAAGTGGGCAAGTGGGCGTCAGCCAGTTTGATTGTTGGCTTGACGATATTGCGCTCGCCGCACGCGAGCTTATCGAGTTATCTGATGCGCAGAATCTCATCGTTGTAGGATTGCGGACCGGCGCATTGCTTGCAATCGAAGCGCTCGCAAACAGAGATATCAAGGCAAAAGCAATAGTGCTTTGGGATCCTGTCGTGTCTGGCAGCGAATATCTCTCCATGCTCGAACAGATACACTTCGAATTAGTTTCGATGCGTCCAGTACCGCTACAGCCCGGAGACGAACTGCTGGGCGCGTGTTTTCCGAAAGACCTGCGGACTGCAATTCAGGGAATCAACCTTATCGAAATTTCGACAATGCCGGATTCTCAATGCGCTGCGCTGGTGGTGTCGGAAGACAGTTCCGAGTTTCGTGCTTTGCTGGAGCGAATGCAAAGTCGTTGGCCCGATGCGCTGTATCGAGCAACTGGTGAACCTGTTCGTTGGAACACCATCTCTGCCGTGTATGAAGGCCGCATGACTGGCCCGATCATCCGGGCCGTGTCTGAAGCGGTGGAGAGCTTGGGATGAAAGAGCGCGTATGCCAGTTTGGCCCCGAGCGCAACCTCACCGGAATTCTTACCGAGCCTGCCGCGAAAGACGTGCGTCCCGAATCGCCAGCTGTGCTAATGCTCAACGCGGGGCTCATACACCGTGTTGGACCGCATAGAATGTCATTCGAACTCGCACACCGGCTGGCGAAATGTGGGTTTCGCTGCCTCCGCTTTGATCTAGGCGGCTTGGGCGACAGCGAGTCATTGGCCGAAGCAACGTCTGACGAAAATCCTGCTCTCCCTGACATCAAAGCGGCCATGGATTTCCTTGAAGTCAAGCACGGCATTCACAGCTTTGTGCTCTTTGGATTGTGCTCGGGTGCCGACAATTCATATGCGGCCGCTATTCATGACCCGCGAATTTCAGGAATGGTTCTCCTGGACGGATTCGGGTTCTGGACAATCAAGAGCTATCTTGTGCACTATCTTCCACGGGTATAT
>Ga0207695_10009078_pt1 | contig 12349 bp, 12 predicted proteins | sample KBSC54metaG_FD_184354 | JGI IMG/M metagenome (GOLD analysis project Ga0207695, IMG submission 184354) | Corn rhizosphere microbial communities from Kellogg Biological Station, Michigan, USA - KBS C5-4 metaG (SPAdes) (version 2) | ecosystem: Host-associated > Plants > Roots > Rhizosphere > Soil...
ACCTGCGTTCAAGTAAATTGGCTAATGAAATGATAACACCGCGCACCTGCTTACATTCCGGCGGAATCCATAAATAAGCTGCGCGGTTTTCGATAGGTACTGAATATTGATAAATACTGTTCACAGATCCATCGACGAATGTTATTAAAGCCCGATATTTTCTAACACGCGATTGCTGTATTCGGTTAAAACAATTGCAGGCAGACCGTCTTAGTTACCGTTCCGATTCTAGTTTAAATTAAATTTTAGAGGCTTTCTTCTGATTGAAGATGGCCTTTTATTACCCGACGCTCGTCTAGATTATCTGAAAAAGCCGCGGATAACACCTACTTTATTTTATTGTTTGGCTCTCCATAAAAAAATAACTCGCTATAAATGTGACAATTACAGTTTATTTTCAAAAAAAATCTATTTAAGAACAATAATATGTGAAAATACCCGTCAAATAGGTCTAATTAATTTAACTATTATGAAATTATTAAAGATTAAAACCCTTGCAGGGGTAGGTGCGTCTGTTGTACTATTATCAGCACTTTCAATGTTCAGCTCGTGTTCAAAGAACAACGACAATGTCACTCCTTCAACCCCTACTTCAACCCCAACTACTACCGCTGCTAAACCTACACCAGCGTTTACTTCGGCATCCCTGGCGACCACTTACACAAGTTCAGGTCCAATCACAGCTAAGTCTTACACTACTTACTCAGGCTTGGTGATCAACTTAAATGGTTCAGGCACCACCGGGATAACGCTGCAAAATTTAACTAATGTGCACATCACCAATTGTAAAATCATCAATACTACTGGTTTTGCAATTAATATTTACAATTGTTCAAATGTAACAATTGATAACTGCCTTATTTCAAACGTTGGTTTTGGCGTGTATGCACAGGGTAACTCGAAGAACATAAAGGTTAATAACAACCAGTTCTTGAATATCAATGGTATCAACACTTCTTCTTTGGGTCATGCTGTACAATACAATGGTGTTAACGGTGGTGGCAACCAGGTAAACTATAATCATATAGAAAACATTGCCGGCGTGGCAGTGCACCCTCATGATATGATTAACCTTTATCAATGTAACGGCTTACAAGGCGACAGCATACAGGTAATAGGTAACTGGATCAGAGGTGGTCAATTAACTTTGTGGCCTAACTCTTATAGCGGAGCTGCAGGTATAATCATGGCTGATGTTGCAGGTTCATACCAGGTTTGCAGAAATAATATCCTGGTTAACCCTGGTTACGCAGGCATCCAATGTATAGGAACCGGATATGGTATCAAAATAGATCACAACCAGGTATTCAGTACCAGAACTGCCATAAACAGCAACGCGATCAACATTCTGGATAAAACCCAAATAGAAGTTTCTTACAATAAAACCAACTGGACAAACCATAATGGCATCAATGCATTATTGTCAGATGGGGAAACTCAATACTACCTGGGCTCACCTGCTTCCCCTTGGCCAAAAAACTTCGGCACAAATAACTGGAGATCAGGCATCACTGCAACCATTCTGCCTACTACTATCATTACATTGAATTAATAACGGTAGCATATATCATCTGACAAAATCATTAATAACAAGTTAGTTTGATATTAGAAAGCCTTCAGCATAAAGCTGAAGGCTTTTTTGTTTTGCGGGAAGTCTTATCAAATGTTCACGCAACGAATCTGAATAGCAGGACCCCTGCCAGGGGCTCGCCCTGATAGGGGAATAATTTATTGGCTGATGGTTACAGTACCCATATCCTGTACAGCGCCATTGGTCACAACAACGCCGGGAACTGTTTTGGTCACATATGGGCTAACCGGCACAAATTTAACGTTGTATGTTCCGGTTGGCAGGCCGGGGAAGAAGAACTTGCCGGTGGTATCAGCTATCGTACCTACGGTATCTGTACCCATAATTGCGTACACTTTAGGGGCAGAAGCGGCAGGTGTAACTGTTCCTGTTAAAGCACCTGATGCCGCTTGAGCGACAGCGCGAATAACCGGTTTCAAAATATAATTATCGCTTCCCGTCAATACGATCGATTGTGCGGCATCAAAGTCGAGTAATAAGGTATAGTCTACGCCTCCAATCAGCTTGTCGTGCACGTTTAATTTTACACCTGAAGTTTGTCCACTTGGAGTGGTCAGATTAAAATGGGTTCCATTTATCACTACCTCGTTACCTGTATTGTTCAACACCAGTCGTATTTGCTGAATTGTTCCGGCAGGAATATCCTGGGCCGCCAACAGCGTATCTTTTCCAAGCCTGAAATGCAAAATGTCGATAGGGCCGCCGCTTACGTTCAACGTTTGTTGGCCTTTGTCGGTAATCACTACTACGCTCTTAACGCTTAACATCACTGCATCATAGGGGCCGGGTGCGTCCGTTAATTTTACTGCAACGTGAGTAGTACCCTTGTTGTCCTTTGAGCACGCTGAAACAAAAATGCACAGCGCTGCTGCAAGAATCAGAATCTGATTTTTCATAACTTTTGTTGTGTTAGTTTTCATTTGTTTTAGAGTAAAGGGCCATTGACGGCCGATTATTTTAAGCATTAGACAACTTATTACCCTAAGGTTTAACATGATTGTCACAAAAAAATTACATTCACTGATTTACAACCGAATAATTTAATTATCTGAAGTTCGTTTAGGGTTTTTTTTGGCTGTTAATTCCCGCTCTGAAAAGCGGCTTTCTGTTGGGAGATTCTACTGGGACAGAAAAGAAATCTCGTTTCCTTAATCACATTTGCACCCCGGTCATGGCAAGGTCTTTTCTTTATTACCTCCAGCAAACAATCGTCATTTCGGCTATTGTTATTTTTGCGGCATATGCTACCATCTGCCATAACATCGTCACAACTCAAAAATCAGCGGGTTTCAACCATACTGGCCTTTGCCTTGTTGCCGCTGTCGGGGTTTGCTACAGACATTTATATACCATCGCTACCCGATATGGGTGCCGATATGCACATCAACAGCATACAAGTACAATTAACCCTCACGCTGTTCCTCATCAGCTACGGTACCTCTCAATTGTTTCTGGGGAGTATTTTAGACTCATACGGACGGTACAAGTTCAGCATGGGAGCGCTGGTCGTATTTATACTGGCAAGTATCGTCATTGCTCTTACCCGTAATATTTATGTGATCTATGCCATGCGGATCATCCATGGCATTACGGTGGCTATGATCGTAATCGCTAAACGGGCTTATTTTGTGGACGTGTATGAAGGTGCGGAATTAAAACATTACCTGAGCATGTTTACCATTATCTGGTCTGCGGGACCAATAGTGGCGCCCTTCCTAGGCGGTTATTTTCAAAACACGTTCGGCTGGCAGTCAAACTTTTATTTCCTGGCGGCCATGGCATCGGTTATAGCGGTGCTGGAGCTTTTATATAGCGGCGAAACAATCCGTCACCGCACACCATTCCACATAAAGAAAATCGCAGCCGTGTACGCTGAAATGATCAAAGAAACCACGTTCAGCCTGGGCATCCTGATGCTGAGCTTTGCTTATTCAATGGTGATCATGTACAACATGACCGGCCCTTTTATTATCGAGCACCACTTTAAATTTACACCGGTGGTTGCGGGTTATTGCTCGCTCATCCTGGGGCTGGCCTGGATGATAGGCGGCTTTATTGGTAAGGCACTTATCAGCAGGCCGTTTTTCAGCAAGCTGTTCGTTAATATTTTGCTGCAGCTCTTAGTGGTTGTTTTAATGATCGTTACCGCAAAATTTGTGAGCAATGTTTACCTGATGGTATTTTTTGCTTTCGCGATACATGTAGGTGCGGGCTTTACTTATAATAACTATTTCACTTATTGCTTGGGCCGGTTCCCTAAAAACGCGGCCATGTCTGGCGGATTTACCGGCGGCATGGTGTATGTCATCCTCTCGTTGCTTACTTACCTGGTAGTGGCTGTTATTCCCGCTAAAGATCAGCTTAACCTGAGCTATAGCTACCTTGTATTTATAGCGTTATCGGTTATGGTTATGCTGGTGTTGTTTAGGTTGAATAGGAAGCCGGCAAGGGTGATATGATAGAAGAAAAGATTGTTATAATTAAGTTTTAAACCACAAAAAGCCTTCAGATTTTCTCTGAAGGCTTTTTGCTTGAACCGGCGGCGGCGCCCCTCAGTGGCAAATCTATTGGACACTATATAGCAAATGGGACAAGGATTTTTTTAGCCGATAGCTATTTTTGAGGTCTAATAATAATTGGGTAAAATCCGATCGCCAACATAACAAATATGATGGCATTATATATCTCCGCTTTGGTGTCGGTTATAAAGTTGTCACTCCAAAGGATCATAAGAATTAAACCCCAAACAACGCTATTGCTATTATACCAAATCCGGCCATCTTTCTCATTTGCAGTAAGGTTTATGCTAATGTAATTAAATTTAGGGTGTTTTCACGGGGTATTTGGCAGCTATTCCGTAAATACAAGTGGCTTACGATTCCTTTGACGCAGGGTCCCCGTTGGGAAACCCTGCTGAGACGGGAAACCCAAAAAATCTGCATCCGGCTTCCGACCAACGCCCTCAATCCTTCACGTACCCGAGCTTCGCATGCTTATACATCGGCTTTTTCAGCTCGGCTTTCAACTTTTGAAAGGTCTCGGAAGGGGCCTTTGTGGCAAACATATTGACCAGGGCCGCTGGTATGCTTCCGCCGGGGTCGGCATGCAGGGTGTAGACTACCTTAACGCGGTTCGTACTTTCGGGGGTTAATACCCACTTCGCGGGTGAGTTGAGCACCCTGACCGCATCCTTCTTCCTGGGTACAAAACCCTCAACGCTCGATCCGTTGATGGTGACCACTTTGGTTTTAGGGTCCTGGTGTACCACAAGGTGCCCTACATAGTCGCGGTTGCTGACGGTCAACGGCATTTTGATAAGCGTGTAATAATAGATATCCGACGGCGATACACGTTTGACAACATAAGCGGTTTCGGTACTGTAGATCCATTGTTTACTGTTTTTGATGTCCATTACGGCAGCCGTCACTGCTGCCGGCGTGGCGTCGAACTCACATTCTACCTTAAGGGCCTTTATCTTGGAATTTTTGTAATCAGCCGTATATATCTTGACCCCATCGTTGTCTTTTTTTAAGGTCCAGTTGTCTGTTGTTTGGGCCGCGGCGGCATTAATGCACAGCGCCAATAGAAGAATTAAGCAATTTTTCATAGTAGGTTCATTTGTTGAGTTTGAACAAATAAACAGGTGGATGAGTTTGCTTTTGTTCTTTCAGCGCCCTAAAGGTTTTGCGCACCTATCGTATAGGTTAAGTTCAGCAAGTCCCTGTCTCAGCAGGGTCTTCTGAAAGGACCCTGTATTTGTATGCACTACATTTGTCGGGTTCGGGTAGGCATTCCGTAAATATAAGTGGCATACGGTTCCTTGACGTAGAGTCCCCGTTGGGAGACTCTGCTATGGTAAAGTGCAGCAACATTGACAATTCTTATTGCTTTTCCTGTAAATGGAGTGCAAAGTAAAATGTTGAACCCTGACCGGGCTTGCTTTCCACCCAGATGCGGCCTCCGTGGTGTCTAATCACTTCTGCGCTGAGGTATAAGCCGACACCGAATCCTGATACTTGCTTCATCTGTTCGCCTTCTGCCCGGTAATAGCGGTCAAAAATCCGTGACAAATCATTCGCCTTTATACCCATCCCTTTATCCTGTACGCTTAAAACCGCTTCCCCGTTTTCCGAAACGCACCGCACGATGATGTTAGTGCTTTTCAACGAATATTTTACGGCATTTGTAAGGAAGTTAGTGATTACGGACGCGATCTTTTCCTTGTCGGCGAAGACGGTTAGTGCCCCGTCAGTTACTAATGTAAACTTATGTTTTCCAGCGGTTAACCGGATCTCTTCTACTTCGGTCGCGACCAATGCGGAAAGATCGAACTCTTGCTTTTCGATCTCCAGTTTACCTGATTCCAGCCGTGATACGTTTAGAAAACCATTGATCAGGTTGGTCATCCGCTTGGTTTGCGTAACGGCTTTCACAAGTGCCTGTGGCACAAATGGGTCTGTGCTGCTCTTAAGTCTTAGTTGCAGCATCTGGATCAGCGCCGTCAATGAAGTTAGAGGCGTTTTCAGTTCATGACTGGCCATGGCTATAAAAGCGTTCTTACGCTGCTCATTGCGTTTCTGTTCTGTTATATCCCTTGCTATCTTGGAAACACCTATCACATGGCCTTCTTTATCTTTGATCGGAGAAATAGTAAGCGACACATCGATCAAGGTACCGTCCGATCGTTGTCGAATTGTCTCATAATGATCGATCTTTTCCCCCCTGCTGAGCCGGCCCAGAATCATGGGCTCCTCGTGCTGCCGGTCTTCCGGAATTACTGTCAGAATCGACTTCCCGATCATGTCTTCTTCTTTATAGCCAAACACCTGTTCTGCTCCCCGGTTCCAACTGGTCACAATCCCTTCAAGATTCTTACCGATAATGGCATCATCCGAAGATTCAACAATGGCCACTAACTTAGCACTGTGCTCGTAGGACACACGCAGCTCATCTAAAAGTAGCTGAAGCTGCCGCTCACTTTCGGCAAGTTCTTCATTAGTTGTCCTTAGTTCTTCATTGGTGGCTGATATCTCTTCATTCATCGCAGCCAGTTCATCATTCAGATCGCGCAATTCACGCTCCGAAATCTTTCGCGCATTTATATCAACACCGGAACTAATGTAACCCGCAAATGCTCCATCCTCATGGAATCGGGGAGCCCCTTGTAACATCCACCAGTGATATTGGCCCAATGGATCCTGCATGCGAAACTCGCAGCTATAGTGAACATTTTTTTTAAGTGCCGTTTGCAAGCCATCCAGTACTTGTTGTTTATCATCAGGATGAACCAGGTTTACCCATCCCAACGCAACTAATTCGTCTGTTGATCGGCCGGTAGCCTGTACCCAGGCCTTATTGAAATAAGTGGCTTCTCCTTTTTCGTCTTCTACGGCTATCAAAATATCATTGCCCTCTGCAAATGTTCTGAAGCGCTTTTCGCTTTCAGACATAGCCCTTTCTGCAATACGTATGTCGGTAATGTCGCGTGTCGTTCCGACAATAGCCTCTACCTCACCCTGCTCATTCAAAACCGGTGTGAAAATGTAGTCGTAAATGCGCCGGCCGAGTTCGGCATGTGGAAATGATACTTCCCCGCGGATCGGCTTTTTTGTCGCCTTTACCTGGTCTATTTCGCGTTCATGCATCTGTGCGTGCCACTCTTCGTAACCGAGTTCCCGAAGTCCTTTGCCTATGGCAGTTTCCCAGGTTTGCCCCCACATCGTCAAAAGCGATTGATTTGCATAGGTAAACCGGTAATTCAGGTCAAAAACGTAGATGAGATCCGGCGTGCTGTCGGTGATCGTTTCATACAATCGTTTTTGCTGCTCAGCCAGCTCGCTACTTTTTAGCAGAGCTTCCTGCACTTGGTGTTGCCAGGTAATATCATTTGCAGCACCGAACCATTCGGTGATTTCATCATGTTCATTTATGATCGGTACAGCCCTGGAAATCGTCCAGCCGATAGTGTCGTCAGTCCGCTTCACGCGATGTTCCAACTGAAAGATTTTCTTGTTTTCGATGGCTTCCGCAATAGCCGCCTGCACCATCTGTTGGTCGGCTTCGTAAATATATGTTTCCAGCCAATTTGTGATCGGCTCTGAAGTCTCGGGCAAAAAGCCGTGCCCATCCAGCTGTTGCATAATTTTCCAATCAGGACTCATCACATACACAATATCGGATATCGCAGTAACTAATGTCCGGAATCGGCCTTCTCTTTCTTTTATGAGTTGACTGGAATTTGAGAAATCGGTTAATGTCATTATTAGACAAAAACAAAGATTTTTACAAAAAGTTTCCGCGCGGGTTCGAGCAGGTCGCCCGAAACCGGCGAAGGTAAATCATACCTTACAAAAAAGGCCCTCAGCCTTAAGCCAAGGGCCTTCCATTTGAGCCGGACCGACAATCTTTCCATTATAAATAACTCTTCAATTTCCAATAAACCCGGCCACTGTGCCGAAGCCTCATCAAAGCTTTATCCTTTATCTGCGTTATCAGTTCCCTGATCTGGCTGTATTTCCCCCCGCTGGTTCAAGCGTGCTACTTGAACCGGCAGAGGGCCGCGGTGCATAGCGAGAGGCTTTTTTCATTTAAGCATAAATAACTATCTTACATAGGTTTGTTGGCAATATTGCCGACGAGATGCCGGACCTGTATTCGCAACAACACATAAATGGCGACAGATATATTTAAAATAACCATACACATGGTTTCAAGTCTTGATGGCTACATCGCCAAAAAAGATAATAGCGTTTCATGGTTTGAGACAACCGATAACTACGAGAAAGGGGCCAATGTTACAGCACAAGATGCAGAGGAGTTTCTTAAAACTATAGACTGCTATATAATGGGTTCCGGGACATATGAACACGCTTTGGAACTCTCAAAATCTTATGGATGGGTTTACGGGGATGTGCCAACTGTTGTATTAACCCGCAGAAAGCTGCCGGTTGACAGACAGAATATTGAAATTTATTCAGGCGACCTGGTCAAATTAGTAAATGAGCGTCTAAAACCCAATTATAAGAATGTCTGGCTTGTCGGCGGCGCTAAACTTGTTAAAGATTTTATCAGGTTAAACCTGGCTGATGAAATAAGGCAATCAATTCTTCCTGTTATTTTGGGTGATGGCACACCCTTTTTTGATCAAATAGGACAAGAACAAGCATTGCATCTAAAAGATGTGACAGCCTACAAAAACGGCATGGTAGAACTATGTTATGAAATAAGAAAATAATACGCTCGCGCCAGGCTCGGCGTATGAGTATTGGTGCAGTAGTGCTAATCCCGAAAGTCCATTGAAGGTTATTTGGTGACGTCAGCGGGACGCTGACAACCGTTTAGGTTTCAAGCGAGACGCTTGAACCGGCGGCCTTGTTAAAACGCAGGCCTTCAGCGAAAAGCTGAAGGCCTGCGTTTAATTTATTCTATGCTTGGCAATTACAAATAACTCTTTAATTCCCTATAAGCCCTGTCGCTATGCCTAAGCCTTGCCAAAGCTTTATCTTTTATCTGCCTTACACGTTCCCTTGTCAGGTTGTATTTTTCGCCTATTTCGTCAAGACTTAGCGGCTGTGAACCGCTTAAACCAAAAAACAGTTCGACAATTTCCCTGTCGCGGGCGCCAAGCATAGCCAGGCTGCGCGAGATTTCGGTTCTTAGCGAATCGTCCATTATATATTTGTCGGTGTTCGATTCCGGGTTTTGCAACACGTCTAACAGCGTGTTGTCTTCCTCGCTTGAGAATGGCGCGTCAACAGATACATGCCTGCTTGCACTCGCGAGCGTTCCTGCCACCTTTTCAACGGTTACTTCCAAAATTTCGGCAATTTCTTCTACTGTTGCTGCCCGTTCCAAATGCTGTTCCAGTTCAGACGAAGCTTTGCTTATTTTGCTTAAGTCCCCGACTTTATTTGCAGGTAAACGAACCATTCTCGCATGATCGTTAATAGCCTGGAGAATTGATTGACGGATCCACCAAACAGCATACGATATAAATTTGAAGCCTTTGGTTTCATCAAACCGTTTTGCAGCTTTAATTAGTCCAAGGTTGCCTTCGTTGATCAGATCGCCAAGGGTAAGCCCGGAGCTTTCATATTGCTTCGCAACAGAAACCACAAACCGTAGGTTTGCACTTGTAAGGCGTTCCAAAGCAGCCTGGTCGCCCTGTCTTATTTTTTGTGTTAAGATCACTTCCTCTTGCGGCGTTATCATCGGCAGCTTTGCAATATCCGACAAATATTGTTGCAATGACGCAGACTCACGGTTCGTGATCGACTGACTTATTTTAAGTTGTCTCATTTATCAAAATACCTTTCTTAGTGAATGCTAAAGATTGTGTGCCTTAAATGCGCGTGGTGATGATTGCTTAAAAAAGCAGGATAACTAAAAGCTAATGCGGTCAAATCAAAGGAATCGCTACAAATCTTTAACGTACAAAGATACACACAAACGCTCCAAAATTTGTCGGTTATATGTAAAGAAACGACTGAATATCAGAGCAAACCAGCCTAAAAAGGCCATTTTAGAACAAATAAAATACCGGTCGGTTTTATTGTTTTCTTAATTCGGCATTAACAGCCCTTGTTTAGTGAAATTGATATTCGACTCGTTGGCCAATATAATGTACCCTTTAAAGTCATCAATTATTTTCAGCATATGCTCTTCATTGGCGGGTATGGACTGGGTACTTCCCCCGCTCAACTCAAATGTTTCTTTTTCAAATATCAAAAGCGCCTTGCCCGATTCGACAATCAGGAATGCTTCAGATGTGGCCACATGCCTGGGCATGCTGTGGCCCGCGGCAAACTCTACTTTAACCACTTTGTAGTGATCGGTTACCTGTAGTTGTTTCATATCTTAAATTTTGATTCCGTTCAATCAGGCCAGGGCCGGTTTTCGCCGGCTGCCCGTTATTTCTTTCCACCCCATGATGAATAGCGCAGGCACTTTCAGCACTTCGAGAATGATATATCCCCAATGCATACCTGTATCCTGTTGCTGATGCCCGGATATATATTGAACAGCCCGGGCATCGAGCACTGGCAGCAGCCAAAAGGTTTCTGCCAGCAGGATAACGCAAACAACACTAGTGCAGAGCATTACCAGCGCACCAGGACGGTTAAATAAGCAAGTACACAACACAATCAGCAACAAAACCCATTCACATTTATTCAGCGCTCCAAAAACCAGCCTGCCTATTTGCAAGCCCTGCGCTATGGTAATGCCCGGTGCAGTAAACTTCAGGGGTGCTTCCATAAAGCTGATGGCCATAAAAAAACCTAACCAAAAAATCGCGGCAATTCCCCTGATAACAGGCATTTGTTGTTTGTTCATTTAATATCGTTAGATTATTGTATAACCAGAGCCATCTCTCATCCTATCGAGTTTGCTCATAAACATGGTTGCCATTAACCCGGCCCTCTGTTTAGTTTCCACTGCCATAGGCCCTTCAAAATTCTCATCAATGGTTTCAGCGAACAGTTCCAGCCATCTTCCAAAATGCTCCGTTACGATCGGCAGCGGTACATGCTTTGCAAATGGATTTCCTTTAAAGCCCGGCTCGCCAAACAAAACAGCGTTCCAGAACGCATACATTTTTTCCAAATGTGGCTGCCAGTCGGTAATAACACCTGCAAAGACAGGTCCTATCAGTTTGTCTTCGCGCACCTTGCTGTAAAACCCGTCCACAAATCGTTGTATATCTTCCAATCCGGTTATATCTTTCATAATTTATTTTAGTATATAAATACCTTTTTGTCCTTTATAGAGATAAAAATTTTTATTTTTTTAATACTGCTATGCCCAGGTTTAGTTCCTCATTAAACTCTCCAATTTTAGTAGTTTTTAAAAGATCCTGCATCTGGTTGCGTATGGCTTTAAAATCGTGATGTATAGGGCAGGGATTTTCTTCTGAACAGTACTCCAACCCTAAACCACATCCAGTGAATATTCCGTTACCGTCTACCGCTTCAACTATTGCCGCCAATGGCATGTTTAGTATCTCTTCGTCTACATAAAAACCGCCGTTTGGCCCCTTGGCTGATTGTATCACTCCTCTCCTGCTCAGATCCTGCAATATTTTGGCCAGGAAATGTTCGGGAGAATCAATCCCCGTGGCAATTTCCTTTATGCCAACACGGCCACCCTTAGCTGTTTTGTGAGCGATAAAAAACACCGCCCGCATGGCATATTCACATGTCTTTGAAAATACTCCCATATGTTGATGGGACAAAGATAATATATTTTTAAAAATAAAAGAGTTTTTTATCTTTTATTAATTTACTAAATTGGTCGATGATGGGGCGTTTTCAAAATATATTAAAAACGGAATCTTCCTATCATTTTTTTGAAGATTTGAGCTTATTTTAACTACTTGCTTGCTCTTTTCTAATCTATTAACTTAACTTGTGTCAAATTAACACATTGACAGACCTGAATTATGAAAATGATTAAACTTTTACTGCCATTTATAATGGGGCTTTTGTTAATAGCTAATGCATCATTTACCAACCATGTGTTAGCACAATCTCCAAATACATTACAAAAACCACGCATTGTTGTTACCTGCGACCCGGAACTTGATGATAACAATTCACTTATCCGCTTTTTAATGTACAGCGATGGGTTACAGGTAGAAGGGCTTGTTTATGCAAGCAGTGGTTATCATTGGACGGGTGATGGAAAAGGTACCAAGTGGTATGTCCCTAACCGGGAGTATTCGCGTTTTGGCTTGAACTTATGCCCATGTGAGTCATGGCG
>Ga0207695_10009082_pt1 | contig 12344 bp, 10 predicted proteins | sample KBSC54metaG_FD_184354 | JGI IMG/M metagenome (GOLD analysis project Ga0207695, IMG submission 184354) | Corn rhizosphere microbial communities from Kellogg Biological Station, Michigan, USA - KBS C5-4 metaG (SPAdes) (version 2) | ecosystem: Host-associated > Plants > Roots > Rhizosphere > Soil...
GGAGCGGACCGGGTGCCATTCTGGTATCCAGGTTTGATCAGATCATCTCAGCCTGGGTCGGGTTACCCGGCCCGCCGCCATTTCAGGTGGACGGGCTAATTTAGCACGTCAATCAACACACAAGCCTGGGGCGATAGCCCCAGGTGGGTGCAACAATGAATGAGAGGGCTGAAAGCCCGTTCCATGGAGCGCATTGAATATCCAATCGCGCAGCGATAAATGGCGTCGGGCTTTCAGCCCTTCGTCTCTTTTTGGCCAATTCCTGGGGCTACGCCCCAGGCTGATATAGGGTCGCGCCGTTGGCGCTTCAAACTGCGCCATCCGGCCGTTCCAAAATCCGCACCTTACCCAATGGAGCCCTGCATGATTTCGCAGGACGCCGCATGCAGAGCGCGGCGCAGTTCATCCATGTCCACGGGCTTTACGAGATGCGTCGCAAAGCCGGCCTCGCGTGATTCATGCACGTCTTTCTCGGTGCCATATCCACTCAGTGCGATTCCTGGCAGCGGACAACCGCGTTCCCTCAAACCCCGCATCACGTCAGCGCCGCTTCCATCGGGCAGACCGAGGTCACTGATCAGCAGGTCGCACTCATGCTCGCAGGCCAGCGCAATTGCCTCTTCAACTGAACGCGCGGCGTGAACCTGATGCCCGGCGCGTTCGAGCAACCGCGTGAGAATTCCAAGAGTCGCTTCGTGGTCATCGACGACCAGCAACCGGAGTGGCGGTCCTGCGGCGGGCGGTGTAGACGCTTGCGCGATTTTCGCCGGTGCGGCGGCGGTTGACGCGAGTTCCACCGTGAAGGTAGCGCCATGTCCGGCGCCGGCGCTCGACACGCGGAGTTCGCCGTCGTGCAGGTCCACAATCGCCTTGGAGATCGCAAGGCCAAGCCCGAGGCCGCCGAAGCGATGCCGGCCATCGAGATCACCTTGATCAAACGGAGCAAAGATCCGCGTGAGCGCCTCGGGCGCGATGCCAATGCCGTCATCGACGACGGTGATCGCGAGGCGGCTAGGTGCGGGATTGAACGTCCGCACCGTGACGTGTCCGGCTCCTGCGCTGAATTTGATCGCGTTCTTCATCAGGTTCCAAAAGACCTGCTGGAGCCGCGCGGCGTCGGCGTGCGCGTGGTGCTCACTTGCTTCGAGCGCAAAGCGCAACTCGACGTGCCGTGCGGCGGCATCGCCATGCACGATCTCCTGCGTATGTTGGAGCAGTGCGTGCACATCGACCCCGGCGCGATGCAGGTCGAGCTTGCCGCGGGTGATGCGGGTGAGGTCGAGCAAATCATCGATCAGCCGCGCCTCGAGTTCGATATTCCGCCGCATCATCACGATCTGCTCGCGCACGTCCTCGTCGAGCGATTCGTCCCTCGCCAGTTCGCCAGCACTGAGCAGCACGGGATTGAGCGGATTGCGGAGCTCGTGGCTGAGTGCGGCGAGGAAGTCATCCTTCGCGCGATTTGCCGCCTCGGCCCGTTCCTTCGCTTCGCGGAGCACGGCTTCACTTTCGCTTCGCAGACGCGCCAGCTTGAGGTGCGTTTCGACGCGCGCAAGTAACTCGCGGACGGAAAATGGTTTGATGAGATAATCGTCCGCACCTTCGCTGAGCCCTTCCACGCGCGACTCCTCGCCGGCCCGCGCGGAGAGAAAGATAACCGGTATCGTACGCAAATCTGCATCCGCGCGGAGAGCGTGGAGGAGCGCGAAGCCATCCAGGCCCGGCATCATCACGTCGGAGAGGATGAGGTCGGGCCGTTGTATGCGCGCGCTGTTGAGCGCAGCTTGTCCATCGGAGACGGCACGCACTTCGTAGTGTGGCGAGAGCAAACGCGAGAGGTATTCGCGCATGTCCGAGTTGTCGTCGGCGATGAGGAGACGAGCGGCGGGACCACGGGCAGCGGACGGAGGAGGAGGGGTTGGCGTGCCTTCTTCACCCTGCCTTCCCATCCAGCTCCCGATTTCCTCGACGAACATCTTCGCTCGTGTCGCGGTCGACATGAGCGTGCGCCGTATGCCAATGCGTGTGGCCGGCAGGTGTGCGGTGCCGGTACGAATGCGGACCGTAAATCGACTGCCGCGACCTTCGATGCTCTCCACTTTGACTTCGCCGCTGTGCAGTCGTGCCAACTCCCGCACGAGGGCCAGACCGATACCGGTGCCTTCATAGGTGCGCGAGCGAGCTCCCGGGGCGCGGTGAAATCGATCGAAGATGCGCGGCAGCTCTGCCTCGGAAATGCCGTCGCCCGTATCGGCGACGACCAGCTCAACCACATCGCCGCACCACCGAACCGCGACTTTGATTTCTCCCGTGAAGGTGAATTTGAAGGCGTTGCTCAGCAGGTTGAGGACAATCTTTTCCCACATCTCGCGATCGACATGCACCACCTCGGGCAACCGCGGGCAATCGACCGTGAACGTGAGGCCTGCGCCTTCGATCACGGAGCGGAAACCACTCGCCAGCTCCGCGGTGAATTCAGCGAGATCAGTCGGCTCATAGGCTGCCTCGATGCGCCCGGCTTCGATGCGCGAGAAATCGAGCAGCGTGTTAACGAGCTTGAGCAACCGTAGCGAATTACGATGGGCGAGATCGAGGCGGGAGTTACCGGGGTCGTCGCGCAATTCTTCCTCGATCGGTCCGAGCATCAGCGTGAGCGGCGTGCGCAGCTCGTGGCTCACATTCGAGAAAAAGGCGGTTTTCGCGCGATCGAGTTCCGCGAGTTCCTCGGCTCGCTTCCTCTCTTCCTCGAAGGCTTGGGCGCTCACGATCGCCGCCGCGATCTGCGTGCGCAGCAGCAGGAAAAAGTCCTGGTAGAATTCATCGAAGCGCAGCCGCGGGCTGATCCCCGCAACCAACCAGCCGGCTTTCGCAATCGGAATGATCGCTGCTCCGTCACTCACGATCATTTCTTCCGCGAACGGCCAGTCGCGCTCGGGCATGCCCGCCGTGGCTGAGGCAAGTTGGGGTGGGCCGGATGGATCGCTGAGGTAAAGCGCCGCGAATGGCACATCCTTCGCATGCATCGCGAGCGTCCGCGCCGTGAGTGCACAGGCCGCCTCGACCGTCTTTGCATCCACCAGTCCCAAACCGAGATCCCGCAACGCGCCGAGACGCCGCTCACCGACCACCTTGCCGGTGATTTCGTGCACCGTGGCGAGAACGCCGCCGATGCCACCCGGGGCGGTTTCATCGGGCACCGGGCTGTAGGCGATCGTGAAGTGCGTCTCCTCGGCAAATCCGTGGCGCTGGACTTCGAGCTCGATGTCTTCGTTCCACGTCGCCGGCCCGCCGCGAAACGGCGTTTCGATCAGTGGCTGGAGGGTAGGCCAGATCTCCGCCCAGCATTCGCTCACGGGCCTGCCCAGCCCGGGTGACGGATGCTTCGCGCCGAGCACGGGGATGTAGGCATCGTTGTAAATCTGGATAAACTGCGGCCCCCACCACAGGAGCAGCGGAAACCGGTTTACGAGCAGAAAACTCGTCATCATCCGCAGCGCCGGCGACCACGTCTCCGGTGCGCCGAGTGGTGTCGTCGTCCAGTCGAATGCGCGGAGATGTGCCCCCATCTCGCCGCCGCCGGATAAAAAGTCGAATTCAGCGCCGCAAAAGTCGCTTGGTTGTGCCTGGGGGATGACGTTCGGTTTCACAGGAACCTTGAAAGATTGCACCCTCACGGGGCGGTGTTGCAACCGGCAAATCGGAGGGCCTTTGCCACATTTTCGGAACCGTCAATCCTTGTGGCTGGGTAATTTTTGATGCCGGGGCTATGCGGCCTGTTCGCTCATCGAAACCTGGACTCTGAGCAGATCGTGCAGGGTCACAATTCCCACGACTCGTCCGTCTTTCTCCACCACGACCAGCATTCCCGTTCCAGATTCCATGAGTAGTTGCTGGCTCTCACGAACCGTGGTTTGCGGGGCGGCAGTGGTGGCGGGCAGATACTTCGGGGTGCGATTCTCAGCAACAGCGGCGGTGCCCTCTGCCCGAGACAGGATCCCCGCCAGCGCACCATCAACGACCACGGGAAAACGTGCGTAGCCATTGGAATCGAGCGCCTCTCCCAGAGCTTCCGGTTGCAAGTTATTCAGGATCACCGGTGAGAAATTCGCGATCGTCGAAACCGGCAGGTTTTGCCAGGTCCGCAGGTCGCGGGGCGGAATGACTTGCTTCATATGATGGCCATCCTGATCGAGAATCTCCTCATAGAAATTCGGGCGGCCAAGTTTTCTCGTGATCACGAGACTGACGAGCCCGGCAATCATCAGCCCTGGCACCAAAGAAAACTGGTGCGTCATTTCGAAGATGATGAGCAATGCCGTGAGCGGTGCTTGCACGACCGCTCCAAGGCATGCGCTCATCCCGCATACGGCGAGAAGAATCTGATCGGAAGGGCTCAGTGCCAGCAAATGCCCGCTCATGCCGCCAATCGCTGCGCCCACCATGCCGCCAAAGAAAAGGGTGGGGGAAAAGATGCCGCCGCAGCCGCCCAGCCCGTAACACAGGATGGTCGCAATCAGTTTTCCGACGAGCAGCATCACGGCGATTTTCCAGACCATCTGGCCCTGGAGAGCATTGGTGAGATCGTCATAGCCGAGGCTGAAAACCCCGTCGCTGCCGGTTTTTGCATAGACAAAGAGCGCGATTGCCCAGGTAATGAGCCCGGCGGCGAGAAGTTGAACCGGCCGGGGAATTCGCGGCATCGCTTTGGATCGTTTCCGCAAGGCAAGCGTTCCTCGCTGGAAGGTAAGACCGGCGAGCGCGGCCATTCCCGCCACGAGCGGCATGAGCAGATACGGACGCCAGGTGGGCTCCGAAATGCGCGGGATTTCAAAGGCCGGCTGAGCGCCGATGGTGGCGTGCACTACAAAGGCTCCGATCACCGCGGCGAGCAGGGCGGAACCGAGAAAGGCGCTGTTCAGATCTTCGAGCATTTCCTCCAGGACGAAAGCGACAGAGGCAAGCGGGGCATTAAAGGCAGCCGCAAGTCCCGCTGCGGCTCCGGCCGCTGCCGCCGCCCGACGGCGTTGCTTGGGTGCCCCAAGGAAACCCGCGACCGATGAACCGAGGCACCCGCCGATTTGCACGCTGGGGCCCTCGCGTCCGAGGCTTAATCCTCCGCCAATGCTGACCACACCGGCGATGAATTTGATCCAGGAAACTCGAAAGGAGGTGTATCCGAAGTCTTTCCAATAAGCCAATTTGAGCTGCGGAATACCGCTCCCCGCCGCTTCCGGGCACGCACTGCTCAGCATCCAGCCGGAGAAGAGCGCAGCAGAAATAATCGAAGCGAGCGACACCCAGGCGAATGTGGCGAACGAATGTTTCGCGGTCTGCTCAAAGACGAGGTGATAAACGGCTGCGATTCCCTTTTGAAAAGCGACCGAGGCCAGACCGGCGGCCAGACCGACGGCAGCCGTTTCGAGAGCGGATCGGGTTTTGATGGGAATGCGGCCAAAGAAGCCCGCAAGATTTCTCATGAGCCGATCACTTTTGGAGCAACTTGCCTTCGCTGCAACAAAGGAGTGTCCACTTATCGATTACCAGTGCGTCCGATTTCGAGGGCCGTGCCAACTTAATAGCGCGGCTAAGACCTTTGGCGCGGCGCACGCATCCAGGTGGCCACGACGAGCAGCAAATACTTCGTTTTTGAAACGTGGGGCAATTTCCCTGACAACGGCGAGAGCCCGTCGTGGACACTGAAGGGCAACTTCGTTTTCACCTTCTAACCCCAAAAATGGCGCGCTCACTGGCCCTCACAATTTGGGCGTAAATTTATCGAGGTCGTAGATGTCGAGTTGCTTTTCGATGGAAGCAACTCGATCGACCATTTTCTCAAAACCATCGTCGCCGAAGAGTTCGTGCTCCTTCGTTTCGAAATCTTCGCCGAGCGAATCGTATTCGTTGTCGCTGACGATCCTGCGGAATTCGGGGAATAGAATGGTGTCTTCGCGGGCCTCGTGCGGGCTATACATCCGAATGAAGCTTTGCAGAGAGTCGGCCAGCTTGCGGCGCTCGCCTTCGTCCTTGATCGAGCGGTCCGTCGCGAACTGCAAAGTGATGTCGGTCAGCTTTCGGCCAGCCTGGTGCTGTTTGAGCAAAACATCGACCAAATCGGTGAGCTTCCCCGCCTTCCTGAAGCGTGGAAACAGGAAATTCTCCTCCAGCTTTTCGTGGTAGTCTTCGATGAAGCTGCGGATGATTTTGGCCGAATCCAGGACGGCCGAAGCGGGCAGATCTTCATTGGCGGTGAGACGGCGGACTGCCTCTTCGTAGACCAGCAAAACTCGTTTCAGCACCCCGTGTTCACGCATTAGATCTTCCGCGGGAGATACGTCATCATCGTCGGTGTCCTCCTTTTTGGGCTCTTCATTGGCCTGCATGTGGACGAGTGCGGAAGCACCGATGAGAGAAGTTGCCGCGATCAGGCCGCCCCCTAAAAATTCTCTGCGTGAGCGAATATTCATAGCGGTTCAGGGTCTGAGAGGATTCGTGCTTTCGCGCATGGCCGGTTGTTCACGTCGCTGCCCGAAACGTGATCGGTGGGGATTGAGGTGCGAATAGACCGGATTCACGGCGTCAGGCGCTGCCTGACATCGTGGGGCGTCGTTTCGTTTGTGACAGAATGAAGGCGGATGTGTTTGGAAGGCGGAAACAGCGTTTACAGAAGAGGCTGGACTTCAGCCACTTGTTGCAAAGCCGCCGCCTTCTTAGGCGCCAAATCGGCGGCGTTCGTTTCACGGGAAGGTAACCTGTCTGTAACCTGTTTGTCACATTACTTGCCGATGGTGTCTGGCGCATGACTTCCAAAACCCTAATGACACGAGTGTTTCGCGCTGGCCTTGCGGCTGCCGGGCTCATGGCGATTTCCGCCACCGGCATGGCCCAGATGACCATCAATGGCGCGGGCGCGACTTTCCCTTACCCCATCTACTCAAAGTGGTTTGATGCTTACGGCAAGGCTGATTCTTCGGTGGCTTTTAACTACCAATCCATCGGATCCGGCGCCGGCAAGAAGCAGATCACTGAACAAACGGTGGATTTCGGTGCTTCGGATGCTCCGATGAGCGACGACGAACTGTCCAAGGCTCCCGGCAAGATCCTGCATATCCCCACGGTGGCGGGTGCAGTAGTGGTGACCTACAACGTCCCGAGTGTGCCTGAGGTGAAGCTGGACGGAGAGACGCTGGCCAACATCTTCCTTGGCACGGTCAAGAAGTGGAACGATCCGGCGATCGCGAAGCTCAACCCGAAAGCCAAGCTGCCGAAGAATGACATCGTCGTGGTGCACCGCTCCGATGGCAGCGGTACTTCGAACATCTTCACGGATTACCTTTCGAGCGTGAGCGCCGACTGGAAGAGCAAGGTTGGCAAGGGCACTGCGGTACAGTGGCCGATCGGAATCGGTGCGAAGGGCAACGAAGGAGTCGCTGGTCAGGTCAAGCAGACGCCGGGTTCCATCGGCTACGTCGAGCTGATCTACGCCCTGCAAAACAAGATGGCCATGGCTCAGATGAAGAACAAAGCGGGTGACTTCATCAAGCCGACCATCGACTCGATCACCGAGGCCCTCAATGGCGCCCAGATTCCGGAAGATTTCCGTTTTTCGATGGTGAATCCCGATGGCAAGGGCGCTTATCCGATCTCCGGTGCGACCTGGCTTCTCGTTTACGAGCAGCAGAAGGACGCCGAGAAGGGCAAAAAGCTCGTCGCCTTCCTGAAGTGGATGCTCTCCGATGGAGAGAAGATGGCGAAGGATCTGCAATATGCGCCGCTGCCTGAAGCCGTGCAGAAGCGGGTCGCTGCTGAAATCGATACCATCAAATTCTAATTCCTTGGGACGAGTCCCGGCAGGCTTCCGGCCTTGCCGGGACTCAATCCCGCGCCGCACAGGCGGTGCACCTTTTCTGTTTCAACTTTTCGCCGCTTTCCGCGAATGACGACCGCGAATCCTGAGTTGCCCGAAGTGGACACATCCGCCGCGGATGAGGCCCAGCCATTACTACCGGCGCCCTCTGTCTATGGAGACCGGCTCTTCCGATGGTTGACTGCAGGCATGGCTTGCACGCTGATCGTTCTCATCGGGCTCATTGGCTGGGAGCTCTGGCATGGATCGGAAGCGGCCAGGCACCAGTTTGGATTCAAATTTCTCACGTCTTCGCAATGGAATCCGGTGGAGGAGAATTTCGGGGCGCTTCCGTTCATCTTCGGAACGCTCGTCTCTTCGTTGATTGCGCTGATCATTGCCGTGCCGCTGAGCATTGGCACGGCGGTCTACCTCACAGAGATGGCGCCGCTTTGGATTCGTCAGCCATTGATTTCGCTGATCGAGATGCTGGCGGCGATTCCCAGCGTCATTCTCGGTTTGTGGGGAATCTTCGTCATGGTCCCCTTTCTTCGGGACGGGCCATATCAATGGCTCGAAGATACTTTTGGCGAGCACGTCGGACTCTTCGCTGGTCCGGTTTACGGGGTGGGGATGTTGTCGGGTGGGATCATCATCGCGGTCATGATTCTGCCGATCATTACTTCAGTTTCCCGGGAAATCCTGCGGTCGGTTCCCAATCTGCAGCGCGAGGGCGCTTATGCCCTGGGGGCGACGCGCTGGGAAGTAACCCGGATCGCGGTGCTTTCTTACGCGAAGAAGGGCTTGTTTGGAGCAGTGATTCTCGGCCTTGGCCGCGCCCTGGGCGAAACGATGGCTGTGACCATGGTGATCGGCAATCGCCCCGAGATTGCCAAGTCGCTCCTCGCTCCCGGCTATACGCTGGCCAGCGTCCTGGCCAATGAATTTGCGGAAGCCAGCGGCAAACTCTATGTGCCGGCGCTGATCGAAATCGGGCTGGTCCTCTTTGGGGTGACCATCGCGGTGAACCTCATTGCACAACTGCTCCTGAAGAGCTTCGGCGGAAATACTCCAAGCCGCGCCTCGTAAATCACCCACGCATATGACGATCACGGCGCAAAACGACAAGCATTCCTGGCGCAAGTTCAAGAGCGGTCTGGTTTCCTTCATCTGCATCGCGTGCGCGGTGGCGACGGTGGCGCCGCTGGCCTTGGTTTTTGTGCATCTGCTTCAAGAGGGTTTTTCGGCGGTGAACTGGGATTTCTTTACCAAGATCCCGAAACCTCCGGGAGAATCCGGCGGCGGTATGGCCAATGCGATCGTCGGTACCTTCACTCTTCTGGTGCTGGCCTCGATCATTGGTATTCCAATTGGAGTGCTGGGAGGCGTTTACCTTTCCGAATACGGAACGCGCCGGGTTAACTGGGTTCTGCGTTTTTTCGCGGATATCCTGAATGGGGTGCCGTCCATTGTTTGGGGAGTGGTGGCCTATGCCGCGATTGTGGTGGTGCCACCGAAGGGATTCTCTGCGTATGCCGGCGGGGCGGCGTTGGGATTCATGATGGTTCCGCTGATCATGCGGACCACGGAAGAAGTGCTGCTGCTCGTTCCGAATGGGTATCGGGAAGCGGCGCTCGCCCTGGGAATCTCCCAATGGAAAACGACGCTCCAGATCGTGGTGCGCAGCGCCATGAAGGGAATTGTGACGGGGGTTCTCATCGCGCTCGCGCGTATTTCGGGTGAAACTGCACCGCTGCTTTTCACTGCGCTGGGCAACAGCCACTGGAATCGCAATCTCCACGATCCGATCGCGGCGCTCCCACTGCAGATCTTCAACTTCGCCATTTCCCCATACGAGGACCAGCAGCACCAGGCCTGGGCCGGTGCGCTCGTGCTTGTGACCGTGGCCTTTCTTGTGAACATCTTTGTACGCGCTTTGACGCGAGGCAAAGCCGTCTGACCCACCCCGGCTCGACCGAAATCCGGCCCTATGACCTTGACCATGTCTCAAACTCAAGCCTCTGTTGCGACCTCCGCTACTGCCGCCACGACGGATTCTGTCCGTTCTGAGACGGCTGCCTTTGCGACGCGCGATCTTTCCGTCTGGTATGGACAGAAAGAAGCGGTGCAGAAGGTGAACCTCTCCATTCCGGCCAAACACGTGACCGCCATCATTGGACCGAGTGGTTGCGGCAAGTCGACCTTCTTGCGTTGCCTGAACCGAATGCACGAACTGACCCCCGGTGCGCGGACGACCGGGGAGATCCTCTGTTTTGGCAAGAACCTGTATTCGCCGGATCTGGATGCGGTCGTCATCCGCCGCCGGATCGGGATGGTCTTTCAGAAATCCAATCCGTTCCCGACCATGTCGATCGCCGAGAATGTCGTGGCCGGGTTGCGGCTCAACGGCATTCGGAACAAGCATGTCCTGCGTGAGCGGATGGAGAAATCGCTCCGTATGGCTGCGCTCTGGGATGAAGTGAAGGATGATCTGAATCGCCCCGGCATATCGCTTTCGGGCGGCCAGCAGCAGCGGCTTTGCATCGCGCGAGCCGTCGCCATGGAGCCGGAAGTCCTGCTCATGGACGAGCCTTGTTCCGCGCTCGATCCCATCGCCACGGGGAAGGTGGAAGACCTCATCCAGGATCTGAAAACCAAGTACACGATTGTAATCGTGACCCATAACATGCAACAGGCGGGGCGTTGCTCGGACTTCACGGCCTTCTTCTACATGGGGAAACTCATCGAGCTCGATCGGACCGGAAAGATCTTCACCAACCCCGCGCAGAAGCAAACCGAAGACTACATCACGGGCCGTTTCGGTTGAGATTTCGACGCGGAAACATTCGATGCAGAATCAAAATATGAGCCATTTTTGGGAACACCAGCTCCACGCCATTCGCGAGCAGGTTTTGATGATGTCCGGCCTCACGGAACGCAACTTGGCGCTGGCCATGCGTTCACTGGTCGAGCGGGACGACAAGCTCACCGGCATGGTGGAGGCGGAGGACAATCAGATCGATCAACTGGAGATCCACATCGACGACATGGTGGTGACTTTCATTGCCACCCATGGGGCGGTGGCGTCCGATACCCGGTTCGTGCTGACGGCTTCCAAAATCGCGTCGAATCTCGAACGCATTGCCGATGAAGCGACGACTATTGCCCGTCGGGCGCGGGAGCTGAACAGCGAGCCGCTGCTCAAACCGCTCATCGACATCCCGATCATGGCGGACATCGCGCAGGAAATGCTGCGGGATGGCATCACGGCTTTTGTTGAGCAGAAGCCGGATCTCGCCGTGGAAATCATCGGGCGCGATCGAACAGTCGACGATGTGTACAAGCAACTCGTGCGGGAGTTGACGACCTACATGATTGAGAGCCCCAAAACGATCACCCGTGCGCTCAATCTGATGACGGTAGCCAAGGCGCTCGAGCGTGTGGCCGACCACGCGACGAATATCGCCGAGGAGGTATTTTACCTCTATCGTGGAAAAGACATCCGGCACGACCAGACGCTCAAAGGACGGGCTCAGCCTGCGGAATAGGAGACTGGAAGGGAAGGGGCGCCGATTTGCTTCACTGTTTCCGGTTTGCCCCCGGTGACGTTCCATTGTCCATTGCATTGCCAGTCAAAGAATCTTCGCCACGAGGGGTTTCTCTGAGTGGATGAGGGTGGGCTACAAACTGCTCCGCTCAAATCTCCCATTGAAACTTCCACGAGTAGTGGTAGTTGAAATTTAGTCAAATGAACGTCCTTGCCCTCCTCCCCAACCTTGCCGGTCCCCAAGGATGGATTATTCTTTTGGTAGTTTTGTTGCTCTTCGGCGGCAAGAAACTGCCGGAAGTCGGACGCAGCATCGGTGAATCGATGCGTGAGTTTAACAAAGGCAAGAACGGCGAGGACGAAGAAAAGAAACCCTGATTTGAATTCTATGACCATTGTTGCGCTTCTTCCCAATCTGCTCGGCGGCGACGGGCTGGTAATTTTCCTCATCCTCCTCCTTCTGTTCGGGGCCAAGAGATTGCCTGAACTCGCCAAAGGACTGGGTTCGGCCGTTCGCGAATTCTCCAAGGCCAAGGACGAAATCGAACATGAGATCACCCGTCCGGCGGAAACCCGCCCGCGCATCGAGTCTCCCCGGGAGACCGAAGTCCGCAAAGAAACGGAAGACCACGTTTCCGTTGCTCCCAAGGCGTCGGAGGTTCACGACACGACGCACGCGGCCTGAGCGTTTCTTCAGTAACGGATTAAATTTTCAAAGGGCTCGCCTGCTAGGGGCGAGCCTTTTGCTTTTTAGGGGTGAGTGTTGAACCTGCAAGCGGATTTTTTTAGGAAGAGTAGCCTTCAGCGCCAACGGAGCGGCCCCATACCAGATACCGTGTCTGCAAGGACTGGTTTTCATTAATTTTGGAACAGGCTTTTGAGCGAGAGTTGGATGGGGAACCACGGTTCCCCAAACCCCTCCTCTAGGGGGAACATGAAGCGGGCGCAGGAACG
>Ga0207695_10009087_pt1 | contig 12341 bp, 9 predicted proteins | sample KBSC54metaG_FD_184354 | JGI IMG/M metagenome (GOLD analysis project Ga0207695, IMG submission 184354) | Corn rhizosphere microbial communities from Kellogg Biological Station, Michigan, USA - KBS C5-4 metaG (SPAdes) (version 2) | ecosystem: Host-associated > Plants > Roots > Rhizosphere > Soil...
TTCCTGGTCGTGTGCGATCAAGCCATTCACATAGCCTTCGCTATCCCGCAACAGACCAGTTGCTGGACAATAATTGACAACAGTTGCACCTCGGTCAGCGGCGGTCATGGCGAGGTGAATGAGAAGGCGCGAGTCATCAAATTGGCCGTCGTAGTAGACAACGCCGCCGCGGAGTTCCTCAGGCTCAAGACCGGGCAGACGCTGAAGGGTTTCCTCTTTGCTGAGCAGCTTCGATTGGCCAAACCCATACTTCCCAGCCAGAAGGTCGTAGAGCTTGAGGCCAATGCCGTAGAAAGGCGCTTCCCACCAGGAGTAGTTGGGCACGACAAACGCGAGATCCTTTACGAGATGAGGAGCGTTCTGGCGCAGGAGTCCGCGTTCTTTAAGCGCGGACATCACCAGCGGGATGTTGCCCTGTTCGAGGTAGCGCACGCCGCCGTGCACGAGCTTGGTGCTGCGGCTGCTGGTGCCTTTGCCAAAATCGTGAGCCTCGACAAGTACGACATCGAAGCCTCGTGCTGCGGCATCGACGGCAACGCCCATTCCGGTAGCTCCACCGCCGATCACGGCGATGTCCCAGGGCTCGCTTCGCTCGGCGCGTTCGCGAATCCTGCGCAGCATTTCTTCCCTGCGCATCGTTTATCTCCTAGATCTGAACCCAGTTTCTGGAGCGCTCAACTGCGCGCTGCCAGCGGGCGCGCATCTCTTTGCGCTGTTGTTGGCCCATGTGCGGCTCGAAGCGAGTGTCTCCCTGGCGCTTGGCTTGCAACTCTTGCGGGGTCGGCCAAAAACCAGTCGCCAGGCCGGCAAGATACGCGGCTCCGAGAGCAGTGGTTTCGGTCACGCGTGGACGGACGACCGGGACTCCGAGCAGATCGGCCTGAAACTGCATCATCAGGTCGTTGACTGCGGCTCCGCCGTCGACGCGTAGTGCATTGAGGGGCGTGCCGGTTTCACTCTGGACGGCTTCCAGCACATCCGCAACCTGGAAAGCTATGCTTTCAAGCGCTGCGCGGGCGATGTGTCCGGGCTTGGTGTCACGGCGGAGACCGATGAGCAGGCCGCCTGCATGTGGATCCCAGTGGGGCGCGCCGAGACCGACGAAGGCAGGGACGAATACCACTCCGCCTGCATCGGGAACTCCCGCGGCGAGTGTCTCAACTTCGGCAGATGAGCCGATGAGGCGCAGATTGTCGCGAAGCCACTGAACCACTGCCCCGCCGATGAAGATGCTGCCTTCGAGGGCGTATTCGAGACGTTTCTGTGTGCTTGCAGCCACCGTGGTGATGAGCTTGTGCTTTGAGCGGATGAATTCAGTTCCGATGTTCTGAAGGAGGAAGCATCCAGTGCCATAGGTGTTCTTGGCTTCACCAGGATTCCAGCAAAGCTGGCCGAACAGCGCCGCCTGCTGGTCGCCGGCGATGCCGGCGATGGTGATGCCGCTCAGGCCTAGTGTGGTGGTGACATCGCCAACGATCTGGCTGGACCACAAGACCTCGGGCAGCATGCTTTCCGGGATGTCGAAGATGCGCAGGAGTTCCGAATCCCATTTACCTTCGACGATGTTGTAGAGCAGGGTGCGTGATGCGTTTGTAACATCAGTAACATGACGCATGCTGCTGGTGAGGTGATAGATCAACCAGCAGTCGACGGTGCCGAAGGCGAGTTCGCCGCGTTGCGCTTTCTCTCTTGCGCCCGGGACGTTGTCGAGAATCCAGCGCACTTTGGTGGCGGAGAAGTAGGGATCGAGCACGAGTCCGGTTTTGGAGGAGACTGTGTCGCCAAGTCCGCTCTGCTCGAGCGCCGAACACATTGCTGCAGTGCGGCGATCTTGCCATACGATGGCCGGATGAATTGGCTTGCCTGTGGCGCGCTCCCACACGATCACCGTTTCGCGTTGATTGGTGATGCCGATTGCCGCGACATCACGGGGGCGGGCGCCGACTTTCCCGAACGCCTCGACAGCGCATGAGATCTGACTGGTAAGAATCTCAAAGGGATCGTGCTCGACCCAGCCGGCTTGCGGATAGAACTGCTGGAACTCGTGTTGAGCGACTGCGGCGATGCCGCCGGATTCGTCGAAGAGGATGGCTCGAGAACTGGTCGTTCCCTGGTCCAGTGCGAGTACGTAGGCCATGAGAGGGAAGTCTTCCTTGGGCACAAGTCAAACACGCGTGCCCGTTGCGCCGCAAGCGTTTACATTGATCGCTGATTGAAGTCGAAGGCCGGGAGGATCAGAGAACATAAAGATCGACGTATTCGCTAACGGGTGTGCGGTCGAGACTGGAACTATCCAGAGACGCGTCGAGAATTCGCTGCTGCTGTCCGGATGCGAATTGCCGCGCAAGATTGCGCTTAAATTTCTCGAGGAGCAGGGGTATGCCTTCTGAGCGGCGACGCCTGTGACCGATCGGGTATTCGACGGTCTCTTCGAGAACGGTGCCGTCTTCTAGCTCCATGCGGAGCGAATTGGCGATGGATCGTTTTTCTGGGTCGTGGTAGTCGGCGGTGAATTGAGGCTCTTCGATGCAGATGATGCGATCGCGAACGGCGTCGATGCGTGGAGCCCAGACGGGATCGAGTGCGATGGCGTCTTCGTAGTCCGCAGCGGTGAGGCGGCCAAAGATGAGCGGCACGGCGATCATGTACTGGACGCAGTGATCGCGGTCTGCAGGGTTCGAGAGCGGGCCTTTTTTGTCGATGATGCGAAGGCAGGCTTCGTGGGTGCGGACGGTGATGGATTTGATCGCGGAGGCGTTGAGGTTGCGGCTGGCAAGGGCGGCGTGAAGCTTCATAGCGGCTTCGACGGCAGTCTGGGCATGGAATTCAGCGGGGTAGCTGATTTTGAAGAGCACGTTCTCCATGACGTAGCTGGTGTAGGAACGCTGGAATTTGAACTGCTGTCCGCGGAATGAAACGTCGTAGAAGCCCCAGGTCTTCGCGGTGAGTGCGGAGGGGTAGCCCATCTCGCCGGCTTTGGCCATGAGGGCTAAACGAACGGCGCGGCTGGTGGCGTCACCCGCGGCCCAGCTTTTGCGTGAGCCGGTGTTGGGGGCGTGGCGGTAGGTGCGAAGGCTTTGTCCGTCGACCCAGGCGAGGGAAATGGCATTGATGGTCTCATCGCGGGAGAGGCCGAGGAGCGAGCAGACTACGGCAGTGGATGCGACCTTGACGAGGACGACATGGTCGAGCCCGACTCTGTTGAACGAATTTTCGAGAGCGATGCAGCCTTGGATTTCGTGGGCCTTGATCATCGCGGTGAGGACGTCGCGCATGGTGAGGGGCGGTTTACCTTCGGCCGCGCCGGATCGGCAGAGCCAGTCGGCTACGGCGAGGATTGCGCCGAGATTGTCTGAAGGGTGACCCCACTCGGCGGCGAGCCAGGTGTCGTTGTAGTCGAGCCAGCGAATCATGGCGCCAATGTTGAATGCGGCCTGAACGGGATCGAGTTGATAGCTGGTGCCGGGAACGCGAGCGCCATGTGGAACGACTGTGCCGGGAACGATAGGACCTAGGAGCTTGGTGCACGCAGGGTATTCGAGCGCTTCAAGGCCGCAGCCCAATGTGTCCAGCAGACAGTAATGGGCGGTTTCGTAGGCAAGATCGCTGTTGATTTGGTAACCGAGCGCGTAGTCGGCAATGTCGGCGATGACCTGGTCTGGCGCGGGGCGCTCGTTGCTGATGTGGGATGACACGCAAACTCTCCGGATGCAGTTGAGACGATCTAGTTGCGCTCGTCGATGGGGACGAAGGGTTTTGGTTCGGGGCCGGTGTAGTTGGCGGAGGGACGGATGATCTTCCCGTCCTGTCGCTGCTCGATCACGTGTGCACACCATCCGGCGGTTCGGGCGATGACGAAGAGCGGGGTGAAAAGGTCCACTGGAATACCCATCAGGTCGTAGGCGACGGCGCTGTACCAGTCAAGGTTCGGGAACATGCGTTTGGCGTCGTGCATGGTGGTCTCGATGCGTTCGGCAACATTGAAGAGGCGCATATCTTTTGCCGAAGTGGAGAGCTTGCGCGCCACTTCCTTTATGATGTCGCTGCGCGGATCGCTGATGGTGTAGACGGGGTGTCCGAAGCCGATAATGACTTCGCGTTCGCCGACGCGCCACCGCATGTCGGCTTCGGCCTCGTCGGGCCGCTGGTAGCGCTTCTGGATCTCAAGGGCGACTTCGTTGGCGCCGCCGTGCTTGGGGCCTTTCAACGCGCCGATGGCACCCGCGATGCAGGAGTAGATATCGGAGCCGGTGCCGGCGATTACGCGGGCAGTGAATGTCGACGCATTGAATTCGTGCTCGGCGTAGAGGATGAGCGATGTCTGCATGGCCTGGATCCACTCTGGGCTGGGTGCGGTGCCATGCAACAGGTGTAGAAAGTGTGCGGCGATCGAGTCCTCGAAGCGCTCGACCTCGATGCGTCGGCCATTGCGCGCGTAATGGTGCCAATAGATGAGCATGGAGCCGAGGGAGGCCAGGAGCGCGTCGGCAATTTTGCGGGCGCCGCTTTCTTTGTGGGCTTCGCCTTCCGGAAGCACGCAACCGAGGACCGACACACCCGTGCGAAGCACGTCCATGGGATGGGTAGAGGGAGGCAGGAGTTCGAGGGCCTGTTTGACGGCTGCGGGCAGACTGCGGAGGGGGCGCAGGCTGGCTTTGTATCCGGCGAGCTCGGCGACGGTGGGGAGTTTACCGTGGACCAGCAGGTAGGCAACTTCTTCGAATTCGCAATGCGTGGCGAGGTCGTGGATGTCGTATCCGCGATAGTGAAGATCATTGCCTGTGTGGCCGACAGTGCAGAGCGCGGTTGATCCGGCAGGAGTGCCAGAGAGCGCGACGGATTTTTTGGGCTTGAATGTTGGCGGCGTAGAGGTGACTTCGTTGCTCATTGCGACCCCCGCAAAGCTGAAGCTATCGGATCAGAGGAGCGGGTGTCTACTTACGGATCTTGTCTTTCGCAAAGAGCGCGTCGAGCTTTTCTTCGTAGGCGTGGTAGTCCAGGTATTTGTAAAGGTCCGCGCGGGTTTGCATCATGGGAACGAGGTGCTTTTGTGTGCCTTCGCTGAGGATCGCTTCATAAACTTGGAGGGCGGCGGCGTTCATGGCGCGGTAAGCGGCACAGCAGTAGAGGATGATGTCGACGCCTGCGGAGGCGAGTTGGTCGCGGGTCCAGAGTGGGGTCTGGCCGAATTCGGTGATGTTCGCGAGGATGGGGACGCCCACGGCTTTGCGGAAGGCCGTGTACTCGCCGAGTTCGGTGACGGCTTCGGCGAAGATCATGTCTGCGCCGGCGGCGACATAGACCTGGGCGCGTTCCATAGCGGCTTGGATACCTTCGCCGGCCAGGGCGTCGGTGCGGGCCATCAGGACGAAATGTTCATCAGTCCGGGCGTCGACGGCGGCCTTGATGCGGTCAACCATCTCTTCGGCGGGGACGAGCTCTTTGCCGGGACGGTGACCGCAACGCTTTGCGCCGACCTGATCCTCAATATGTATAGCGGCGGCTCCGGCCTTGATCATTGATCGGATGGTGCGCGCGATGTTGAAGGCGCTGCCCCAGCCGGTGTCGATGTCCACTAGGAGCGGCAGGTTGGTGACGTCGGTGATGCGGCGGACGTCCGTGAGGACGTCTTCCATGGTGCTGATGCCGAGGTCCGGCATGCCGAGGGAGTTGGCTGCAACTCCGCCGCCGGAGAGGTAGAGGGCGCGGAAGCCGGTCCCTTCGGCCATGCGCGCGGTGTAGGCGTTGATGGCGCCCACTACCTGCAGGGGCTTCGCTTCAGCTACTGCGACGCGGAAACGGGCGCCGGGGGATTGTTGATTTTGCTGACCCGCCATGCTGAGCCTTTTCTTGCTTCTTCCCGGGGCATCATAGCACCTTGATGCTGCTTGGGAGGGGTTGGCGGATTTGCGAGCGTCAGCCGGCGGTGCGACAATCATTCCCGTTGCGGCCGCTGTTCCCACCGCCGCTGCTGGAGGAGAAATCAAAACTATGAAGCATTTTCTCGTTTGTGCCGGACTTCTTTTCGCTGCAACCACCGTGCTTGCTCAGCAGAAAGCCCCCGCCAGCCCGCCTGACAAGGCCACTGGAACAATCGGCGGACATGAAATCACAATCACCTATTCGTCGCCTGGTGTGAAGGGACGTGAGGGGAAGATCTTTACCAAGGATGGGTTGATCAGCCACAACCCGCACTATCCGGTGTGGCGCGCCGGGGCAAACGGCGCGACGACGATTGAAACGAAAGGCGACCTGATGATTGGCGACCTGCACGTGCCTGCGGGCAAGTACACACTTTTTGTCGATATCTCTGATCCCGACCAGTGGACGCTGATCGTGAACAAGAAGACGGGGGAGTGGGGACTGGCCTACGATGGAGCCCAGGACCTGGGCAAAACGAAGATGCATATGACCAAGCCGTCTTCGATGGTCGAGAACTTGAAGTGGGAAGTTAAGGGGGACGGTGGCAAGGGCATGATTGTGCTGGCGTGGGAAGATCACGAGGCTTCGGTGCCGGTGATGTCGCATAAGTAAATTGGAGTTAAACGGGCGGGGTGGAGCGGAGTATCCACCCTGCCGCTAGAATAGAAGAGAGCTCGATCGTTTCAGGAGAGTAGAAAAGCCTTGCCCTTGTATGCATACCGCTGCACGACGTGCGGCCATCGTTTCGAAAAAATCCAGAACTTTTCAGCTGAGCCGGAAAAGGTGTGTCCGAAGTGCGGCAGTGAAAAGCTGGTGCGGCCGCTGACTGCCCCCCGCTTGCAATTCAAGGGCGCGGGTTGGTACATCAACGACTATGCTCCGAAGAGTTCCGAGGGTTCGTCCGAAGTGTCGACTGAATCTAAGCCGGCCGCTAGCAAAGAGCCCGCCAAGACCACTGACGCGACGAGTGGAAGCTCGGCTTCATCTGCGCCGGCGGCTCCTGCGACTGCGCCTGCTTCCACTCCGAAGCCATCAAGCGAGAGCTAGGCTGCTGTCAGGTGTTCCGCGGGCTTAATCGAGGCTGCAGATTTCCTCCGCAGTAGCCACGTTGCGGTCAGACCCAAAGAGAAGTTCTGGGTAAAGATCTCAATGATGTGCTCAAAGCGCTGCAAGGGCACCATTTCCGCGTTGGGCACTACGAGCGGCGCAAGGCCACCGACCACCCAGATGAGTGAACCGACGACGATTGCGGCCTTCCAGCGCGGCAGTCGCAGAGTGTAGATGACCGGCAGAGCTGCGAGGACCATCATCAGCCCGCGAGCGAACTGGTAAGCCCAGAACCAGCCGCCTAGTGCGGCAGCCTGCTCAGCGGCATGCGGGTAGAATCTCTTCGTGAAAAACTGGAAGGTGATTGCCCCGAAGATGAAGTAATAGAGCACGTAGGAAAGGGCTCCGAGCAACACCATCGGAGCGGCTGTAGTCACCGATCTGGACTGCGCGCTGGATGTTGATTCGCGTCGAAGCTTGAGCAGGCGCGCAAGGCCGACCATTACCGCAGATGCGATCAGGTACAGCACGATGCCGCCCCAGAGGCCTCTGGTCATCTCCGCTCGCCTTTCGGGGAAAAACAGAATGCCCTCAGAGATGGTGCAAACCAAGCCGATGACAATAATGGAAAGTGAAATGGCGGCGAACTGAGCGCCGATTTGCCGTGGACCGTAGAGCACGATTGGCGCGACCGCCGCCGCGATCAATACTCCAGAGAGCAGCCACGAGGCGAAATGACCCGTTGCTGCGGCGGAGACTGTGAAGCAGAGCCCGCCGAGCAGGCAGAATAATCCAATCCTCCAGTTCATGATTTGCCTTCCTTTCTTCCGTTGTATTCCGAGAGCGCAATTCTGGCCCACTTAAGCTGTGCTTCGTACCCATAGACGCCACACTCGAGGGCCAGACGCCCTGATTTGGGCATCTCAGGTGCGTGGGCTGCCAGATATTGCTGAAGACTGGGAATATAGCCGGAGATCTGATCGATCATCTCCCGCAGAAACGCCGTGGATCGCGACCCTCCCAGTGTGCCGTCCATGAAAGAAAAGCGCAGCATCAGTTCGTCAAGCCGACGGACCACGTCGTCCCGAGTGACAGGTCTTCTGAGCCACGCCTTTAAGTCGGACTGTCCTTTGGCTGTGTTGCGAAAGATCCTGCGCTGCCGAATTCCTGTTGAGGTCTCTACGGTTCCACGCACCAGGCCACGCGTCTCAAGGCGCTTCAATGCCGGGTAGATGGCTCCCGGGCTGTCGCTAAAGGTGCCCATCGCTGAGGTGGCAAAGACTTTGCGGAGGTCGTAGCCAGACATTGGCTGCTGATGCAGCAGTCCAAGCAACGCGAAGCCGAGAAGAGAATCGTTGGTCATGATCGTACGCGACGTAATGATACGCTGCGTACTATAGGTACGCAACTAGAACCTGCGGGGTTCCCTGGATATTGGCGAAAGAGCAAATTCAGATCGCCTGTTCAGCACGCCCGGTAAGATAAGGGCTGTAGATGCCGCTGATCGAGCCCATTCCGTTTACCGTTGAGAGCGCTGACACGCTGGCTCTTGAGTGGGAGCCGTTGCTGGCCTTTGTCGCCGGATATGCGTCTTCCGCAGTTGGCCGGACGGCGATTCTGGGCCTTCGTCCCTCAACCGACGAGCCATGGATGACCCGCCAGCATCAGCTCTGGAGCGAAGTTCGACTCCTGCTCCAGGAGCAGATTTCCATCCCGCTCGGAGGCTTACTCGATCCCACGCAATTGGCAGCAAAGGCCCAGATTCCTGGTGCGGCTCTTGAAGCTGCCGAACTGCAATCCGTCGCCCGCCTTGCGCATGATGTTGGTGCGTGGCAGGCCTTGCTGCGCGAACCTCCGGCGCGGCTCGCGGACAAGCTGCCGGGGCTGCTTGAACTTTCGTCGCCGCTCGCCGGATCTTCATTGAAGCCCCTTGCCGAGGCGATCGAACGCAAGATCATGCCCGACGGAACGCTTGCCGATGACGCATCGCCGGAGTTGAATCGCATTCGTCGCGAGCAGGAGCGACAGCAGCGAGCCATAGAAGAGTCGCTGCGTTCGGCGCTGCGGCGGCTTTCAGGCGAGGGCTCGACGCAGGAAGATCTGATTACGATTCGCGGAGACCGGTTTGTGATACCGGTGCGGAGCGAGTTGAAGCGGCGTGTCTCCGGCGTGGTGCATGGAGCAAGTTCCTCGGGCCAGACGGTCTACGTTGAGCCACTCGAGACAATTGAGCAGAATAACGAGCTTGTCAGGCTGATCGAAGAGGAACAGGCGGAGATTCACCGCATCTTCGTCGCTTTGACGCGGCAGGTTGGCGGCTACGCGCAGGCGCTGGTTGAAGGCGCGCGCGTACTTGCGATCGTGGACACGATGGTAGCCCGCGCCCGGTTCGCGCGGGATTACGAATGCGTCGTTCCTGCATTCGGACCGGAGCGGTTGCTGCTTGAGCAAGCACGGCATCCGCTACTGGAGCGGCATCTCCGCTCCAATCGTGGCAACGTGGTTCCGTTGACGCTGGAGTTGACCGCGGATCAGCGGCAACTGATTATCAGCGGGCCGAATACAGGCGGAAAGACTGTCACGCTGAAGACCACGGCGCTACTGGCCATGATGGCGCAGGCGGGACTTCCGGTTCCAGCTGTTCGCGCGGGATTTCCCGTGTTCTCGGCTTTTCTGGCGGATATTGGCGATGCGCAGTCGATCGAGGCGGAGCTGTCGACGTTCTCGGCGCACGTTGTGAATCTGAACAGACTTTCGCGGCTCGCAAATGCGCAGGCACTAGTACTGCTGGATGAGCTGGGGTCGGCTACGGATCCGGAAGAGGGTTCGGCCCTGGCGGTCGCGGTTGCCGCGCATTTTCTGGAGTGTCGCGCGTGGACGCTGATCTCTACTCATCACACTTCGCTGAAGGTGTACGGAGCGAACACGCCGGGCGTGCTGAATGCGGCTGCAGGTGTGGATGACGCAACGCTGGTGCCGAACTACCAATTGCGGCTTGGAGTGCCGGGTGCTTCGGCGGGAATCCAGACAGCCGAGCGATTGGGATTGAATCGGACGATTATAGCGGGAGCGCGCGAGCGGCTGGGATCGCAGCAAGTGGACATCGCGCGGTTTCTCGACAAGCTGCACAAAGAGCTCACGCAATTGGAAGAGGATCGCAAGGCGGCGCGGGAGCAGCAGTACGCACTCAACCAGGAGCGGAAGAGGCTGGAGCGCGAAGGCGATGTGGAGATGCGCAATCGCACGCGCGAACTGGAACAGAAGCTCGCTTCCCTGATGAAAGAATTCGAGTTTCAAATGCGCGAGAATGTGCGGGCGGTCGAAGATCGGGCAGCCCAGCAGAAATTATCGAAGGAAGCAGAGCGCCGCATTACGCGGCTTCGGCGCGAGTTCCAGGAGAGCTTCAACCAGACGGTTGTGGCTCATCGCACGGGCGCAGATGCGGGGGACGCGAATGCGCAGCCGCACGTAGTTCGCCATGTGGCGGCAGGCGACCAAGTACGGCTGAAGTCGATGGGGAAGGTCGCGGTGGTTCAGCGAGAGATTGAGAAGGACCTCTTTGAAGTTGCGCTTGGTCCGATCAAGATGCGCGTGAAGAGGGATGATATCGCCGAGGTGTTAAAGGCCGTGGTGCAACAGTCAGATCGTCCTGATCTGTTGGCTGCCGCGCGCAAGCAGAAGGGCGTGCATGTCTCAGTCACCAGCGCGAACACTGACGATATGCGGATGGAGATCAACCTGATCGGGCGCACGGTGGACGAGGCGACTGAGGAGTTGGAGAAGTATCTCGATCGTGCGTTTCTGGCAGGGCTTCCGCGGGTCCGGGTGATTCACGGCCATGGCGCGGGCATCCTGCGGCGCGGCGTCCGCGATTTTCTGAAGTCGCATCCACATGTGGCGACGATTGCCGAGGCCGCTCAGAACGAGGGCGGACAGGGAGCTACCGTTGTGGAGCTGAGGCAGTAGCTTAGTGGTCTCAGGGTAAGAATCCGAATCAGGATTATGCCGTGCCGTCGCGCTCTCGTCGCTGTGAGACTTCTGATATCCAGCTCTCACCTTCTGCCAGAGGTTCAATGGAATCGAAAAGTCCTGCGCCAGAAGCGGCCTGCAGCAGACGAGGCAGCGGCTCATTCATCGGCTCGCGGCCGAGACGGAACGTGCCGTAGTGCATGGGGATCATCACGTCAGCTTTCAAGTCGGTGAAGGCCCGTAAGGCTTCTTCCGGGCTGGTGTGGACCGCGCGATAGCTGTCGGGAAAGTAGGCGCCGATGGGAAGCAGCGCGATCTCGGGACTGAGACGACGCCCGATCTCGGTGAAGCCGTTGAAGTATGCGGTGTCGCCTGAGTGATAGATCGTGGGGCCGCTCGAGGAGGCGATCACGACCTCCGAAGCCGCGATGCGTATCTCGTTGAACATGCGCGCGCCCCAATGCCGGGCAGGAGTTGAGGTGATCGTGATGCCACTGAGCGATTCGACTGGAGGACCGCTTTGACTTGCGTCAACGAGGTGCGGTCTGCGGCTCTGTGATTGAGCACCCTCCTCAAGCTCTGCTGCTTGCCACCAGTCCAGAGCCTGGACCCGCGAGAAGCCGAGGTCCTGAACGAGATCTTCAACGCCCTCCGGCACGATGGCGACGGGCGCGGCCAGCCCGCGTCGACGCATCTCGCGAGTGATGGCGCGCAGCGATGGTCGGTTCAGGTGATCCATGTGCGCGTGGGTCAAAAGCACGGCGTCGATCTGCCGGAGATCGGCGATGCGGAGGCCCGGCCGGCGCTGGCGCCTTAGCACGATGAGCCGCGTGGCAAAGACAGGATCGATAAGCAGAGCCTTGCCTGCGGTCTGGACCAGGAATGAGGAATGACCGATGAAGGTGATGGACGTATCCGCCGCTGAGACTTGGGGAGGCTTGGATGCGATACCAGCGAGCGGCCGGGCATGGCTTTCGCGCACCAGGCGCCAGAGCTGACCGAGTTTTCTCATCCAGAACGGGGTTCGCAGGGGCAACGACATCTTGAATATAGATGTGCCAGCGCTGAAAAAGGAGCGCAGCCTCATCCTGATCCTGCCGCGTGCCGAGCCTTGTTGAGATGTGGGCTGATTCAGAGTGCCCGTCCAGCGGCAACGGCCGAGGACCAAGCCCACTGGAAGTTGAATCCGCCGAGGTGGCCCGTAACGTCTACCGCTTCTCCTATGAAGAAAAGGCCGGGGAGGTTGCGCGCTTCCATAGTTCGGGAGTTGAGGCCGGCTGTATCGATCCCTCCCGCCGTGACTTCGGCCTTCTCGTATCCCTCGGTGCCGGTCGGGTAGAAGCGCCAGTGATGCAGGTCGCGTTCGGCGGACTCGAGGGCGGGGTTGGTCCAGCGCTGCGGGG
>Ga0207695_10009096_pt1 | contig 12336 bp, 9 predicted proteins | sample KBSC54metaG_FD_184354 | JGI IMG/M metagenome (GOLD analysis project Ga0207695, IMG submission 184354) | Corn rhizosphere microbial communities from Kellogg Biological Station, Michigan, USA - KBS C5-4 metaG (SPAdes) (version 2) | ecosystem: Host-associated > Plants > Roots > Rhizosphere > Soil...
CGCACGCCCGCGTCCTCACCCTCGGGCCGCACCAGCTTGGCGATGCCGAAGTCCAGCAGCTTCACGATCTGCACGCCGTCGCGCACCTCGACGTGGATGTTGCTGGCCTTCAGATCGCGATGCACGATGCCGTGGGCGTGCGCGGCGGCCAGCGCCGAGCAGACCGGCTCCAGCAGGGCCAGCACCTCGCGCGGCTCGAAGCGCCCCCGCTCCGTCAGCAGCGTGCGCAGATCGGTGCCGCCCAGCAGCTCCATCACATAGAACGGACGGCCGTCGGGCAGCTCGCCGAACTCGTAGATGTCGACGATGTTGGGGTGCTTGATCAGGTTGACGGCCAGCGCCTCGCGCAGGAAGCGGGCGACCATGCGGGGCGACGACGCCAGCTCGCGGCGCAGCACCTTCACGGCGGCGCGACGGCCCAGCAGGCGATGGCGCGCCTCGTATACGGTGCCGCCGCCGCCGGAGGCCAGCGACTTCTCCAGCATGTACACGCCGGCCATGGTGCCCGGACGCAGCTCGTCCGGATCGCCGTCCAGCGCCGCCGCGGCAGCCGTCGCCTGCTGAGGCGCAAGCGCCCGCGTTTTGTCGAAGTCGTCCTCGGACTGATCGTTTAGCTTCGGCAGCACGGAATCCTCTCCGACCAGATGGGCGTCACCACCCCTTGCTCTCGGCAGTTCTGTGGATAAGGTTGAGGCCCCGAAAGCGCGCCGGAGACCTCCGGAGTTCCGGGGTAGAATCCCGCGCCGTGATTGATTCGCATTGCCACCTGGACGGTGACCGCTTCGGGGACGAGCTGCCGGCCATCCTGGAGAGGGCGCGCGCCGCCGGGGTCACCAGCATGATCTGCGTCGGTTCGGGGGAAGATCTGAAGTCGGCGCGCGCATCTTTGGCCCTCGCGCAGCGCGAAACCGACGTGTACGCCACCGTCGGTGTTCACCCCCACGACGTCTCGAAGATGACAGAGGCGGACTGGACCGAGCTGGAGACGCTGGCCGGCCAGGCGCGGGTCGTGGGCATCGGCGAGACCGGCCTCGACTACTACTACGACCACTCGCCCCGCCCCGCCCAGCAGGAGGCCTACCGGCGCTTCGTGGCGCTGGCGCGCCGGGCCGGCAAGCCCCTCAGCTCGCATGTGCGGGACGCGCACGAGGACGCGGCCGCCATCCTGCGCGCGGAGGGCGCGGCCCACGTGGGGGGCGTCATCCACTGCTTCACGGGCGGCGTCGACGAGGCGCGCCGGTACCTGGACCTGGGTCACCACCTGTCGTTCTCGGGGATCCTGACGTTCAAGAACGCGGGGCCCATCCGCGAGGCAGCGGCGTTCGCCCCGCTCGATCGCGTCCTGATCGAGACGGACGCGCCTTTTCTCGCGCCCATCCCCCACCGGGGACAGCGGAACGAGCCTGCCTACGTGGCCCACACGCTGGAGGCGCTGGCCGCCCTGCGCGGGATCTCCGTCGCGGAGGCCGACCGCGCCACCGCGGAGAACACCCGGCGGCTGTTCCGGCTGGCCTGATAGCGGCGCGGCGCGGTTGACGGTCCGCCAATGCCGCCCCCATACTTTGCCCCCGCCGACGTGGCCACCACTCCAGTCAGAATTCGCCTGCGCTATCCGGACGTCGACACCTTCGTCCAGAAGTTCGCCCCCAACGTCACGCGCGGTGGGGTGTTCATCGCCAGCCGCAACATCCAGCCCGTGGGCGAGGTGATCGGCTTCGAGATCCAGCTGGTGACGGGCGAGGTCGTGCTGGCCGGCCAGGGGAAGGTCACCTGGGTCAAGGCGTTCAACCCGGAGGAGCCCACGCGGCCCTACGGCATGGGCGTGCAGTTCGTGAACGTCACGCCCGCCTGCCGGCCCATCCTGGCGCGCATCCTGCGCAGCAAGGACGCGAACGGCCCGGCGCCCCGCGGTCTGACCGGCGCCTACGCCACGCTGGGGACCGGACCGACCCACACGGGCGGTTCGACGGCGAACGGCACACGTCCGGTCCCCATCGACACGAACGTCGACCTGGCGTCCGAGCTGGGCGTCGACGAGACGACGCTGCAGCTGGTGCTCGATCGGCGGCGCCGCCTGGTGGCCCGCGTCGACGACGATCTCTCCGACCTGCTGCGGCCCGAGCCGGCGGAGGCGCCCACGCTGGCCTACGCGCTCAGCGAGCTGCCGCGCCTGCTGGATGTCCAGAACAGCCGCCGCCGGGCGGCCTCGGGCCTGCGCAGCCCGGACAGCGGCCCCGTGGCCACCGAGGTGACGTCGGCGGGCGGCTCGGGCCCGGTCGCCGACGCCGCGGAGGAGACGACTCCGGGCGACGCCGTGCCCGCGCCGCTCAAGGCCGAACGCTCCAGCGGCCGCGGCAAGCGGCGCCGAGGCTGAGGAGCCGCCTCGGCGACGCGCCCGGCCTCAGCCGATGCGCAGGTTCTTACGGATGCGCGCGATCGGCTCCGCCTGATCCGGCACGAAGGGGCGGCCGGTGATCAGCTCGCAGACCTGGATGTAGCGGCGGGCGGCCTCGACGCGGACCTCGTCGGTCAGCTTGGGGGGCGGCCCCTCGCCCTTGTAGCCCTGCTCGGCCAGGGTGCGGCGCACGTACTCCTTGTCCAGGCCGCGCGGCTCCTGCCCGCCGTCGAAGCGGCTCTGGTAGTCGTCGGCGTACCAGTAGCGCGACGAGTCCGGCGTGTGCACCTCGTCGATGAAGACCAGTTTGCCGTCGGGGCGGCGGCCCACCTCGTACTTGGTGTCGACCAGGATCAACCCCCGCTTCGCCGCTTCCTTCTGCCCGAACGCGAACAGACGCGCGCACATCTCGGCGGCCTCGTCGAACTCGGCGGCCTTGAGGACGCCCATGGCCAGGATCTCCTCGCGCGAGACCGAGCGATCGTGATCGCCCTTCTCGGCCTTCGTCGAGGGCGTCAGGATCGCCTTCTCCAGGCGCTGGTTCTTGCGCATGCCGTCGGGCAGCTTGTGCCCGCAGAACTCGCGGGCGCCCTTCTGGTAGTGCGACCAGATCGACGTCGAGGTGACGCCCGTCAGGTAGTCGCGCATCACGAACTCGACCGGCAGCAGCTGGCACTCGACGCCGACCATCACCTGCGGATCGGGGATCTCGAGCACGTGGTTGGGCACCAGGTCCTTGGTGATCTCGAACCAGTAGGCGGCCATCTGGTTCAGCACCTGCCCCTTGAAGGGGATGGTGCCCAGCACGACGTCGAAGGCCGACAGGCGGTCGCTGACGATGATGGTGCGGCGGCCGTCCTTCATGTAGCAGTCGCGGACCTTGCCCTCGTACTTCTCGCCCAGCGTGGGGAAGTCCGTCCCTTCCAGCGTCTTGGTCAGCTGGGCCTGAATCACGTTCGTATCAACCATGTCGTCCCTCGTATTCTGAGCGTCTGCTGGTGTTCAAGAAGCGAGCGCGCGGTCCACGATGGCGCCGGCGTGCCGCAGGTGGTGTTCCAGATCGAAAGCCCGGGTCAGGTCGGCGGCGCTCAGGCGCGCGCCGATGTCGGCGTCGGCCGCCAGCAGCGACCGGAAGTCCCCCTCGCCCGCCGCCGCCCGCAGCGCGTTCCGCTGCACCATCTCGTAGGCGGTCTGCCGGGCCAGGCCCTTGCGCACCAGCTCCAGCAGCACCGCCTCGCTGAAGAACAGACCGCCCGTCAGCTCCAGGTTCTTGCGCATGCGCGCCGCGTTCACCACCAGGCCGTCGACCAGGCCGGTGGCGCGCCGGACCAGGAAGTCGGCCAGGCCGGTCGCGTCGGGGCCGATCACCCGCTCGACCGACGAGTGCGAGATGTCGCGCTCGTGCCACAGCGCCACGTCCTCCAGCGCGGGCTGCTGGTAGCCGCGCAGCAGGCGCGCCAGGCCGCACAGGTTCTCGGACAGGATGGGGTTCTTCTTGTGGGGCATCGCGGACGAGCCCTTCTGGCCCTTCCCGAACGCCTCGGTCGCCTCGCCCACCTCGGTGCGCTGCCAGTGGCGCACCGTCACGCCGATGCGCTCGACGGCCGTGCCCAGCCGCGCCAGCGCCTGGAAGTAGGCAGCGTGGCGATCGCGCGCCACGATCTGCGTGGGCACCGTCTCGGGCTGCAGACCCAGCGACGCCAGCGCCTCGGTCTCGACCCGGGGATCCAGGTTCGCGTACGTGCCGACGGCGCCTGCGATCTTGCCGACCGAGATCTCCTCGCGCGCGCGCGCCAGCGCCAGCCGGGCCCGGCCCAGCTCGGCGTAGAACCCGGCGAACACCTGGCCGGCGGTCACCGGCTCGGCGTGGATGCCGTGCGAGCGCCCGATCATCGGCGTGCTCCGGTGCTCCTCGGCGCGGCGGCGGCAGGCGGCGCGCAGGCCGTCCAGGCCCGCCAGGATCTCGTCGGCGGCGTCGCGCAGCAGGATGGCCAGCGACGCGTCCAGCACGTCGGACGACGTCATGCCCAGGTGCAGCCAGCGGGCGGGAGGCCCCGCCAGCTCTTCCACGTGGGTCAGGAAGGCGATGACGTCGTGCCTGGTGCGCTCCTCGTGCTCGAGGATGCGCGCGGGGACCAGCTTGCCTTCGGCCTTGGCGCGGACCTCGGCGGCGGTGCCCGCGGGCACGCTGCCCAGGCGCTCCATCGCCTCGCAGGCCGCCAGCTCGACCCTCAACCAGGTGTCGTAACGGCGGGCATCGGACCAGAGGGCAGCCAGGGCGGGACGCGTGTAACGATCGATCATGTGCAGGCCTGCATGAGGAAGCCGATTCTTCTAGCGAAACGCCCCGTCCGATTCAAGCCGTGAGCAGCGCCGGGCGACCGCGCGTTCAGGGAATCAGGATCGACGCCCCGGTGGTGCGGCGCGCCTCCAGCTCCTGATGGGCGCGCGCGGCCTCGGCCAGCGGATAGCGCTGACCGATGTCGAGCTTCACGGCGCCGGACGCGACCACCGAGAACAGCTCGCCGGCCATGCCCCGCCAGCGGTCACGGTCGGCGACGTACGTGGCCAGCGAGGGCCGCGTCAGGAAGAGCGAGCCCTTCGTGCTGAGCGCCAGCACGTCGAACGGGGGCACGGCGCCGGACGACTGCCCGAACGCCACCAGCATGCCGAACGGCCGCAGGCAATCGAGCGAGCGCATGAACGTATCCTTGCCCACGCTGTCGAAGACCGCCTTCACGCCCTTGCCCCCCGTCAGCTCCTTCGTGCGCGCCACGAAGTCCTCGGCCTTGTAGTCGATGGCGTGCGCGGCGCCGGCCTCGCGCACCAGCGCGCACTTCTGGGGGCCGCCGGCCGTGCCGATGACCTCGATACCCAGGTGGCGCGCCCACTGGCAGACGATGTGCCCCACCCCGCCCGCCGCCGCGTGAAACAGGATGGTGTCGCCCGCCGACAGCGACAGCGTCTGGCGCAACAGGTACTGCGCCGTCAGGCCCTTCAGCATCATGGCCGCCGCCTGCTGGTCGCTGATGGCGTCCGGCAGCGCTACCACCTTGTCGGCGGCGATCAGGCGCGCCTGCGCGTAGGCGCCCAGGGCCCACGGATAGGCGACGCGCTGGCCGGCGCGCAGATCGGTGACGCCCGGGCCGACCGCCTCGATCACCCCCGCCCCCTCCATCCCGGGCGTGAAGGGAAGCGGCGCCTTGTAGAGCCCCGTGCGGAAGTACACGTCCGCGAAGTTCAACCCGGCGGCCGACTGCCGCAGCCGGAGCTCGCCTGGCCCGGGCTCGCCGATCGGTCGGTCGACCAGCTTCATCGCCTCGGGACCTCCGGGCGCCTCCACCACGATTGTCTTCGCCATGCGCTCCGTCTAGCACGCCCCGAACGCCGCGCCCGGCCGACTTCAGATGCCGAACAGGCGGCGCATGCGGCGCACCAGCGCCGCGGCGGCGCGGGGCCGGCGCGGCGCCACGAAGATGGTGTCGTCACCGGCCAGCGTACCCAGCACGTCGGGCAGGCGCGCGTCGTCCAGCGCCCGCGCGATCGCCGGCGCGGCGCTGGCCTTGGTGCGCACCACGATCAGCAGGCCGTTCGATTCGACCGCGTCGACCAGCCCCCGCACGGGCTCGATGGGCAGGGCCGCGTCGCCGGCCGGGACGGCGTAGCGCGCGCCCCCCGCCGCCGTGACCCGGCTGGCGCCGATCGAGACGAGATCACGGGAGATCGTCGCCTGCGCGGCCTGGATGCCCCGCGCCGCCAGCGCCCGTTGCAGCGCCTCCTGCGAGGGCGCGCCCCCGGCCGCCAGCAGCTCGCGCAGGGCCGCCCGCCGCGCCGCCGTCGCCGCCTGGGCCCCGGAGGCCCGCAGGGTGCTCCGCTTGGCGCGCGGCGCGGGTGGGCGTCGCGCGGAAGCCCGCTCGCCCGGCGTCGACCCTGTCGCGGAGCGCCTCATTCGCGTCAGCTCGTCACCAGGGTGCCGACACCCTTGTCGGTGAACAGCTCGGCCACGATGCTGTGGGGCGTGCGGCCGTCGACGATGTGGACGGACTCGACGCCCCCGCGCAGGGCGCGCAGCACGCCCTGGGTCTTCACCATCATGCCGCCCTTGATGCCGCTCGCCGCCGAGCCCAGACGGGTCTCGAGGTCGCTCGCCTTCAGCTCGCTGATCAGCTTGCCGTTCTCGTCCAGCACGCCCGCCACGTCGGTGAGGAAGATCAGCTTGAACGCCTTGGTGGCGACGGCGATCTCCGAGGCGGCCACGTCGGCGTTGATATTGTAGCTCTCGCCCTCGGCGCCCGCGCCGACCGGCGACACCACGGGGATGTAGCCCTTGTCCAGCAGCATCTCCAGCACCTCCGGGTTCACGGACTCGATCTCGCCCACGAAGCCCAGATCGGCCTTGCCGGGACGGGGCGGCATCTTGTGCGCCGCCAGCAGGCGCGCGTCCTTCCCCGACAGGCCCACCGCCTTGCCGCCCAGCGAGTTCAGCAGGCCCACGATCTCGGTGTTCACCTTGCCGGTCAGCACCATCTCGACGACGTGCATGTCGTCGGCGCTGGTGACGCGCTGGCCGTCGGCGAACTCGGTCTTGTGCCCCAGCCGGTCCAGCGTCCTCGTGATCTCGGGACCGCCGCCGTGGACGACGATGGGCCGCAGGCCCGCCGCCGACAGCAGCACCACCTCCTCGGCGAAGCTGCGCTTCAGCGCCGGGTCGACCATGGCCGCCCCGCCGTACTTGATGACGGCGCGCCGGCCGGCGAACTTCCGGATGTACGACAGCGCGCCCACGATCAGCCCGCGGTTGATCGCGCCCGGGGCGGCGGCGGCCGCGCCCGCGGTCGGCCCGGCCGCGATGGCGCCGGCGTAGTCGGCGTTGATGCGCACGTAGTCGTAGCTGAGATCGCAGCCGAGCGCGCGGGCCGAGGCCGGGCCCGCCCCCAGATCGAGGCGGATGGCGATCTCCGACTCCTTCATGCGCGCGTTCAGCGCCGCGCGCGCGGAGGCGTCGAGCACGGCCGGCCCCCGCTCGTCGTAGACGCGCGTGCCTTGCGTGACCAGCGAGACCCGGCTGGGGTCGATGGCGTAGTTGCGGGCGCCGATGCGCGCCCCCAGCGCGGCCAGGATGCGGCCCGTCGACGGATCGCCGCCGAACACGCCCGCCTTCACCAGGCTGCCGCCCGCCACGGCCCGCGCCAGCTCGCGCGCCATCTCCCTGTCCGGCACGCCGGCCACGTCGACCACCAGCAGCTTGGTGGCGCCCTCGCCGTCAGCCGCGATCTTGCGGGCCAGCTCGGCGCACAGATCGGCCAGCGCCGCCGCGAAGCGGCCGGCATCGTCGCTCTTGCCCTCGATCACCGGCGCGCCCGAGCGCCCGTTGGCCATGGCGATGACGCTGTCGTTCGTCGACATGTCACCGTCGACCGTGATGGTGTTGAACGACTCGTCGACGGCGGCACGCAGCGCCGACTCCAGCGTTCCCGGGGCGAGGGCCGCGTCGGTGGTGATGAAGCACAGCATGGTGGCCATCTGCGGATGGATCATCCCCGACCCCTTGCAGATGGCGCTGATCACCACCGTCCGCCCGCCGACCTGAAGCTCCCGGCTGGCCATCTTCGTCGTCAGGTCCGTGGTGCGGATCGCCTCGGCCGCCGCGCGGAATCCGGCCTCGTCGCCGCTCAGCGACGCCACCAGCTTGGGCGCCGCCGCCTTGATCTTCTCGACCGGCAGGCGCGGCCCGATGCTACCCGTCGACGCCGTCAGCACGTCGACGGCGGAGATCCCCAGCGCGGTCGCCACCGCGCCCGCCATGGCGCGCTCGTCCTCGACGCCGGCCGGCCCGGTCAGGGCGTTCGCGTTGCCGCTGTTCGCCACGATGGCGCGCATCGAACCCGAGGGCAGCACGCCGGCGCCATGGCGCACCGGCGCGGCGCACAGGCGATTGACCGTGAAGACGCCGGCGGTGACCGCCGGAACCTCGGACACCACCAGGGCCAGGTCGGGCCGGTTCGGCTTGATCCCGGCCGCCATCCCTCCGAACTTGAATCCAACGGGCAGCTTCATCTCGTTCCCTTTCCGTCCTCGTTCAGCGGTCCGCGCGTCGTTTCGGTCAAGGCATGTGCCCGGACAGGGCGTCCAGGCCGGCGGTCTCTTCCCAGCCGAACATCATGTTCGCGTTCTGCACCGCCTGACCGGCCGCGCCCTTGACCAGGTTGTCGATGGCGCAGAAACCGATGGCGATCGAACGATCGGGATCGGCGTCGGCGCCCAGCACGGCGCGGTTCGTGCCGACCACCGCCTGCAGGCGGACCGCGTCCGGCGCGGCCGCGCGCAGGAAGGGCCGCGATTCGACGAAGGCGCGCACGGCCGCCGTGGCGTCGGCGGCCGTCTTCCCGGGACGCAGCCGGCCGTACGCGGTGGCCAGGATGCCGCGCCGGGTGGGCAGCAGGTGGGCGGTGAACGTCACGGGGCTGCCCCCCACGCCCGCCATCTGCAGCACGCGCTCGATCTCGGGTGTGTGCTGGTGCTTCAGCACGCGGTAGGCGCGAAAGTCCCCGTCCAGCTCGGAGAACGAGAAGTCCTCCGTGCCCTTGCGACCGGCGCCGGTGGTGCCGCTCTTGGCGTCGATGATCAGGCCGGCCGGCTCGATCACGTCGGCCTTCAACAGGGGCAGCAGGGCCAGCGTGCTGGCGGTCGGATAGCACCCGGGGTTGGACACCAGGGCGGCGTCGCGCAAGGCGGCCCGGTTCTCGGTCGCCTCGGGCAACACGTAGACCGCCTTCGCCAGCAACTCGGGGTTCGGGTGCGCGAAGCCGTACCAGCGGGGATACGACGCCGCGGGCAGCCGGAAGGCGCCGGAGAGATCGACCACCCGCGCCCCAGCCGCCAGCGCCGGCGCCCCCAGCGAGATCGAGACCTCGGGCGGCGTGCACAGAAACACCACGTCCAGACCGGCGAAGCTGGTGGGGGCCGCCGCCTGCGCCTCGCAGCGCACGGCCGCCGCCGGCCCCGCGACGGGCAGCACCTCGCCGAGGGCGCGTCCGGCCCACTTGTCGCTGATCGCCACCGTCAGCCGGAACCCGGGGTGGCGCGCCAGGATGCGCGCCAGCTCCATGCCCGCGTAGCCGGAGACGCCGACGATGCCCGCTGCTGAACTATTCATTGCGTGAATAATTATGCAGGGGGCCGCTCCGGTCAACCAGCCGGTGACGGCTCCGGCGCCCCGGGGACGTCTTCTTCGTCCTCCTCGTCCTCGTCTTCCTCGTCCTCGTCCTCGTCCTCGTCCTCCTCATCCTCCTCGACCTCCTGCCCCAGGTCCGACCACCAGTGCCAGGCCGAAGCGAGCAGGCCCGTCCAGGTGGGCGGCGGCTCGTCTCCCTCGTCTTGGACCTCGTCTGAGGGCGGCAACCCCAGCCAGCCGCGCCGCGCCATGGGGTACAGGATCAACAGGTAGGCGATCAGCATGATGATGCTCTCGTACGTCGCCGTGACGTCGGACTCGCCCGCGGCAGAGTCGAGCGTGAAGTACTGGAAGAACCCCATCGCCATGACCACCGACGAGACGTAGGCGAACCAGGTGCGTCCCTCGGGCTGCGTCAACCGCTTCGGATCCGCCGCCGTGGCCAGCAGCGGCAGCAGGAAGACGTGGTGACAGTAGTAGTTGGCGGGATAGAAATAGACGGGGATCATCATCAGGCCCACGATCGAGACCTGATCCAGCCGCAGGCGCCGGCACCCCACGATCGCCAGCGCGGTGTACAGCAGCACCCCCAGGTAGAACAGCGGCTTCCGCTTCGAGAACGTCTCGCGCTGCAGGTCCTGCCAGGTGCTCCAGGGCTCGATGCGGCTGGGGTCGGCGACCTTCGGTCCCTCGAGGGAGGGCGAGTACGACACCACGTTGCGAATGCCCACGTGGTTCGAGTTCGGCTGCTCGGCGTGGATGCTGATCTTGTGGGCCCACGTCACCCAGGCGTCGTGAAAGCCGAACAGCGCCGACGAGGCCGCCACCAGCACGGCCACGGCCGCCACGGCCCCCACGATGGCGCGCACGGCCGAGCCCTGCTGCTTCCGGAACGCGGCCATCGTCGGCATCTTGTGGTTCTCGCGGTAGCGGTCGATCAGCCACCAGGCCGGGGGCACCGCCAGGAAGAACGTCGCGAAGGCCGGAAACGCGCGGATCAACCCGCCGTAGGCGACCAGCGCGCCACCCAGCGCCCAGCGCCTGGTCTTGAGGGCGCACGCCCCCAGCCCCAGCGCCACCATCCAGTCGGCCCGCAGCGTCGACCCCATCAGGTTCGTGCCGAACCGCGAGAAGTCGGTGGTGCCCCAGACCAGCAGGCAGATGGCCATCGTGCGCACCCCGAAGGTCCTCGCCAGGATGACGAACAGCAGGATCCACATCAGCGGATCGATCAGCGCCGTCAGCGTCAGCGTCAGCTCGTTCGCAGGCGCGTTGTGCCAGAGCGCATACGCGCCCAGCAGCCAGACGGGCGTCGCGTTGCCACCGTGGTCCTGCATGCTGCCCAGGTAGGCGCCGGCGCCCATCACGTCCTCGAAGTACTTCATGTCCTTCTTGAACTCGTCCCAGCGTTCGGGCGTGAAGCGCTTGCGGACGTCCTGGATCTGGTCCATCACCTGCCCGGCCAGGCGCATCTCGTTGTCGGTCAGATCGCGCATGTGGGCGTTCGCGACCTGCTCCGGCTTCATGCCGGGGTGGTTGTCGAGGTACGCGGCCACGCTGGCCAGGTAGAGGCCGTCGAACTGCAGCTCGTGGAAGTACTTCGCCACCGGGAAGTAGACGCGCATGTCCCAGGGGTGAACCAGCGTCTGCCGCCCCTTGGACTCGTCGCGGAACTGGGGCCAGCCGAAGTGGTAGTAGCTGAAGGCGCCGACCAGCGACAGGACGACCAGCGCCGCGGCCGTGGCGCGCGCCGACACCGGGTAAAGGCGCGGCCACACGTACTCGCGGAACACCAGCACCGTCCCCAGCGCCGCCACCACGGCGCGCACGGTCGTCTGCACCGTCTCCTCGAACGGCCACATCCCCCACAGGTCGACCGCCGCCGACAGCCCGACCCCGGCCGGGATGACGACGGTCAGTCGCACCCAGTCCTTGGCCCCGCGCCGGTTCACCAGCAGGTACGCCACCGCCAGGCCGCAGAACAGCATCAGCTTGAAGCGGACGTTGTCGTCGTCCGAGGCGCCCTCGCGCGCTACCAGCCGCGGCGGCCAGTCGGCGCCGCAGGCGCTGAACAGCGCCACCTCGCCCACGCTGTAGGCGCCGTCGCCGCCGTGGGCAGACAGGCGGACGTAGCGGGCGCTGCCCCCGATCTTCTGCTCCAGGCGCTGCTGCATCCCCGGCTTCCCGGTCGGGTTGGCCGTCCACAGCGGCGTGAAGTTCTGCCCGTCGACGCTGCCGCGCAGGTCGTACCAGTCGTTGTTGTCCCCCTGCAACAGCCCGCACTCGATCGCCTTGACCTCCCCCAGGTCCCACACGGCGTAACCATTGTCGGCGACGACCGACGTCATGTCGGTGCGCCAGTAGCCGCCTTCGTTCGAGATGAAGCCGTCCGTCATGCGCGCCGCGTGCTGGACGCCCTTGCTGGACGTGGGCGTGCGCCCTGCCAGCAGGTCGCCCTTCGCGCCAGGCAGCTCCTCGACGCTTCCCCCGCAGCCGTGGACGGCGAGCAGGCCGAACACGAACGGCAGGGCGCGGGCGAGCGAGCACGAAGGCGAGCGGGCGGGCCGGTTTCTCATGGCCCGAACATTCGCATCGCGGACGGCCGCGAGCAATTCAAATGGGGTGGTCTTGATGGAACCCTGGGAGGGTTCCTACCCCTCCCGCGACACGCCTAGCCGCAATGCCGTTCGCTTAAGCGCCAGGACGCCAGGTCAGGCGTCAGAATGATTCGGCGAACACCGCGGAGAAGGACGGGCACGTTGAAGTT
>Ga0207695_10009097_pt1 | contig 12335 bp, 9 predicted proteins | sample KBSC54metaG_FD_184354 | JGI IMG/M metagenome (GOLD analysis project Ga0207695, IMG submission 184354) | Corn rhizosphere microbial communities from Kellogg Biological Station, Michigan, USA - KBS C5-4 metaG (SPAdes) (version 2) | ecosystem: Host-associated > Plants > Roots > Rhizosphere > Soil...
CCGAAGACCTCCAGAAGCCGCGTCCCGCGACCGAAAGACCATCTCTTCCGGCGCCTCTTCCCGGCTGGCCCCGGAAAGCCCCGAGGGGAACTTTCCAACTGCCTGCCGGCGGAGATCGGGTTTTAGGCCACCTGCCGCATCTTCATTCCGTTTCCGGCTTTCCGATGAGGCCGGGACCGCCGTCCCGATCACCCATGCACAATGCGCTTCTCGCCCGAGTCGGGGAAGCGAAATAATTGGGTGCAAGCCTGTGGATTATGTGGATATCGGGCAAAAGCCGCGGAACCTTTTCGAACCGGCTGCAACGGCTGTTACCGAAGGTGAGTAACGGCAGATTACTCCATCCCCGGATAGCGGTGGAACGCCGGCAATTCGTGCATCCGCTCCATCCACCCGATCCGCTCCGCCGACTGCACCTGGATCTGCGGCGGAAGCGCGTCGGGATCATCGAGGGTCGCGGTTTGCACATCCACTTTCCCAGGCAACCCGACATCGTTCGTGTAGAACAGGCCGGTCCCACATTTTGGGCAGAATTGCCGCCTCCCATTCTCAGACGAGGCATATTCCTTGGTCTCGCCCTCGACCTTCAGCTGGTCCTTTTCCACCAGCGCCCAGGAGACCATCGGCGCTCCCGATTGCTTGCGGCAATCGCTGCAGTGGCAGATCGCGCGCCACACCGTCTGCTCGGGCATTTCGTAGCGGACCGCGCCACAATGGCAGCCACCCTTCGGCATCCTATGTCCTCCTTTTGTTCTTGATGAACTCAGTGGCAGATCGAGCCCGATTCGGCCAGAAGATTCCGGAGAAACAGCTTTCGCTTGGTTGCCGTTCCGTTCTCCTCCGCCTACTTCCATCAAGTGCCTGAATCGCCCGCCATTGCCCCTGAACCCGGCTATCTGCAGGGCCTGAATCCGCCGCAGCGCGAGGCGGTGCTGACCACCGAAGGCCCGGTGCTGGTGCTCGCCGGAGCGGGCACCGGGAAGACGGCGGCGCTGACCGCCCGGCTCGCCCACCTGATTGCCAGCCGCAAGGCGTGGCCGAGCCAGATCCTCGCTGTTACCTTCACCAACAAGGCGGCCCGCGAAATGCGCGAGCGGGTGGGGGCGCTCTCCGGCGGAGCTCTGGAAGGGATGCCGTGGCTCGGTACCTTCCACTCGGTCGCGGCCCGGATGCTCCGCGCGCATGCCGAACTCGCAGGTCTCAAGAGCAACTTTACCATCCTCGATACGGACGACCAGCTCCGGGTCTTGAAGCAGCTCATTCAGGCCTCGGGGCTCGACGAGAAGCGCTGGCCCGCCCGCCAGCTGGCCGGAATGATCGACCGCTGGAAGAATCGCGGTTGGACTCCGGCGCAGGTTGATGCGGGGGAGGCGGAGGCGTTCGGGCCGGGCAGGGGGCGCGAACTCTATGCCGCTTATCAGGAGCGGCTGAAGACGCTCAACGCCTGCGACTTCGGCGATCTTCTGCTTCACATGCTGAGCATTTTCCGAACGCAGCCGGACGTGCTCGCCACGTATCGCGAGCGCTTCAAATACATCCTCGTCGACGAATATCAGGACACCAACTCCAGCCAGTACGAATGGCTGAAGCTTCTCGCCGAGCCCCGCCGCAACCTCTGCTGCGTCGGCGACGACGATCAGTCGATCTATTCCTGGCGCGGTGCCGAGGTCGCCAACATCCTGAAGTTCGAGAAGGACTTTCCCGGAGCCAAGGTGATCCGGCTCGAACAGAATTACCGCTCGACCAGTCACATTCTCGCCGCCGCCGATGGGCTGATCGCCAACAACGCCGGCCGGCTCGGCAAGACATTGTGGACCGAGGCCGGCGACGGCGAGAAGGTCCGCGTGATCGGAGTCTGGGACGGGCCCGAGGAAGCTCGCCGGATCGGCGACGAGATCGAAGGGATGCAGGCGAGGGGCCGTCCGCTCAGCGACATCGCCATCCTCGTCCGCGCCCAGTTCCAGACGCGCGAGTTCGAGGAGCGGTTCATCGCCATCGGTCTCTCGTACCAGATCATCGGCGGCTTCCGCTTCTATGAGCGCGCCGAGATCCGCGACGCGCTCGCTTACCTCCGCCTGATCCACCAGCCGGCCGACGATCTCGCGTTCGAGCGGATCGTCAACACGCCCAAGCGCGGCCTCGGCGACAAGGCGATCGCCACCATCCACGCCGCCGCCCGGGCGCAGCAGCAGCCTTTGCTCGTCGCCGCCGCATCGATGCTCGACTCCGACGAGCTCCAGCCCCGGGCGCGAAACTCGCTCGCCCGATTCATCGCCGATGTCGCGCGATGGCGGAAAATGGCGGGCGAAATCCCGCACGCCGAGCTGGCGCGAACCGTCCTCGAGGAGTCCGGCTACACGGCGATGCTCCAGGCCGAGCGGACCGCCGAAGCCTCCGGCCGGCTCGACAACCTCGCCGAACTCGCGCGGGCGATGGAGGAATATGAGAATCTCAGCGCCTTCCTCGAGCACGTCAGCCTGGTGATGGACAATGACGAGGATCGGTCGCGCGACAAGGTCACCATCATGACCATCCACGCCGCCAAGGGGCTGGAGTTCGACACGGTCTACTTGCCCGGCTGGGAGGAGGGGATCTTTCCGTCGCAGCGCTCACTGGACGAGGGCGGGCTCGCCAGCCTCGAGGAAGAACGCCGCCTCGCCTATGTCGCGATCACCCGCGCCCGCCGCCGGGCGACCGTGATCCACGCCGCCAACCGCCGAATCTACGGCCAGTGGACGAGCTCGATCCCAAGCCGCTTCGTCGCCGAGCTTCCCAAGGCGCACATCGACGAGGAAACCACCATGACCGGCGGCGAGAGCCTGTGGCGCGCGCAATGGTCGGAACGCGCCGATCCCTTCGCGCATCTGGGTCCAGCGCAGTCGATGCGGGCGAGCACCCGCGGCCCGGGCTGGCAACGGGCCTCGCGGGGCAAGTTCAACCCCGAACCGCAGCGGGTGATCGAAGCTCGCGCCAGCGCGGTCAGCCTCGGCAACCAGGGCCGAACCGACCTCGCTCTCGGCCAGCGAGTCTTCCACCAGAAGTTCGGACACGGAACGATCGTCGCGCAGGAAGGCAACAAGCTCGAGATCGAGTTCGAGCATGCGGGTATAAAGAAGGTGCTGGATAGCTTCGTCAGCGCGGAGTGAGGCCGCACGAGCGGCGAAATTGCTGTCCTATCGTGGCGCGAATAGGCATCTTCAGGCCGTGGTGAAAGGCTCTCGCTCCTCCTGCCGCATATTCACAGTGAACCTGAACGAAATAGGAGAATTTGGCGCCACATCGCGTGACTTTAGTGAACTTAAGCGAACGGCAGAGAGGTCGGATCGGACGTCGCGGCGGAACGGTCACACAGGTCACCGCGTTGGAAGTGATCCGCGGGATTTGCGTTTTCTGATTGGAACTCCGTTGTTGGATGAGGGTCGCCCCGGCGGGGATCAGGTTATCAGCGCCGAGCTGTACGAGCAGCTCGTCAATTCCATCGTCGACTATGCGGTTTTCATGCTCGATTCCGAGGGCCGCATCACGACCTGGAATCCGGGCGCGGAGCGGACCAAGGGGTACAAGGCCAACGAGATCATCGGCCAGCATTTCTCCCGCTTTTACACGTCTGAAGACCTGAAGGCGGGCACCCCTGCCAAGGCGCTGAATACGGCTCGCGAGGAAGGGCGGTTCACCGCCGAAGGCTGGCGAGTCCGCAAGGACGGCAGCCGGTTTTGGGCGATGGTGGTGATCGATCCGATCATCGAGAATGGAGAGGTGATCGGCTTCGCCAAGGTGACTCGCGACCTCACCGAACGGCGGGAAGCGCAGCTCGAGCTGGAGCGATCGCAGCAGGCACTGTTTCAATCGCAGAAAATGGAAGCGGTCGGCCAGCTCACCGGCGGTCTCGCGCATGATTTCAACAATCTCCTGACCGGGATCACCGGCAGCCTGGATTTGATGAAAAGCCGGCTTGCACAAGGCCGGATCAACGACCTGGAGCGCTATATTACCGCCGCCCAGGGCGCGGCTTCACGCGCCGCCACCCTGACCCACCGCCTGCTCGCCTTTGCCCGCCGCCAGACGCTTGAGCCGAAGCCGGTGAATGCGAACAAGCTGATCTCCGGCATGGAGGAGCTGGTCAGGCGCACCGTCGGGCCGGAGGTCCAGATCGAAACCGTTCTCGCGGCCGGCTTGTGGACCTGCTTTTGCGATCCCAACCAGCTCGAAAATGCGATCCTCAACCTCTGCATCAACGGCCGCGATGCAATGCCAGCAGGTGGCCGCATCACCATCGAGACCGCCAATACCTGGGTTGACGAAACGACCGGCGCGGAGCGCGAAATGGCGCCGGGCCAATATGTTGCTATCTGCGTCACGGACACCGGCGAGGGAATGACGCCCGAAGTGACTTCCCGAGCGTTCGATCCCTTCTTCACCACCAAGCCGGCCGGGAAGGGGACCGGGCTAGGGCTTTCGATGATCTACGGTTTCGCCCGCCAGTCGAATGGGCAGGCGCGGATCTACTCAGAAGTGGGGGAGGGGACGACCGTAAAAATCTACCTGCCTCGTCACATGGGAAAAGCCGCAGGCGAGGAAGATCAGGAAGCCAAGGTGCCGCTGCCCCGTGCGGAAGCTGGAGAGACTGTGCTGGTCGTCGACGACGAACCGACGGTCCGAATGTTGATCGGCGATACGCTCAATGAGCTCGGATACACCGGGATCGAGGCGGCAGACGCGGCCTCGGGCCTCAAGGTGCTAGAGTCCGATGCCAAGATCGACCTCCTGATCACCGATGTCGGCCTGCCCGGCGGGATGAACGGCAAGGACATGGCGGAGCAGGCGCGCGCAAAGAGGCCCGACCTCAAGGTGCTCTTCATCACCGGCTATGCGCAAAACGCCGCCATTTCGAACGGCAAGTTGGATCCGGGCATGCATGTGCTCAGCAAGCCGTTTGCGATGGAAAAGCTCGCCTCCCGAATCCGTCAGATCATCGAGGAAGCGTGAGCTCCGGCTTGAGAGGGCGGCGCTCCGTTCATTGACTGTGAACCGTTTGGCCCCCATATGCGCGGGCAACGGCGCTTCACGCAGCGTGAATAGGCAATATGCCTCAAGCTTCGCGCCGGTTTTTCAAAGAGCTTCCCATTTCACGCGGGTCGTTCAGGCCCAAGGTCCGTTTGCGAAGACGCAAGCGGCCATTTGAAGTGAGTCCAATTACAAATGTCATTCGAAACTCTCGGGCTGTCGCAGCCCGTGCTTCGCGCGCTTGCAGCGAAGCAATATTCCAACCCGACTCCGATCCAGGCGCAGGCCATCCCGCAGCTTCTGCGCGGCCGCGACCTGCTCGGGATCGCCCAGACGGGCACCGGCAAAACGGCCGCTTTCATGCTTCCGTCGATCGACCGTCTCGCCGCGGCCAACCGAGTGCCGAGACCATCATCCTGCCGTATGCTGATCCTTGCGCCGACCCGCGAACTTGCCACCCAGATCGCCGACAGCGCGCAGGCCTACAGCCGCTTCTCGCGCCTATCGGTGACGACCGCGTTCGGTGGAGTCCCCATCGGAAAGCAAAGGCGCGCGCTTGAGCGCGGAGTCGATGTTCTGGTCGCCACGCCAGGACGCCTCATCGATCTCGTCGAGCAGCGCTACCTGACTCTTCGCGAGGTCGAGATCCTCGTCCTCGACGAGGCCGACCAGATGCTCGATCTTGGATTCATCCATGCGCTTAAAGCCATCGTCCAATGGCTCCCGGCCAAGCGTCAGACGCTGTTCTTCTCGGCGACCATGCCGAAGACCATCCGCGAGCTTGCCGACAAATTCCTCAGCGATCCCGCCGAAGTCCGGATCACGCCTGCAGCGACAACCGTCGAGCGGGTGAGCCAGCATGTCAGCTTCGTCCGCCAGAATGAAAAGCAGGCATTGCTCACGATCATGCTTCGGCTCGGCTTTTCCGACCGCGGCAACATGGACCGGGTGCTCGTCTTCACGCGCACCAAGCATGGGGCCGACAAGGTGGTGAAGCTGCTCGCAGGAAGCGGCATCGCCTCTGCGGCAATCCACGGCAACAAGAGCCAGCCGCAGCGCGAGAAGGCGCTCGCCGCCTTCCGCTCCGGTGAGGTTCCGATTCTGGTGGCGACCGACATTGCCGCGCGCGGGATCGACGTGTCGGGCGTCAGCCACGTCATCAACTTCGAGCTGCCGAACGTCGCGGAGCAATATGTCCATCGTATCGGGCGGACGGCCCGCGCCGGCGCCACCGGCGTCGCGATCGCCTACTGCGCGGAAGACGAGCGGGCCTACCTACGCGATATCGAGAAGCTGACCCGGCAGAAGATCGAGGTCGCGCCGCTACCGGCAGACTTCGTTGCCGAAGCCGAGCGAATCAACAGGAGCCGGGTGGCTCCCGCAGCAACGCCGAGACACGAGCGCCGCCCGCAGCAGCACCGGGATCACCGCGCGAAGGCTGCTCCGCCGCGCGGCCGGAACAGACGCCGCCGTTCCGCGATTGCCAGTCGCTGATTGACAACGAAGGGCGGCCGCGAAACGGTCGCCCTTCAACATGTCTAGGACTGCTTGGTCGCAGTCCACTTGAGTGTGCTTCCGGAAAGCACGTTATGGCTTTCTGCGTTCAGCTTCCCGTCCGCGCCGAGCGTGAAGGTCGTCTCTCCGACCACCTTTCCACCACGCTTGCGGGTCACCTTGTATGCGTTGTCGCCACCCTTGGAGACTGCCGCGGTCGTTCCGGCGATATCGCCTTTGATCGGCACGTCGCCGCCACCGATCGTCGCATCGAACGAGGTGCCGTCAGGCGAGCTCGAATGATACGTGTTGCCGTTGACGTTGATCGTGAAAGTCAGCGCCGCATCGTTGAAGTTCGAAAGTTTGGTCGGCTTCCACTGACCGGAAATTGCGTGCGCTCCGGCCGGCGCGGCGCCTACGCGGGTTTCGCTGAATTCTCCCGTGCCCGGAGTGCCCGGGGTGGAGCTATCGGTGAATTTGCCGTTCAGCGTATTGCCGTCGGCGGAAACGGTCATGGTCGTAACGCTGACCTGTTTGCCGCCCTTCTTCGCGGTTTCCGTGACGGTGTGAGGATCGACGAGCTTCACTGAATCGCTGTCGGCATACGGCAGGCTCACCGGATGGAAGGCGCCGTCGGCCGGAACCGAGTAGGCCGGAGTGCAGGACTTGCACGAGAAGGTGCCGTTCTGAAGCAGCATTTCATCGGGCTTCTGATCGAACTGGACGCTGTCGATATCCGCCTTCCAGGTGCCGTTGATGTCGGTCGCGGCAGCAGTGCTATTGGACGTTGCTTCGGTCGCATTTGCTTCGTTGCCGTTCGCGGCCGGTTGCTTATTGCAAGCCGACAGAGCCAGCAGTGAAGCTGCGGCCATTCCCGCCATAATCGCTTTGCGCATTTCCCGTCCCCTTGTTCGCTCAGCCCCGCCAGGATTGACGGTAGTCTGAAGCCGGCGGCGCCGCCACGCGAGCCCACCCATCACAGGGTGGCGGGGTCGTCAGAGGCAGGAGCTAATCACGCGAGGGTTCCGGACGCAAGGGCCTTCGATAAACGCAAATTTAACAACACGATATTCACGTTGGTGGGGATTGCGCCGCAAATTCCCTTTGCTACCTTTGCGGACAAGGGGAGCGTTCTGATGTTCGGACTGTTGGTGGCCGCGGCCGCCGTTGCCGCCAATCCAGATGTGGCTCTCGGCCGCTGGATGACCGAGACGAAGCATGGGGTCGTGGAGATAGACCGCTGCGGGCACTCGATTTGCGGAAAAATCCTGAGCTCTGATGGAATCCACGGCAATCCCGAGTTGCTCGATCTTCACAATAGCAACCCACAGCTTCGAAACCGAAGGCTGTTGGGGCTTCAGATCCTGGGCGGATTCACCGCCTCGGGCGGCGCCTGGACCGGCGGCACCATCTACAATGCGGAGGACGGCGGCACCTACAAAGCCACCGTCACCCCGATCGATGCCGATCACCTGAAAGTTCGCGGCTGCATTTTCTGGCCGCTCTGCAAATCGCAAGTCTGGACCCGCGTACACTGAGTTGGGTCGAAGAAGGGGGAAATTTCGATGGCCAACATGACGAATCGCCTGTTGAGCGCGGCGGGCGCGGCGGCTTTGACGATTGGGCTGAGCGCGCCGGCACATGCGGCAGCCTTCTACCTGCAAGAGCAATCTGCACGAGGCGCCGGTCGGGCATTCTCAGGCGAGGGCGCCGACACCGGCTCGGCTTCGCTGTGGTGGAATCCTGCGGCGATCGGCGGCCTTCATGGCGGCGACGTCTCGCTCAATATCAGCGAAATCATGCCGCGCGCCGATGTGGTGGACAAAGGGACGATCATAGTCCGCCCGGGCCAGGCGCCTGCCCCAGTCGGCGGGACCGCAACAGCACACAATCCGATCAGCAACGGTACGCTTCCATCGGGTGCGGTCGCCTATGGCTTCGGCCAGTTTGCGGTCGGGCTCGCGGTGACTTCGCCGTTCAGCTTCGAAACCAAATATGCGCCGGACAGCTGGGCGAGATACACGGCCGGCAAGACGAAGCTCACGACAATCGATCTGCAGCCTTCGGTAGCGGTTGCCATCACTCCGATGATCGTCGTCGGAGTCGCCGCCAATGCCGAACATGTGAGCGCCACGCTTGGCAATTCGCTCCCGAACCTGTCGCCATTGCTTCCGGACGGGCAGCAGACCCTCACCGGCAACGGTTGGGACTGGGGATGGAGCGTCGGCGGCCAAGTTCGGTCCGGCCCGGCAGTCTTCGGGCTCAGCTACAAGTCCAGCATCAAACACAAGCTCAACGGGCAAGTCGTGACCTCCGGCCTGCTCGGACCTCTGGCGCCGTTCAACAGCACCATTCCGACCGACGCCACATTCAAAACCCCGTGGCAGGCGATCGGCAGCGTTCGCGTTCAGGTTATGCCGCCGCTCACCCTGGATGGACAGATCGCCCGCATAGGCTGGGGAGAGTTCAGCGCCATAGATCTCGGCGCGCCGATCAATACCGCCATCCCCGAGAACTACCGCGATACGTGGAGCGTCGCGGGCGGCCTCGACTACAAGGTCGCGCCGATGTGGACCTTGCGGGCCGGCGTGCAGCACGACCAGACTCCGACCCGGAACGGGTTCCGCGATGCACGGGTACCGGATTCAGACCGGTGGGATTTCGCGGTCGGCGCGAGCGTTTCACCCGCGCCTAACTTCAGCGTCGATGCTGCGGCGATGTATATCGATTTCGCCGATGCCAGCATTGATCGGCCGACTGCCGCATTCGCCGGCACCCCGGTGCAAACTCCGATTCTGGTCAACGGCGAACTTCAAAGCGCGCATGCCCTGGTTCTGTCGGTCGGGGCGAGAGTCAACTTCCCCTGAGGAGCACGCAGGGCGGCGGTTATTCCGCCGCCCAGGCGGTGGCCTTCTCGACGATGGTGAGTTCGCGGAGCAGGTCGTCGACGCTCTTCGTCAGCTCCGGCAGGAACGAGATCTGATGGCGCGCGCCGCGATAGGATTCGACCATCAGCAACGCCTCGATCAGGATCGGAACCACCAAGGCTTCTGGGTCGTCGAGCTGCGGTAAGCCCTGCAGCTTTTCCAGCGCCTTGCGACGCGCACCCTCCGGATTGGTTAGCGCTTCCGTACGCCCGATCATCCACCCCACGACCACTCTCCTTGCTTGGTCGAAGCATAGGGCGGGGGCGACTCTCCGGGGAAGCTCCGCCTGTCGCTCGAAGGGAGCGGCTCGGCGTAACCGCCGTAAACGCGTATCATTAGCGCGCCGATTCCGTCTGCCTCTCCACAGCGGGCGCTTCGGTTTCGTTGACCAATTCGTCGAACAGGGATCGGTAGTGGATCATCGCCTGGCGAAGGTCTTCGGTGCTGGCATTTCCCTGCGCATGCCGGAGAGCAATGTCGTGCCCGGCGCGGTAGTTTCTCACGACCTCCGGGTGATCGACCGAGATGTCGCCGGCCCGTTGTTCGAAGTCGCTGACTGGGTAGCCGCGCGCCGTCATGACTTCACCCAGAAGCCCGTCAGCATCCGCCACCGCTCGCGCGGGATCGTCCACGAAGCGCGCCTGCACGTCCTTCCAACGATCGATGAATTTCATGCGCGCGGCCGGTTCGAGCGGCCGGATATCGAGCTTGGAAACCCGCTTTTCGCGCTTCGCGAGTTCGGCTTCGGCCTTGGACCGTCCGCCTTCGTAGGCGATCGCATGGTCATATTCCGGCCCGAAGCGGTCGCGCAGATGCGCGGACCGGTGGCGCCTGGACCAGATCAGGCCGGCGATAACGACTATCGCGACGATCACCACTACCGCGATGACAATCAGTGAGGTCTGGTTCATGTGAGTTGCTCCTGCTGCCGCAAGATGCGGATCAGGAGGTAACGAACGGCCGTGGAGGCGGGGTGCAAAGCTCGGTGATTACCGGGCCGATTTTTGTGCCGTGCGCGTTAACCTAACCTGCGTCAACAATTGAATTAAATTGCCGATAGATACTCCGAATTAACCCCTTCCGTTAGATAAGCGGCGAATGCAGTCTGCGTCAGAGCGTCACGGGCGGCCGACCCGAACGCGCCGGACCGATGCGCCAGGAGCAAAGCCGCACCTGGCCACGGCCGACGATACCGCCCTGCTGTCCGCTCTTCCGATCGCTGCTGGAATCATCGGGCTTCGTGATGGAAAAGCGGAAATTCTGGCTCAAAACCAGCGTTTCTCCGACACTCTCGGAAGGAACCGCGACGAGTCATGGACCGACGGCAAGTGGCTGGAGGAGGGACCAGTCGCGGAGCTCTTCCACAAATACTTTGCCGATCCGCTAAGTTCCGGTGAGCTCGACGTCCGCGACGGCGACGGTGTCGCGGCGCGGTTCCTGCGGATCAAGCTGGCGCCGCTGCCCAAGGGCGAAGGCTCGATCGCGCGCTGCCTCATGAGTGTCGTCGATCGTACTGTCGAAGTTCAGGCAGAGCGGACCCTCCGAGCCGAAATGCTTCGGGACAGCCTCACCGGACTTCCGAACCGATTGGCTTTCACGGAAGAGATCGAAAGATTCGAAGGCGGCGAAAAAGAGACTGAACATGCCGTGCTCGTCGTCGACATGCTGCGGTTTTCCCGAATCAACGAAAGCATGGGAAGCCTTGCCGGGGACGAGCTTCTGATCACCTTCGCCCGACGGCTGATGTCAGGCCTTCGCGCGGGCGACATCCTGGCGCGAACAGGCGGGAACGAATTTGGAATCCTGGTGGCGCTTCGGCGGGGTATCGAGGACGCCCTGACCGCCGCCGAGCGAATCCAGGAGGTGATGTCTTCCCCCTTCACCATCTCGGACCTTGAAATCCGGGTCGAGTGCGCGATCGGTGTCGCGTTGATGCAGCCCTGGCAGGATTCGGAAGAGCTGTTCCGCAACGCGCAGTTCGCAGTCAAACAGGCCAAGCAGAGCGGCAAGCCGGAAATTTACGAGCCCCAGGTCGCGAGCCTCGCTCGTCGGCGCTTCTCGATTGAGACTGAGCTCCGGCGGGCGCTCGAAAAGGACGAGCTCAAGCTGTTCTACCAGCCTCTGATCGACCTTAAGTCCGGTGAAGTTGCCGGCTTCGAAGCGCTGGCGCGTTGGACTCACGAGGACCGCGGCGAGATTTCACCCGCCGAGTTCATTCCCGTTGCCGAAGAATCCGGTCTCATTCTCCAGCTCGGCCGCTGGGCAATGGATAAGGCCGCACAGACGCTGGCGGATTGGGACCGCAAGGCCGGCGAGAAGCTTCCGCTTTACGTCGGCGTCAACTTGTCCGCCATTCAGATCGCTCGCGACGATATTGCCGGCGTCGTCTCCAGCGCATTGAAATCGGCGGGCCTCACCGGCGAACGCCTGTCGCTGGAGCTGACCGAAAGCGCCATCCTCCAGGACCCAGCCCGTGCAACGCGGGTGTTCGATGCCTTGAAATCGCTCGATGCGACCGTCGCGATGGATGATTTCGGCACGGGCTATTCGAATCTCGCTTACCTGCAACGATTGCCGATCGACGTGCTGAAGATCGACAAGAGCTTCGTATCGGGAATGATGGTCGATCCGGACGCGGTCGCGATCGTCCGCGCGGTTTTGAGTCTCGCCGAAGCCCTCGGCATGTCGACGACCGCGGAAGGCATCGAGACGGTCGAGCTTGCGACAACCCTCGCCACGCTGGGTTGCGCGAGCGGGCAGGGCTTCTACTTCGCCAAACCGCTGGAAGCGCAGGCGGCACTCGACTATTGGAAATCGCGCCATCGCAAGGCAAATGCGGTCCATTCACCTAACTAAAGTTAGCAGTGATGTTGCGTTGCAGCGAAAAATCGCCTTTGGGCGTCGCCATGT
>Ga0207695_10009098_pt1 | contig 12335 bp, 7 predicted proteins | sample KBSC54metaG_FD_184354 | JGI IMG/M metagenome (GOLD analysis project Ga0207695, IMG submission 184354) | Corn rhizosphere microbial communities from Kellogg Biological Station, Michigan, USA - KBS C5-4 metaG (SPAdes) (version 2) | ecosystem: Host-associated > Plants > Roots > Rhizosphere > Soil...
AACAGGGAGACAGGAAGATGATCGACAGTGAAAGCATCGCCGACACCGTTCTGAACGAAGAAGCGGCCGATGACCTGCTCAGCCGCGGCTATGCCCGCCGCGACCTTGCCCGTATCGCCGCGATCTTCGGCGTCGGCGCGATGGCGGCGGCGAGCGGCCGGCCCGCCTGGGCATCGGCCGGCGTGCCCGATCCCGCCCCCGCCGCCAAGACGCGGATCGGCGCCAACGAATGCTGGACCGGGCCGCTCGCGCCTGGCCAGGCGGCGGCGGCGAAGATGATCGCGCAGAGCAATCGCTATTCCCCGCACGATGAGCGCGGCGACTTCATCAAGGCAGTGATGTCGGTCGAGGGCGTGCCGTTCGACCATGTCGCCCCCTGGCCCGGATCGAGCGATCCGCTGTCGCGATCGGTGGTGACCTATTGTTCGCCGACCAAGGGCCTGGTCACCGCCGATCCGACCTTCGAGCTCGCCGGGCGCACCGCGGCGTGGCTCGGCGCGCCGGTCAAGGCGGTGCCGCTCACGCCCGATTTCCGCCATGACGTGAAGGCGATGCTGGCGGCCGACCCCAATGCCGGCCTCTATTATATCTGCACGCCCAACAATCCGACCGGGACGATCACGCCGCTGGCCGATATCGAATGGCTGATCCAGAACAAGCCGGCCGGGTCGATGGTGCTGATCGACGAGGCCTATACGCATTTCGCGGGCGTGCCGGTGGCGTCGTCCTTCGCGGTCAAATATCCCGACGTCATCGTCATGCGGACCTTCTCGAAGATCTTCGGCATGGCGGGGATGCGGATGGGCTATATCATGACCCAGCCGGCCAATATCGCCAAGATGATGCGCTATGACGGCGGCATGCAGTCCGGCGCTCTGCCGATGCCCTCCTTGGCCTGCGCCACCGCCAGCCTCACCGCCGCGCCGCTGATCGCGCAACGCCGCGCCCAGATGCAGGCGGCGCGCGCCTTCGCGGTCGATCATGTCAAGAAACGCGGGCTGAAGGTCATCCCGACCGAGGCCAACATGTTCATGATCGACTGGAAGACCAAGCCGGCCAAGGACATGCAGGCCGCGTTCCGCACCCAGAGCGTAGAGATCGGCCGATCCTGGCCGATCTGGCCCAGCGTGTCGCGCATCACCGTCGGGTCGATGGCCGAGATGGCCGCTTTCTGCACCGCGCTGGACAAGGTCTGGACCGCCTGACGATGCGGCCAACGCCGTTTCCGACTTTGTTGAAACGACAGGGCGGCGGCTCCCCCGCGTCCAACGCGGCCGCGCGTCCTGTCGCATTTTCCACGTCACCCGCTGCCGCGCCTTTGGGGGCAAGGCAGCCAATCCGTTCGCGTCGCGGCGAGCCAGGACAGAGAACGTCCGCCGGCGCCTCCCGAACGTCACTGAATGGGAGGGGGGTCTGAAGGCTTTCTGTTGAAAGGGGCCTTCAATGAAAAGATCGGTATCTATTGCGGCACTTGCACTCGGCACGCTCTGGGCAGCGAGCGCACAGGCCAAGACGGCTGACAGCACCGCCGACAAGGTAGCTGACAAGACGGAGAGCAGCACGCCCGCCGCTGCGCCTGACGATCCCCAGGCAACGGCGCTTCCCGCGGCAGGCGCCCAAGCCAGCGACGAGATCATCGTCACCGGCACCCGCGTCGTCGGCACGACGGCGGCGGAAAGCTCCGCCCCGATCAAGGTCCTGGACGCGGCGACGCTGAGCCGCGTCGGCCAACCCAATCTCAATCAGGTGCTGACCCAGCTCGTCCCGTCGTTCAACGCCCAGGCGTTCGGCGGCGACACCGCCAACCTGACGCTGTCGGCGCGGCTTCGCGGGCTCAGCCCCAACCACACCTTGGTGCTGGTCAACGGCAAGCGCCGGCATGGGACCGCCAACCTCGCGGTCCTCGGCGGACCCTATCAGGGAGCGGCGGCGCCCGATCTCGACCTCATCACGCCCGCCTCGGTCAAGCGTATCGAAGTGCTCGAACAGGGCGCGGCGGCGCAATATGGCTCGGACGCGATCGCCGGCGTCATCAACATCATCCTGAAGGACGATACGAGCGGCGGCGAAGCGACCGCTACCGGCGGGTCCTATTACGACACCGGCGGCCAGACCTGGGCCGGCAGTTTCACCATGGGCACCAAGATCGGTGAGAACGGGTTCATCGACCTCACCTTCTTCCACCGCTTCCACGCTTTCAGCCAGGTCGGCGGCCTGGATCGCCGCGTGACCGACACCAATGGCGTGCTGCGCACCAATCTCTCGGCGGCGCAACAGGCGCTCTATGCCGGCATTCCCGGCTTTCCCTATGTCAACCGGATCAATGGCGACGCGCGCTCGCACCTCACCAACGTGCAGTACAATGCCGGCTACGATTTCGGCGACGTCCAGCTCTACAGCTTCGGCAGCTATTCGAAGCGGATCGCGTCCGCATACGAAAATCTGCGCGTGCCCGACCGCATCATCGCCTCGCCGGTGCTGGGCGTCGGCGGCACGCTCGGCGCGCCGGGCTCGATCGTCTACGATCCCGATGGCGACACGCCACCCAACGGCTTCAATCCGCGCGAAGGCATTCGCGAGGACGATTATTCGGTGACTGGCGGCGCCAAGGGCGACATTGGCGGGTTCCGCTGGGACCTCAGCCTCACCTATGGCCAGGACAAGAACCTGATCTACACGCTCGATTCCGCCAATCGCTCGCTGTTCATCGACACCCATTTCACCCCGACCGACTTTTACAACGGCCTGTTCAAGGCGACCGAATGGACCGCGAACGCCGACTTCTCGAAAGAGGTCAATCTCGGCCTCGCGCAACCGCTCAACATCGCGTTCGGCGGCGAATATCGGAAGAATATCTATGAGATCGGATCGGGCGATCCCGCCTCGATCTACAAGGAAGGCGGGCAATCCTATCCCGGCTTCCGCCCCTCCGACGCGGGCAAGCATAGCCGGCACAATTGGGCGGGCTATCTCGATCTTTCGATCGAACCGGTCGACGGACTGAAGCTCGACGGCGCGCTGCGCTATGAGAATTATTCGGACTTCGGATCGACCTGGACCTGGAAGGCGACCGGCCGCTACGATTTCAGCCCGGCGGTGGCGATCCGCGGTACGGTGTCGACCGGTTTCCGCGCGCCGACTTTGGCCGAAAGCTTCTATTCGGCGACCAACGTCTCCCCGAGCTCGGCCTTTGTCCAGCTTCCGGCCAATTCGGCGGCGGCCAAATTGCTTGGGTTCAGCAATCTCAAGCCCGAAAAATCGACCAATTACAGCCTGGGCTTCGTGTTCCGGCCGGCGTCCAAATTGACGATCACGCTCGACGCCTATCAGGTCAAGATCCGCGACCGCATTCTCGGCACCGGATCGATCTTCGGCAGCGGCGGCGCGATCAACTTCCCGGTGGTGACGCAAGCGATCGTCGCCAACGGCAACGTGCTCGACCCGACGGTGAGCCAGACCGGCATCAACATCTTCACCAACGGCGCGGATACCAGGACGCGCGGCGTCGACCTGGTGCTGACCTATTTCAGCGACTTCGGCGATGCCGGTAAGGTCGATTGGACGATATCGGGCACGTATAACGAGACCAAGGCCACCCGGATCAGCCTTGCCCCGACCCAGCTCACTCCCCCCGGCGGCACCGCACCGATCCCCCTATTCGACGCAACGGCGATCTCGAACTTGGAGACCGCATCGCCCAAGGTGAAGATCGTGGGGTCGGCCGCCTACACGCTCGGCGCCTTTTCTTCGACCTTGCGCGGCACCCTTTTCGGCAAGAGTTCGGCCGAAGCCTCGCCGGACGGCGGCAGACCCTATAATCAGGTGATCGGCACCGCCTTCATCGTCGACCTCGACGCCAGCTATACGATCGCCCACACGGTCACGCTGACGATCGGCGCCAACAACCTGTTCAACAAGAAGCCGCCGACGGTCGCTTTGGTCCCCGGCACGACCAACTTCACCCTGGTCAATGGCGGCAACGTGCTGGACGCGCCGCTGACCTTCTCGCCTTACGGGATCAACGGCGGCTATTATTACGGCAAGATCTCGATCAAGTTCTGACGCGATGAAGAGCCGTCCGGGGGACCGGGCGGCTCTTTGGTCGGGCGGCCCCTCCCTCTGCCAGAGCCCTTCCCCATTCCAGCGTCTTCCGCGGCCGTACGTACTGACACGGATTCGCAATTGGGCCCGGCCCAACTATCTCCAGGCCATGCAGATCACCGAAGACGACATCGCGAAGCTCGTCCCCGCTTTCTATGCGCGCGTCCGGGAGGATGCGGTGCTCGGCCCGATCTTCAACGGCGCGATCGAGGATTGGCCGCATCACCTCGCCAAGCTCCAGGCATTCTGGTCGTCGGTGCTGCTGACCAGCGGCCGCTACAAGGGCCAGCCGATGGTCGCCCATGTCCGGCACGAGCCGCATATGACGCCGGACAATTTCGCGCGCTGGCTCGCTTTGTGGCGCCAGACCAGCACCGAGGTGCTCGCGCCAGAGGCGGCTGCCGCGTTCCAGGAAAAGGCGGACCGGATTGCCGAAAGCCTGCAACTGGGCGTCCAATTCTACCGCGATCGAAACGCCGCCTGATCGAAGCGCTCGAGCGCCGGATGCCGATGGCCGCTGCGTCTCATCGGCGCTTCAAGAACAGGATCGCCGCGGAGATGGCGAAGTAGAAGGCGCCGAACGCCGCATAGGGCGCGACATCGGCAACGCTCAGGCTCGCGGTCGCATCGGTCGCTTTCTTCACGAACACCGCGCCGGCCAAGGCGGATTGCCCGCCGCTCAGGATCATCGGCCATTGCGCACCCGAGCTGCGCCAGCGACGAACGGCAGTGATCAATTGCAGAATACCGGCAAGTCCGGCCCAAATGCCGATGATGGCGATCACGACGTGGAAATCGCGCGTGGCCGCAACCGCGACCGCGAGCGTGACGATCGCGCTGACGATGACATTCAGCATCTGGGTAGGATTGGCGCGAAGGCCGCCATTGCCCTTCGCATCGATATAATTGGCGAGGCTGTCCCATGCCGGATAGGCGATGATCAGCGCGATGCCGAGCGGCGGATGGGCCTTGCCAATGGTAAACGCCAGGACGACCCATAGGGCCGATACGAGAGCTCGGAGGGCATAATAGCCCGCGAGCCCGTTGCGGTTCGAGGTCGAGATATCGGCGGTCGTGGTCATGACAGGTTCTTTCATGCGGATGGTGATGGAGAATGGGCACACGGCCGGCTCCGGAGCCTCACAGCTCCGACGGTGTTGTGTTCGGCGCCTAGCCGGGAAGGTCGCCTAGGGAATTGAAGCGCCGTTAGGCGGACGAGAAGCTGGTCGAGCGCGAGAGAGCATCCCAGGCGGCGATCTCTGCCTTCATCTGGTCAAGCTTCTGGTCGACCAGCCCCAGTGCATCTTCCCCCAGGAACAGTCGCACCGGCGGGTTCGGCGCTTCGGTCAATGCCAGTAGCGCTTGCGCCGCCTTGGCCGGATCGCCCGGCTGATTGCCGCTCTTGGCTTGTCGTGCGGCGCGGATCGGATCCATGACCGCGTCATACTCCGCGATGCTGCGGGGGGTGCGATCCATCGACCGTCCGGCCCAGTCGGTACGGAATTGACCGGGAGCGAGCGCCGTCACCCGGATCCCGAAATCCGCCACTTCCTTGCCCAGCGCTTCGGAAATGCCTTCGAGCGCGAACTTGCTGCCGCAATAGAAGCTTATGCCGGGCAAGGTGATGAAGCCGCCCATCGACGTGACGTTCACGATATGGCCGCGACGCCGCGCGCGCATGCCCGGCAGCACCGCCTTCATCATCGCGACCGGACCGAACACATTGGCCGCGAACTGGCGCTGAAGGTCGTCCATCGAGGATTCCTCCAACACCCCCTCATGACCATAGCCGGCATTGTTCACCAACACGTCGATCGGACCGACAGTCCGTTCGGCATCGGCCACCGCCGCCGGGATCGCGTCGAAGCTGGTCACGTCGAGCACGAGCGGATGGGCGCGACCGAGCGCAAGCGCGACAAAGGCTTCGGCGTCGCTGTCCCGCCGCACGGTGCCGATCACGCGATGCCCCGCGTCGAGCGCGCCCGCGGCGAACGCACGCCCGAGACCCGAGCTGACGCCGGTGATGAGGAAAGTCTTGGGCAAGGCAGCCGCCATGGTCTAACTCCAGGCTGAGTTGATAACTATATCATGATATAGATAGTGAGATGGCACGCGACAAGCCCCAACCTTCTTCGACCGCCACCAGGGGGGAGCCGCTGCGTCAGCGCGTGATCGACGCGGCGGAGCGCCTGCTCCGCGAGGGTAAGGCCGAGTTCTCGATGCGCGACCTGGCGGCCGAGGCCGGAGTCAGCTTCGCGACGCCGTTCAACCAGTTCGGGAGCAAGGCGGCGATCATGCATGCCCTTGCCGAACGGCGCATCGACACGATGGCGAAGCGCTTCGCCGAACAGCCGCCGCTCCCCTACGCAGCCGACCGCGTGCTGCTCGCTATCGGCATCGCGGCCGCGGGAATGCTGGAGGAGCCGAGGGTCAATCGGGCAGTGATGGGGTGGATCGGTACGGCCGGCCCTGTGCCGGGAAAGGCCCTGGCGCATTCCACGGCCTTGTGGCGGTTGGCATTGGGCGACGGCGAGGGCTTGATCGCCAGCCGACAGGAAGAGGCGCTCCGCTGGTTGCCGCGGCAACTCGCCTTCGCCTTTCGCGGGGTACTGTCCTTCTGGACGTCCGGCGAACTCGCCGACGAAGCGCTCGCCTCCGAAGCGCGACAGGTCGCGAGCGCCTTGTTGCTCGGCTTTAGCGAACGGCAGCTATCGGGTGACCACGACTCCTGAACTGCGGGTCGGGCAGGTCCCAAACCACCGAGGGCGGGCCGGTTTGGTGGATTTAGCAAACTGGCCCCGTAATCCCTTACAAGAAGCGGTCTGTGTGATAGCCTCCACGCTAAGGGGACTTCAGATGCGAGAGCGCACGATACCGGCTGCTATTATTGCCCTTGGCTTGATCGTCAGCAGCTTCTTGATTGGCGGACGCTACACCCTGCTCCACGGCCAAGGAGAACTGGCAAACCATGTCATTCGACTTGATCGATACACCGGCACAATGTCGCTCTGCGGCTCACTTGGAATAGGGAATACAGCCTCCGTTTCATGTGGCACCTTCACCGAAGAGGGCCTCGACCCCAAGATGCCACCTCAGAATTCAAACTGACCCACTACCCAGAACCTAGCCGGCGAGCGATGAGAGCAGCGTCCTGGTCGAGCGCGCGCAAGTTTGGTGGAATTAGTAAACTGTCAGAGTAATTCCAGAAGAGTAAAGTCCGATGTCCGGTAATCTCGATGCGTTTGTCCCTCTAGATCGCAGCTTTCACGAGCTGGCTATCAGCGAGGACGGCGGCGATGAGGCCGCGCTGCATCGTTTGCTCGGGCGTGAAAAAGCTCTGCGCTGGCCCGATTTGCTAGCCCACGCGCGCGTGATTTTGCTGTCGGAAGCGGGCTCGGGCAAAACAGAGGAAATCCGCCACATGACCCGCCACTTGCGGGATGAAGGCAAGCCAGCCTTTTTCCTACGCATTGAGCATGTCGTGCAGGATTTCGAATCCAGCTTCGAAGAAGGGACGCTTGCCGAATTCGATGCGTGGGTAGCCACGGGTCAGGAAGGCTGGCTGCTGCTCGATTCGGTCGATGAGGCGAGGCTAAGTGATCCCAAGGATTTCGAGCGCGCGATCCGCAAGCTCGGTGTCAAGCTACGCTCAGTGTTGCAAGACGCGCATATTGTAATCACCGGGCGCACCAATGCTTGGCGCCCCAAAACCGATCTTCTGCTGTGCAAGCGTGAGCTGCCCTATACCCCACCCACTCGCACGGTCGATGCCCCGACCGAAGACAGTAGCGACGCCATCGTCGCGACTTCCGACAATCAGACCGGCAAGACGCCACGCGACCCGTTCCGGATCGTTGCGTTGGACGATCTCTATGGCGAGCAGGTCGACCGGTTCGCGACGGCCAAGGGCATCACTGACTTGAAAGCCTTCAAGTCGGCGATTGAAAAGGCCGAGGCTTGGTCGTTCACCACGCGGCCGCTCGATCTGGCCGAGACGATTGAGTTCTGGCGCACGCATCTTCGGATCGGCTCGCGGCTTGAGCTGATGCGCAGCAGCATTGCCAAGCGATTGGAGGAACGAGACCAGGACCGTTCCGAAGCGCGCCCGATCACAGCCGAGAAGATTCTCCTGGGCGTGCGCCTAGTCGCGGCTGCCGCGACGCTCGCCCAGCAATCGTCGATCCGCGTCCCCGATGGTCAGGAGAATGCCAACGGCCTACCGATCAGGGACGTGCTCACCGATTGGGACGATGTGGACTGCGCGACCTTACTCGGCCGCCCGATCTTCGACGAGGGGATTTATGGGACGGTCCGGTTTCACCACCGCTCGGTCCGCGAATATCTGACCGCCGAGTGGCTGCACGGCCTGATCGTCGACGACGGCTCGCGCGCGAAGATCGAGGGCCTGTTCTTCCGCCGCCAGTATGGAATCGATGTGATCGTGCCGACGATGCGGCCTATCCTACCCTGGCTAGCGCTGCTCGACGGCCGCATCCTTGAACGCGTCGTTCGGCTCGCGCCGGAAGTTCTGTTCGAGGGCGGCGACCCGAGCAAGCTGCCACTGGAGATACGCCAGATCATCCTGCGCCAGACCTGCGAGCAGATGGCGCAACCTGCGCATGGTCGCAGCATGATGGACTATGCTGCGGTGCAAAGGTTCACCGACCTCGACCTTGCCGACGATATCGGCGCGTTGCTCGACCAATATGCAGCCGACGACGACATTGTCTGGTTTCTGCTACGCATGGTCTGGCAGGGCGACATCAAGGCGCTGGCAAACAAGGCCAAGCACTTCGCACTGACGTCGCGCGCCAAGTATACCCGCATCGCCGCGATCCGGGCGTTGACCGGGCTGGGCGCGCCGGCCGATGCCGCCGAGGTCCGCACCGCGTTCCTGACCGAAGGGGCGCCGCTCCGCCGCGACTGGGTTGCCGAATTCCTACCGACCCTGCCTACCGTTGCTGAAGGCATCGCCTGGCTCCTGGCCGCGCTCGGTCATGCCGCGCGCAAGAAGCAGTTCGAGACCGACAGTCTGAGCGACGGCCTGTTAAGCCTCGCCAACGACTGGCCGCTCGATCGGCTCGTCGATCTCAATGAGGGTCTCTTTACGCTGCTGAGGCACGAGCCGATGATAGAACGCCGCCACTGTGAGATTTCCGAAGTCCATGGCTGGGTCGGGCGCGCAGCCGCGCAGATTGTGATTCGGTTGATCGAAACGCGCCATCCTGCGGCATTGTCCGCTACCACGCTGTCGATCCTACGGATGCTGCCGATCGCGCAGGACTACGGCCGTGACATCTTTAGTGACGTGCGCAAGGATTTGCCCGACCTCGTCCGGGCTTGGCCAGACCTCAACTACGCCTTGTTCTGGCAGTGCGTCGCCGAGGAGCGGGTCGCACGCAGCCGCGCCAAGGAAGAGCGGTTGGTCGATTATTGGCACGTCTCGATGTTCGGCGCCTATTGGGGCTTCGGCGCATTCGACTTCGACCGCTTCTGCGCGGACATCGCGGGGCGCCCGCTACTCGACGACCGGCTGGTGGCGCTGACGCTCGCCTTCCAGCTCTACCGGCAGAACAGCCGCCCCCGTTCCTGGCGTGAACGGATGAAGAAGCTGGTCAAGGGCGAACCTGAGCTCGAATCGACGCTCGCGGCTCTCCTCAATCCGCCCGCGCAGGGGCGTCGATCATGGCGCCGACAGGATGCGGCCTGGAAACGCCGCGCCGCTAGACGGGCCGAACGCGATGCCCAGCAACTGCAGCGGTCGAAAGAAATCCTCGCGACCCGCACGGCGACTTTGCGTGACCCGGGCAAACCAAATCTCGTCACCAACGACCAATATTATCTCCATCACCGGCTGCAATCTGCCGAGGGGCAGCATAATCGCTGGACCGACGGCAACTGGCGCTCGCTAATCCCGCAGTTCGGGGAGGAGATCGCGACCGCGTTCCGCGATGGCGCGGTGCGTTTTTGGCGAACGGGACGTTCCAAACTCCGATCCGAAGGCGCGGTAGCGAACACCACGCCGTTCGCTGCGATCTTTGGGCTTACCGGCCTAGAGATCGAGGCGCGCGAGACAGACGATTGGCTGGCCGCGGTCAGCGCCGCCGACGCGGTCACGGCGACCTGCTTCGCGCTTCATGAACTGAACGGTTTCCCGACCTGGTTGCCCAAAATGTACGAGGCCTATCCGGCCGAGGTCACCAAGGTCCTGCTTGTCGAGATCGCCCATGAACTCGCGACCGAAACCCAGGAGAGCGAAAGCCATTACGTGCTCTATGATGCGAGCTGGAGCGGCCAGTGGATGTGGGACCGGATCGCACCGCAGCTCCTGCCGGCGCTGCGCGCCAAACGCGTCAACCCGCGCAATCTCGGCTATCTGCTGTCGATCGTACAGGGTTCGTCGATCGACGACGCCACGATCGCCCGGATCGCCGCACAAAAAGCCAGAGCGACGCGCAACCTGATCTTCGCACCGGTTTGGTTCGCGACTTGGACAGGTGTCGATCCAGAAGCCGCCATCCCGGCACTCGCCGCGCGGCTCGCCGAAATGAACGACCCTGCCGATCGGACCAAGCTCGCCGCCCGGTTTATAGTCGCGCTGCTGGGTGGACGGTCGCAGCATGGGCGGGTGCGGCAGGCCTATCGCACGATTCCGCATATGAAGACGCTCTATCTGCTAATGCACCGCTACATCCGCGAGAAGGACGATATCCAGCGCGCCGGGCGCGGCGTCTATTCGCCGGAGATTCGTGACGATGCACAGGATGCGCGCAATGCGCTGTTCGCCTTTATCAAGGAGACGCCGGGCAAGCATGCCTATCTCGCCTTGATGGAAATGGCGCGCGCTCACCCCGAGGAGGACTCACGTCCCTGGATGAGCTTCCACGCCAAGACCAAGGCGGCAATCGATGCCGATGTCACGGCCTGGACGCCAGGCGAGGTGCGCGAGTTCAACGACAATTTGACTCGCAGCCCGCGCAATCACCGCGAACTCTGGTATCTGGCGGTCGACCGGCTCGAAGCCCTGAAGCACGATCTCGAGGATGGCGATGCCAGCATCGCCTCAATCCTGCAGGCGGTCGATCAGGAGACCGAGTTTCGCAAGTTCATCGGCGGCTGGTGCCGCGACCGTGCCAGCGGCCGCTATAGCATACCGCAGGAAGAAGAGCTGGCCGACGCCAAGCGGCCCGATCTGCGCTTCCTCGGCGCCGGGTTCGATGCTCCCGTACCGGCCGAACTCAAGGTCGCCGACAAATCGACCGGGCCGCACCTGTTCGAGCGGCTCGAAAATCAGCTGTGTGGCGACTATCTGCGCGACGTGCGGTCGAGCCGGGGGATTTTCATCCTGATCTATCTCGGCGACAAGACCTATTGGGAATTGCCCAATGGTGGCCGGGCCGAGAGCTTCGATAGCTTGATCGATGCGCTGCGCGCGCATTGGGCACAGATTTCGATTCAGTTTGCAGGCGTGGAAGATATCGCGGTGATCGGCGTTGATCTAACGCTTCGTGGCAACGGTACCAAAGGTCGCAAAGCGAGGGTCGCGACTACGGGAACCGCCAAATAAAGCAAGGACGAACCCCTTATTAGTCTCGCCCTTGGACTAGACGATAGCACACAGTCCAATGCTGACGATTGGCTGCTTTACGGAACCAGGACGCAGGCTGCGAACGACCGAAGTGGGGCGCAAAGCGGCGGATTGATGGCGTCCCCGAAAGCCCATTAGTCGCGATCACATTGACTTCCCCCCAAATCCCCGTATAGGCGCGCCCTCGCAGGCGGGCTTTGGCCCTCCCCTGCGTTACCGTCCGAGACAGCAGGTGCGGGTTTCCCGCTTAATGTCCTGCCTAGACGGGGAATGGAATTTTGCCCGCTCGCGGTTCGCCGTGTCGGGACTGCCGCTCTCCATGAAGACAGCGGCCGGCGCCATGCCCCATCGACGGAGAATTGGCCATGCGGGTCCGCCCGCAGGGTCGCTTTGAACCGGGCCGTTCGCCGTCAGGCGTGCGGTCCACAACGTGGAGAATGGCATGGATCGTGGTCAAAAGGCCGCAGCCGTCGCCGAGCTCAAGCAGACCTTCTCCGAGGTCGGCGTGGTGGTCGTCACCCGCAACCTCGGCCTGACCGTCGCTCAGTCGACGCAGCTCAGGACGAAGATGCGTGAGGCCGGCGCCAGCTATAAGGTCTCGAAGAACAAGCTTGCCAAGATCGCGCTGGATGGCACCGACTATCTC